>Ga0268298_10002832_pt1 | contig 18417 bp, 16 predicted proteins | sample WWTPWeurt_MetaG_FD_194462 | JGI IMG/M metagenome (GOLD analysis project Ga0268298, IMG submission 194462) | Activated sludge microbial communities from WWTP in Nijmegen, Gelderland, Netherland - WWTP Weurt | ecosystem: Engineered > WWTP > Aerobic digester > Activated sludge | place...
CGCGGTGGTCAGCGCGGCGAATTGCGCGGTGCCCAGGGCGTTGAGGTTGGCGCTGGTCAGGCTGGAGAACTGGGCGGTGGTCAGCGCTGCGGTGGCGGCGGTGGACAGCGATGCGATCTGCGCCGTGCCCATGGCGCCGAGCTGGGCCGAGGTGAGGGCGCGGATCTGCGCCGAGCCGAAGGCGCCGAGGTCGGCAGTCTCCATCGCGGCAATCGCGGCGGTGTTCAGGGCGCCGAGTTGTGCGGTGGTGAGCGCAGCGGCTTGAGCGGTGCTCAACGCGGCCACTTCAGCAGTGACCAGGGCGCCGATGGACGCGGTGCTCAGCGCGCGGATCTGCGCGGTGCCCAGGGCGGCCAGGTCGGCCGTCTCGAGCGCAGCAACCTGCGCGGTGGACAGGGCCTTGATCTGCGCCGTGGTGAGGGCGGCGAACTGCGCCGTGCCCAGCGCGTTGAGGTTGGCGCTGGTCAGGTTGGAGAACTGGGCGGTGGTGAGTGCAGCCGTGGCAGCGGTGGACAGCGATGCGATCTGCGCCGTGCCCATGGCACCCAGCTGGGCCGAAGTGAGCGCGCGGATCTGTGCGGAGCCCAGGGCGCCGAGGTCGGCGGTTTCCATCGCGGCGATCGCGGCCGTGCTGAGCGCACCCAGCTGTGCGGTGGTGAGTGCAGCCGCTTGTGCGGTGCTCAGGGCCGCCACTTCAGCGGTGCTCAAGGAGGCGAGCGAGTTGGTGCTCAGGGCGCGGATCTGCGCCGAGCCCAGGGCGGCCACGTCGGCCGTCTCGAGGGCAGCAACCTGCGCGGTGGACAGGGCCTTGATCTGTGCCGACGTGAGCGCGGCGAACTGCGCCGTGCCCATGGCATTGAGGTTGGCGCTGGTCAGGCTGGAGATCTGAGCGGTGCTCAGCGCAGCGGTGGCAGCGGTGGACAGCGAGGCGATCTGGGCCGTGCCCATGGCGCCGAGCTGGGTGGTGGTGAGCGAGCGGATCTGTGCCGAGCCCAGGGCGCCGAGGTCGGCGGTTTCCATCGCAGCGATGGCTGCGGTGTTCAGGGCACCGAGTTGAGCGGTGGTGAGTGCAGCGGTTTGAGCGGTGCTCAGCGCGGCCACTTCAGCGGTGACGAGCGCAGCCATCGAGGCGGTGCTCAGGGCGCGGATCTGCGCGGTGCCCAGGGCGGCCACGTCGGCCGTCTCGAGGGCGGCAACCTGCGCGGTGGACAGGGCCTTGATCTGCGCCGAGGTGAGCGCGGCGAACTGTGCGGTGCCCAGGGCGTTGAGGTTGGCGCTCGTCAAGCTGGAGAACTGGGCGGTGGTCAGCGCCGCGGTGGCGGCGGTGGACAGCGAGGCGACCTGGGCCGTGCCCAAGGCACCGAGCTGGGTCGAGGTGAGGGCGCGGATCTGTGCCGAACCCAGGGCGCCGAGGTCGGCGGTTTCCATCGCGGCGATCGCGGCGGTGTTCAAGGCGCCGAGTTGCGCGGTGGTCAGCGCAGCGGCCTGCGCCGTGCTCAGGGCGGCCACTTCAGCGGTGACCAGGGCGCCGATGGAGGCGGTGCTCAAAGCGCGGATCTGCGCCGAGCCCAGGGCGGCCAGGTCGGCCGTCTCGAGGGCAGCAACCTGGGCGGTGGACAGGGCCTTGATCTGCGCCGACGTGAGCGCGGCGAACTGCGCCGTGCCCAGGGCGTTGAGGTTGGCGCTGGTCAGGCTGGCGACCTGCGCGGTGGTCAGTGCCGCGGTGGCGGCAGTGGACAGCGAGGCGACCTGGGCCGTGCCCATGGCACCGAGCTGCGCCGAGGTGAGGGCGCGGATCTGTGCCGAGCCGAAGGCGCCGAGGTCGGCGGTCTCCATCGCGGCGATCGCGGCGGTGCTGAGCGCGCCCAGTTGTGCGGTGGTGAGTGCTGCGGCTTGCGCGGTGCTCAGCGCGGCCACTTCAGCGGTGACGAGCGCGGCCATCGAGGCGGTGCTCAAGGCGCGGATCTGTGCGGTGCCCAGGGCGGCCACGTCGGCCGTCTCGAGGGCGGCAACCTGTGCCGTGGACAGCACCTTGATCTGTGCTGTGGTGAGGGCGGCGAACTGGGCGGTCGTCAGCCCGGCCAGCTGCGCGGTGGTCAGCGCGCCGATCGCGGTGCTGTCCATGGCGCGCACCTGATTGCTTTGCAGCGCGGCGAGATCCGCCGTCTCCATGGCGGCCAACACACTCGTGGCCATGGCATTGAATGCAGAGGTGGACACTGCGGCCATCTGGCTCGTGGTCAGCGCGACCACTTGTGCGCTGGTCATCGCGGCCCAATCGGCCGTGCCCAATCCGGCGACCGCCGAGGTGTCCAGCCCGGCGATTTGCGCGGTGGTCATGCCAGTGATGATGGAGGCCATGGTGCAGTTCCTTTGGCGTGCGGCGCCAAGAGCGGCGCTAACAACGGTTTTCTAAGCAGGTGCCACAAAACGTGGGCAACTTGTCGATACCTGACGTGTGTTTCCTGTCGGGATATCGGGCGGGTCTGCGGCACCTTGAGATCTATCGTCGTTCGGGGTGTTCAAATGCCAACTGCGTCACGGGCTCTGGGCGGCTCGGTTACATTTCCGCGAAAGCCCGCTTCGCTTGGCTTGGAGAGTGTCGAATGAATGACGAAGTGCAAAAGGCCGATCAGACGGGCGTATCCCTGCCCCTTCTCGGCGAATTGCCGATGGAGCGGGTGGTCAACTTCGCTTCGCACAAATATTGGGGCGTCAGCGATCCGGCGCGGTTCAAGGCGCTGATGGACGAGGCGCGCAGCCTGGTCACCGCTGGCCACTTTCTGGGCGACAACCTGTTCACCTGGGGGCGCAACAACTCCGCGCTGGACGATCCGGCCTTTCGCAGTGCCTGGGAGTCCAATATCCAGAACGACGCCGACCAGGCCATCGTCTGGCGCCGTTACATCCTGGCCTGCGCGGCCTTTCATTGCGTGCAGTTGCAGGGCGATTTCGTCGAGTGCGGCGTCTACACCGGCACCGGCATCAAGACGGTGATGGACTATCTGGGTGGCACGGCCTTCCCGAAGACCTTCTGGGGCTACGACACCTTCGACTACAACCCGGTGGCCGGGCATGCGTTTGCCGGCCAGCAAGAGGGCTTCTTCGAGAAAGTGCAGGAGCGCTTCGCGAGCTACCCCCTGGTTCGCCTGGTGAAGGGCTTTCTGCCGCAGTCCTTTGCGGACGGTTGCCCTGAGAAGGTCGCCTACCTGCACATCGACCTCAACAACGCCGAAGGCGAACTGGCCACGCTCGAGGTCTTGTTTGACCGGGTGGTGCCGGGCGGCATCGTCGTGATGGACGACTACGAGTGGTCCGGCATCTATCGCGAGCAGAAACGCCGCGAGGATCCCTGGTTCGAGGCCCGCGGCTACCGGGTGTTTCCGCTGCCGACCGGACAAGGCCTGGTCCTCAAGCGCTAGATCGTGCTCGGCGCCCGCCGGATCGGGCGCAGATAACCAGCGCTTTCGCGCTTCTAATCCGGCTTAAGTTTTCGGCGGCGGTGGGCAACATGGCGGCAGACCCAATGGACCCGCCATGGCCGACTCGCAGGACCGCAACCTACCCGCATCAGAACGCAAGATCCGCCGTGCCCGCGAAGACGGACAGGTAGCGCGCTCGCGTGATCTGTCGCACCTGGCGATGGTGGGCGGCGGCGGCGCGGTGCTGCTGGCGGCCACGCCCTGGCTGCTGGACGCCTCGCAGCGCATCCTGCTGGCCGGCCTGCGCTTCGATGCACGCAACGTGGCGCGTCCCGAGGCCATGCTGGAGCGCCTGGGCGAGTTGACGCTGGCCTTCCTGGCCATCCTCGCGCCGATGGGCGGTGTGGCCCTGGTGCTCACCCTGATCGCCAGCCTGGCCTCCGGTGGCTGGAACTTCACCTGGAAGCCGCTGTTCCCCAAGTTCGGCCCGCTCAACCCCCTGGCTGGCCTGGGCCGCATGGTCTCGGGCGATCACCTGGGCAACCTCGTCAAATCCTGCGTGCTGGCGGCCGTCCTCGGCATCGTCGGCACCTCCTACCTCTACACGCACCTGGCGCAGTTTCACGATGCGCTCACCATGTCGCTGCCGCTGGCCATGACGCACACCGGCCAGGCGCTGGTCTCGGGTGTGGGCCTGCTGGTGCTGGTGCTGCTGGTCTCGGCCGTGATCGACGTGCCGCTGCAGCGCTTCATGATGGCCCGCCGCCTGAAGATGAGCGTGCAGGAGTTCAAGCAGGAGCACAAGGAGCTCGAGGGCAACGCCGAGGTCAAGGCCAAGGTGAAGGCGCGCATGCGCGAGATGGCGCGCAAGCGCATGTTTGCCGCCGTGCCCGGTGCCGACCTGGTGGTGATGAACCCCACCCACTATGCCGTGGCCCTGAAGTACGAAGACGGCCAGATGGCCGCGCCGCGCGTGGTGGCCAAGGGCGCCGACCTGATCGCCCTGCGCATCCGCGACATCGCCAAGGAGGCCAAGGTGCCGGTGCTGCAGGCACCTGCCCTGGCCCGCGCGCTCTATGCCCACACCGAGCTGGAGCAGGAGATCCCTGCGCGCCTGTTCTCCGCCGTGGCGCAGGTGCTGGCGCATGTGTACCAGCTGAAGGCCGCCTGGGCCGGCCGCGGTGCCATGCCCGCCGATCTGCCCACCATCGAAGTGCCGGACGATCTCGATCCGCACCACGGCAAGACCGCCGAGGCCTAAGCCATGAATCTCGTCCTCAGCCAACTTCAAGCCATGGTGGGCCCGCGTGCGGGCGTGCTCAAGGCGCTGACCGCACCGCTGTTCGTCGTCATGGTGCTGGCGATGATGGTGTTGCCGCTGCCGGCGATGGCGCTCGACGTGCTGTTCACCTTCAACATCGCGCTGGCGCTGATGGTGATGATGGTGTCGGCGCACATGCTCAAGCCGCTGGATTTCGCGGCCTTCCCCACGGTGCTGCTGGTGACCACGCTGCTGCGCCTGTCGCTCAACGTGGCCTCCACGCGCGTGGTGCTGCTCGAAGGGCACAACGGCACGGGCGCGGCGGGCAAGGTGATCGAGAGCTTCGGCCACTTCCTGATCGGCGGCAACTTCGCCGTCGGCCTGATCGTCTTCGCCATCCTGGTGGTGATCAACTTCATCGTGGTCACCAAGGGCGCCGAGCGCATCGCCGAGGTGGGCGCGCGGTTCACCCTGGACGCCATGCCTGGCAAGCAGATGGCCATCGATGCCGACCTGAACGCCGGCCTGATCGACGAGAAAGAGGCCAAGCGTCGCCGCATCGAGGTGGGTGAAGAAGCTGACTTCTTCGGCTCCATGGACGGCGCCAGCAAGTTCGTGCGCGGCGACGCCATCGCCGGCATCCTGATCCTGGTGATCAACATCGTGGGCGGGCTGATCATCGGCATGGTCGACCACGACCTGTCGGCCTCGGCCGCCGCACGCTCCTACATCCTGCTGGCGGTGGGCGATGCGCTGGTGGCGCAGGTGCCCGCGCTGCTGATCTCGGTGGCCGCGGCCATGGTGGTCTCGCGCGTGGGCTCCGAGACCGACATCGGCAGCCAGATCCGCGACCAGGTCTTCGGCAGCCCCAAGGCCCTGGCCATCACCGCCGGCATCATCGGCGCGCTGGGCGCCATCCCGGGCATGCCGCACGTGGTGTTCCTGGTGAGCGCCGGCGCGGTGGGCTGGCTGGCCTGGTTCCTGGCACGGCGCGCCCAGGTGGCGGCCGAGAAGCCGGCGCCATCTGCCGAGCCCGCACCGGTGGCCAATGCCGAAGCCAGCTGGGACGATCTGCAGCCGGTGGACACCCTCGGGCTCGAAGTGGGCTACCGCCTCATCGCGCTGGTGGACACCGCGCGCCAGGGCGACCTGCTGGGCCGCATCAAGGGCGTGCGCAAGAAGTTTGCGCAAGAGGTGGGCTTCCTGCCGCCGCCGGTGCACATCCGCGACAACCTCGAGTTGAAGCCCAGCGTCTACCGCGTGCTGCTGCGCGGTGCCGTGGTGGGCGAGGGCGAGGCCTACCCGGGCATGTATCTGGCCATCAACCCCGGTGGCGCCACCATCAAATTGCCCGGCACTGCCACCATCGATCCGGCCTTCGGACTGCCCGCCACCTGGATCGACGAACGCCAGCGCGAGATGGCCCAAATGAATGGATTTACGGTGGTTGATTGCTCGACCGTCGTGGCCACTCACCTCTCACACTTGATGCAGGTGAATGCCGCCAAATTGCTGGGTCGAGTCGAGGTTCAGCAGCTTGTGGAGCACGTCACCAACCTGGCCCCCAAGCTCATCGAAGACGTGATCCCCAAGATGGTCGGCATCGCCACTGTGCAGAAGGTTCTGCAATTGCTGTTGGAAGAAGGCGTGCACATCCGCGACATGCGCTCGATCGTGGAATGCCTGGCCGAACACACCTCCACCGTCACCGACCCCGGCGAGCTGGCGCGCCGCGTGCGCATCCACCTGGCCCCGGTGATCGTGCAGCAGATCTATGGCCCGCAGCGCGAGCTGGACGTGATCGCGCTGGAGCCCGAACTCGAACGCCTGGTCACGCAGGCCCTGACCTCGCCGCATGGCGCGGCGCTGGACCCGGGCGTGGCCGACACCTTGAGCCGCGACGCCGCCGAAAGCGCGCGCCGTGCCGAAGACCTGGGCCACCCGGCCTGCCTGCTGGTGCCGGACCTGATCCGTGCGCCGATGGCCCGCTTGTTGCGCCGTGCCGCCCCGCGCCTGAAGGTGCTGGGCCACAGCGAGATTCCTGAGACGCATTCGATTCGAATCGGCTCAATCATTGGGAGCACCACATGAACGTCAAGCGCTTTACCGCCAAAACCTCCCGCGAGGCACTGGCCCTGGTGCGCAGCGCACTCGGTGACGATGCGGTGGTGCTGTCCACCCGCCCCGGCGCCGACGGCGTGGAGGTGCTGGCCATGGCACCCGATGGCATGCAGGTGCTCGAGCAGGCCGCTTCGCGGTCCAGCCTGGTGCGCGCCCCCAAGGTGAAGCATCAGCTGCCCACGCTGCGCCAGGAGGTGAGCGGCGAGCGCTTGCCGCCCGCCGCGGTGCGGCCGCTGGCCTCGCCGGACGACGCGGTGGACGATGACGTGCAGGCCCTGGGCATGAGCACGCTCACCTTCCAGGACTACGTGCGCGAGCGCATGCTCAAGCGCCGCCAGGACGAGCTCAGCCGCGAGGCCAAGCTGTCGAGCCCGAGCCCGATGCTGCGCAGTGAAGAGCCCGCCGTGCGCCGCACGGGCGCCACGCCGCGCCACGAAATCCCGGTGTTGCGCGACGAGATCCGCGTGGACGCCTCCGTGGCCCGCACCCCGGCCACCGCACTGCGCGAGCACAGCGAGATGCTGGGCGAGCTGCGCTCGGTGAAGAGCCTGATCGAAGAGCGCTTCGGCATGCTGGCCTTCATGGAGAAGCTGCAGCGCAACCCCGGCCAGGCCGAGCTCGCGCAACAGCTGCTCGACACCGGCCTGTCGCCCGCCCTCATCCGCAAGGTGGTGCAGCAGTTGCCTGCCGACGCCGCCGAGCCCATGACCTGGGCCGCCGCGGTGCTGGAGCACAACGTGATCACCGACGAGAACGAGCCCGCGCTCGAAGACACCGGCGGCGTGTTCGCCCTCATCGGCTCCACCGGCGTGGGCAAGACCACCAGCTGCGCCAAGATCGCCGCGGCCTTTGCCGCGCGCCACGGCGCCAGCCAGCTGGGCCTGATCACGCTGGACGCCTACCGCGTGGCCGCCCACGAGCAGCTGCGCACCTATGGCCGCATCCTCGGCGTGCCCGTGCACACCGCGCACGACCGTGCCTCGCTGGAAGACCTGCTCGAGCTGCTGTCGGCCAAGAAGATGGTGCTGATCGACACCGCCGGCATGGCCCAGCGCGACGTGCGCACCAAGGAGCTGCTGGACATGCTCTCGCATCCGTCGATTCAAAAGTTGTTGGTCGTCAACGCAGCGGCGCAGGGCGAGACGGTGGAAGACGTGATGATCGCCTACGACGCGGCCAAGTGCCGTGGCGTGGTGGTGTCCAAGCTGGACGAAGCCGTCAAGCTCGGCCCGGCGCTGGACGCGCTGATCCGCCACAAGTGCAAGGTGGTGGGCGTGGCCAACGGCCAGCGCGTGCCCGAGGACTGGCACCGCCTGTCGGCCCAAGCCCTGGTGCAGCGCGCCTTGCGCGGCGGTGGCAGCTCGTCATGGCGCCTGGACGCCGGCGAGGTGAACCTGCTGTTCGCCGGCCGCCACGCAGTGAACGCGTCCGCCATGGCGCGCGCCGCGTCCGCCATGCCGCCGGCCCACGCCTGATCGATCCACGAGCCTGCTCGATGTACTCCTTCATCCACACCGCACCCGCACCGCTGGACCAGGCCCACGGCCTGCGCCAGATGTTTGCCGCGTCGCGCCAGCGCTTCGTGCCGCTGGTGCACAACCCGCACGTCGCCTTCGGGGGCGTGGCCATGGAGCGCCTGTGCGCGGCCTTTGCAGAGCGCCAGCTCGCCACGCTGGTGGTGGATGCGGCGGACACCGCGTCCACGCCGCACGAGGTGGCGAGCGTCGACCTGTCGGCCTGCATCGAGCCGCTGTCGGCCAAGGTGTCCTTCCTGGCCGCGCGCGGCCTGCCCATGCGCTGGCTCGATTCGCGCGGGGCCACCAATGGCTTCCTGCGCGCCCTGTCCGAGGCCGCACCGCGCAGCGATGTGGTGCTGGTGCACGCCGGCGCGTCCGACCTCGTGCGCCTGTTCGGCGGCCGCGCACCGCGGCCCCTGCTGCTGGCCAGCGACCAGGCCGAGAGCCTCACACACGCCTACGCGTCCATGAAGCTGCTTTCGCAGCGCCTGGGCGTGATGGCCTTCGATCTGCTGTTGGCCGCCCGTGGCAGCCAGCAGCGCATGAGCCGCATTGCCGACCGTCTGGCCGGCTGCGCGGACCGATTTCTCGGCGCGGCCCTGGGTGAATGGGCCGTCGTTGACCCCACGCAGGCCGACAACGCCCCGCTGGACCTCGCCCTGCGGCGCCTCGCCGCAGCGCAGATCGCCAGCAGCGATGAGTGCATCGAGCTGCGCCGCCCCACCAGCGGAGCCATGAGCCATGCCCAACACGTCCATGCGAACTGAAACGTCCGGAGCCACCGCCATGTACACCGCCAAGGGGCGCCTCGACGCCAATGCGATGCTCAAACAGTACAGCCCGCTGGTGCGACGCCTGGCCCACCAGATGATTGCCAAGCTGCCGGCCAACGTGGAGCTGGACGACCTGATCCAGGTGGGCATGATCGGCCTGACCGACGCCATGTCGCGCTTCGATTCGGCCCAGGGCGTGCAGTTCGAGACCTTCGCCACCCAGCGCATCCGCGGCGCCATGCTCGACGAGCTGCGCGGCAGCGACTGGATGAGCCGTGGCGATCGCCGCCACCAGCGCTCCATAGAGACCGCCGTGCACAAGCTCGAGCAGAAGCTCGGCCGCGCGCCGAACGAAACCGAGATCGCCAAGGAGATGGGCCTGACGCTCACCGCCTACCAGGAGCTGCTGGGCAAGGTGCGCGGCACGCAGCTGGTGTACCTGGAGGACATGACCGGCGACGATGGCGACAACGACTACCTCGACCGCCATGTGGCCGACGACACCGCCAACCCCCTGGCCATGCTCAACGACCACCGCATGCGCGAGGCCCTGGTGGAGGCCATCAAGAACCTGCCCGAGCGCGAGCAGTACGTGATGAGCATGTACTACGAGCACGACATGAATCTCAAGGAGATCGCCGCCGTGCTCAAGGTGACCGAGAGCCGCGTGTGCCAGCTGCACAGCCAGTCGATCGCGCGGCTGCGCAGCAAGTTGCGCGAGTGGTGATTCAGCGGCAGCGGCGCGGGAGCGCCGCCGCCACGCGCGCTGGCCGCAGCCTGCGCGAAGCCCTCAACGGGCGCGCTGCCCCAAGGTGAATTCGAAGCTCGCACCCCGCCCGGGCTGACCGCTGGCGCTGATGCTGCCGCCGTGGCGTTGCACGATGCGCTGCACGATGGTCAGGCCGATGCCGGTGCCGGGGTGGTCGTCCTGACCGTGCAGGCGCTGGAAGGGCTGGAACAGGCGCTCGGCACGGTGCGGGTCGAAGCCGCTGCCGTTGTCGCTCACTTTGAAGGTCAGCAAGCCCTCGGTGTCGTGCGCCCCGGTGAGGCTCACCACGGGACGCTCGGTGTGCCGGGTGAACTTGGCGGCGTTGTCCAGCAGCTTGTGCAGGGCGATGCGCATCTGCGGCGCGCTGGCCCAGGCGCGCAGGCCGGGCTGGATGTCCCACAGCACCGGCGCCTTTCGTTGCTGCGAGGGCAGCTCGGCGATCACGGATTCGGCCAAGGCGCTCAGGTCGAGCTCCTCGCGCGACTGACCATCGCTGGTGGCGCGGGCCAGCTCGAGCAGGGCCTCCAGCGAGGTGAGCATGTCGGTGGCGACGCGGCCTTGCAGCTCGAGCAGGCTGGCCTCGTCGGCCTGCAGGCGGCCGGCCAGGCGCGTGGTGAGCAAATCGGCCAGGCTGCCCACTTGGGCCATGGGCGCGCGCAGCTCCTGGGCCAGTTGGCGGGCAAAGCGATCGAGGTCGCGGTTGCTCATCTCCAGCTCGCGCGTGCGCGCCGCCACCGCCAGCTGCAGCTCGCGGTTGTGCTTGACGAGCATCTGCTCGGCCGCCTTTCGCATGGTGATGTCGCGCCCCAGGCCCTCGTGTCCGGCAAAGCTGCCGTCGCGCCGCCAGCGCGGGCGGCCGCTGAGGGCCACCCAGCGGGTGGTCGCACCCTGCACAGGCAGCTCGAGCTGCTGAAAGCGCTCCTGCCGGGCGAGGCGCTCCTGCAAGCCCGCCCAGTGGCCATCGGCCGCCTGGGCGAGGCCCAGGTCATCCAGCCGCTGGCCCAGGAAGTCGGCCAGGGGCCGGCCGCTGGGTTGCACCAGCGTGGACTCGGGCGAGAGCTTGGCAATGCGGCCCTGCTCGTCGGTCTCCCAGTACCAGTCGGCGGCAAGCTCGGCGCGTGCCTTCCAGCGGCGCTCTGACTCACCCATCACACCCTCTACCTGCGCGGCCAGCTCGCCGAAGGCCGAGGGCAGAGCCGTGGTGTCCGCGGGCGGCCGCAGGTCCTCGGCGGCCGAGGTCCAGGCGCCGCGGCGCAGGTGGTCGGCACTGCGCCGCACGGCCAGCTCGGCCAGGCGCTGGGCGCGCCATTGCCAGAGCACCAGGCCGCTGAGCAGCAGCAGGCACAGCGCACCAGCGGCCAGGCCCTGCATCAGCGGGCGCGCGTGGCGGTCGGACAAGGCAGGTTCACCCACCAGCGGCAACAGGCGCCAGGCGGCCACGGCTGCAAATGCCAGGGCCGTTGCCAGCCAGGCGGGCCGGATCAGGTTTCGGGGGCGGGTGGAGCGGGTGGCCTGCTCGGCCTGTTCGGACCAGGGCAGGGTTTCACCGTCGGGGTCTGTGGTGGATGCCATGCGCATCCGGGTGGCCAGCTGATGCAGTGCCAAGACTCGCCTCGCTCGATCGACCAGGCAGCCCGGTCAGTGCATGCAAGGCATGTACCCAGCCGTAACCGCGATGGGCGCGAGTGTGCCGCGGCAGGGCGCCGCTGGCAATCGTGTGCGGCCATTGCGTTGAGGGGCCGCCCAGGGCGGCAAGGTGCAGCGCGGCCGGTGGCTGCGCGGGCTGCGCCGCTGTCAGCGGCGCGGCTCAGGCACTGAGGCGTCCGCCGCGGTGCAGGCTGTCGTGCAGCCCCTTGGCCGAGTAGAACGACGAGCTCGGGGGCGCGGGCATCAGCACGTCGATGGCGCGGTCGAGCGCGGCCGTGGCGCGGGCCAGGTTCTCGCGCTGCGTGGCCACCATGGCGCTGGCGCGCGCCAGGCGGCGGCGCATGGGCTCAGGCACGCCGCCGTGCTCGGCCACGTGCATGAAGCACTGCACGGCATTGGCCAGCGCCCGGTGCAGCTCGCTTGCGCTGGACTCGATCACGCCGGTGTCGCGCTCGCGCAACGCCTCGGCCAGCGCAGCGAGGCGGCTCTCCACCTCATCGACCACGGCGTCGAGCTGGATGGTCGGCTCGGCATCGCCGGAGCGGGCAGGCGTCTTGAACATGGTGGATCAAGCCTTGCGGTTGGGGCTGAGCAATTCCTGGGCGTTGGCGATGAGCTTGTCGGCGATGGCGTTCGCGTCGATCTCATACTTGCCCTCGCGGATCGCGTCGGCAATGCGTTTGACCTTTTCAGCGTCGAACACCCCGTCGGTGCCCCCGCCGCTGAGCATGGCCGCTGCAGAGAGCTCCACCTTCGCGCTGGGCTCCGCACTGCTGGCGCCAGACGACTTGGTCGAGGCCTTGCGTTCCGTTGGCGTCGAATTGACCGCCGCCTTGTTATCGATATGACCGATCTTCATGATGGACTCCAGCAGGGCAGGTCACCTGACCGTACCTTGAGACATGCTCGGGGTATCGGCCTGCCAGATCGGGACTTTAGGGCTTTCGGCCTGGAAATTCATGCGCAGCCCCTTCTGAAGGCAAAAAGGGCGTTGTTCGTCATCACAAGGGCACCTCGATGCGCCGCTCGCCCACCGGCATGCCGGTGACGATGCGGCCCGATTCGGTGCGCACCCGGGCGGGCTGGCCTTCCAGGCCCGGGCCCAAGGCCTGGCCTTCGGCACTGACCGAGAAGCCCGGCCCCACCGCGACCACATGCACCAGATCGCCGGCGGCGAACCAGCTGCGGGATTTCAGGTCACCCTGGCGCAGCGCATCGCCGGCCGCCAGCGGGCGGGCCAGGGTGCGGCCCAGGGCCACGTCGGCCTGAGCAATGGCTGGGTCGGGGCTCGCGGCCAGGTCCACCTCGGCCTCGGCCAGGTGGTGCACGCGCAGCACGGTGCCGGCCGGCAAGGCGGTGCTGGCCACCAGCGAGCGGGCCAGGATGCGCACGGTGAGCGGCAGGTAGACGTTCCAGCGCGTGGCGCCCTGCGTGCAGCGCAGGCCGATGCGGGTGCGCCCGGCCAGGCGCACACCAGCGGGCAGATAGGGCTCGATGCGGGCGCAGGGCGCCAGCGTGAGGCGTGGATCGAGTTGGCCGACCTCCACCTCCACCTTGGCCGGCGCCGAATGCGACGACCAGGCCGTGCTGGCCGACTCGCGTGCCAGCTGCTGCAACTGCTGCGTCAGCGCCGCATCGATGGGCGAGGGCGCAGCGGCCGTGCCCACCTGGGCCAGCGCAGCGCCGACCCAGAGGGTGCCAGCGCACAGGGCGCCGGCCAGCAGCAGAGAAGCCTTGGTGTTCATGCCTCGCATCTTGGCTTCCCGGCCCGGCCCGCGTTGGCTCGAAATGCCGGGTGAAGGGTGGCTTGTTCCGGCTCATGTTTGCGCTGACGGTGCCCACAATCCATTGGCATCGAAACCTCCATCTTCAGGGGGCGACTCGCATGCAACTACGTCTGACCCAAGCGCTCGACTTCCAGTCACAGGCACTGCAACTGCGGTCCGAGCGCCAGCGCCTGATCGCCAGCAACATCGCCAACGCCGACACGCCGGGCTACCAGGCCCGCGAGATGGACTTCGCGCGGGCCCTGCGCGAAGCCACCGGCGCGCAGGCCGTGGCTGGCGAGATGGCCACCAGCAATCCGCAGCACATGGCGCCCGTGGCCGGCGCCCGGGACGAGGCCGAGCTGCTCTACGCCAGCCACAGCCAGGACAGCGTGGACCGCAACACCGTCGATCTGGAGCGCGAGCGCCACAGCGCCGTCGAGAACGCGGTGAAGTACGAGGCCACCCTGCGCTTCATCAACAGCAGCGTGCGCAACATGCTCGATGCGATGAAGGGCCCCAACCAGGGCTGATGAAAGACCCACGGGAGACAGACCATGTCCATGCTCAATATCTTTGATGTGTCCGGCAGCGCGGCCAGCGCGCAAAGTCAGCGGCTCAACACCGTGGCCTCGAACCTGGCCAATGCCGACACGGTGGCCGGCCCCGATGGCCAGGCCTACAAGGCGCGCCAGGTGGTGTTCCAGACCACGTTGATGGGCGAGGTGGGCGCGGCCGGCGTGCGCGTGTCCAACGTCACCGAGGACCAGACCCCCGGGCGCCGCGTGCACGACCCCAAGCACCCGGCCGCCGATGCGCAGGGCTATGTCACGTACAGCAACGTGAACCCGATCGAGGAGATGGTGAACATGATCTCCGCCTCGCGCTCGTACCAGAACAACATCGAGGTGATGAACACCGCCAAGAGCCTGATGCTCAAGACCCTGCAGCTCGGCCAGGGCTGAGGCAGAGCGGCACGCCTCATCCACCCACCACGCTTGACCGGGAACCCCATGACCTCAGTCGCCAACGCCACATCCGGCACCACGGCCACGTCCAGTTCAGCCTCGGGCACACAGCTCTCGGCCACCGAACAGAGCGACCGCTTCCTCAAGCTGCTGGTCACGCAGATGAAGAACCAGGACCCGCTCAACCCGATGGACAACGCGCAGATCACCTCGCAGATGGCGCAGATCAGCACCGTCAGCGGCATCGACAAGATGGCCGCCGCCGTCAGCGACCTGAACAGCCTGATGCTGCAGTCCCAGTCGCTCGAAGGCGCGATGCTGGTGGGCAAGAACGTGCTCGTGCCGGGCAACAAGATCATGCTCGATGCCGACGGCGCCACCACTGCCGGCTTCGAGCTGGACAGCGCGGCCACCTCGGTGGTGGTGAACATCAAGGACGCCACCGGCAAGGTGGTGGACTCGGTGGACATGGGCGCAGCCTCGGCCGGCAAGCATGTCTTCGAGTGGACCAGCGCCAACAAGAACGCCGCCGGGCTGACGTTTGAAGTGAGCGCATCCAAGGGTGGCACGGCCGTGAAGGCCACCCGCCTGGTGGCCGACCAGGTGGAATCGGTCTATTCCGATCAAGGCCAGCTCGGCATCACCTTGAAGAACAACGGCAACGTCAAGTACAGCGATGTGCGCGCGGTGTCCTGACGCACCAGCCGCCTCCGCCCAACGCCAACCGCAACCCGCACCGACCCCCTTCACCAGGAGCCCGACATGGCATTCCAGCAAGGACTTTCCGGCCTCAACGCCACGTCCAAGAACCTCAGCGTCATCGGCAACAACATTGCCAATGCCAACACCTACGGCAACAAGTCATCGCGTGCCGAGTTTGCCGACATCTATGCCAATGCCGTCAATGGCAGCGGCAGCAACGGCATCGGCCTGGGCGTGAACCTGTCGGGCGTGGAGCAGCAGTTCTCGCAGGGCAACATCACCACCACCAGCAACAGCCTGGACCTGGCGATCAACGGCAACGGCTTCTTCCAGCTGGCCAATGAAGGCACCACCATCTACTCGCGCAATGGCCAGTTCCAGAAGGACAAGGACGGCTTCATCGTCAACTCGGCCGGCAACCAGCTGCTGGGCTATGCGGCGGCGGTGGACGGCACCATCATCCCCTCGTCGGTGCAGGCGCTGAAGCTGCCCACCGGCAGCATCGCACCGGCGGCCACCACCAGCGTGGCGCTGGAGATGAACCTCGACTCGCGGCAGAAGGTCACGGGCCCCGGCACCACGGTGAACATCGACTTCGCCGATGCCAAGACCTACAACAACGCCACCTCGATCACGGTGTTCGACGAGAAGGGTCAGGAGATCGCGCTGACCTACTACTTCCAGAAGACCGACGACAACAAGTGGGACGTCTACGCCACCGCCAATGGCATGAACCTGGACGGCAGCGACCCTGCCACCAGCCCGCCTTCGGCGCTGATCAGCGGCATGGAGTTCGCGCCCAACGGCGGCTCGCTCACCAACCCGACGGCCCCGGTCAGCATGGACGTGGCGGCCGTTGCGCTGCCCACGGGCGGCATGTCGCTGCCGATCACCGCCATGCAGTTCGACCTGGCCGGCGCCACGCAGTACGGCTCGAAATTTGCCGTCACCAACCTGTCGCAGGACGGCTATGCGCCCGGCGACCTCACCGGCGTGGTGATCGACAAGCTGGGCATCGTCAATGCGCAGTATTCCAACGGCCTGAGCAAGCCCGCGGGCCAGGTGGTGCTGGCCACCTTCAACAACCCGCAGGGTCTGCAGCCGCTCGGCGGCAACGTCTGGGCCTCCACCCACGACTCGGGCGACCCGGTGATCGGGCCGGCGGGGCAGGGCAGCATCGGCACCATGCAATCCGGCGCGCTCGAGGAGTCCAACGTGGACCTCACCGCCGAGCTGGTGAACATGATCGTTGCGCAGCGCGCCTACCAGGCCAATGCACAGACCATCAAGACCGAAGACCAGCTGCTGCAGACGCTGGTGAACCTGCGCTGATGCGTGGCGGGTGCAGGCCAGCCTCGCTTGAGTAACGAACCGATCGAGGACACCCATGGACCGCCTCATCTACCTCTCGATGGCCGGCGCCAAGGCCACGATGCAACGCCAGGAAGTGCTCTCGCACAACCTGGCCAACGTGTCCACCACGGGCTTTCGCGCCGAGCTCACCGCCTTTCGCGCGGTGCCGGTGCAGGGCGACGGCGCCAGCACGCGCGTGTACGCGCTGGAGAGCACGCCCGGCTACAACAACGAAGCCGGGCCGGTGGCCGCCACCGGCCGCAACCTGGACGTGGCGATGAAGGGCAATGCCTGGCTCGCCGTGCAAGGCCTGGATGGCACCGAGGCCTACACGCGCAATGGCGCACTCGACGTCAACACCGAGGGCCTGCTGGTCACGCAGGGCGGCCTGCAGGTGCTGGGCGACGGCGGGCCCATCACCGTGCCGGCCAATGCCTCGGTGCAGATCGGCTCGGACGGCACGGTCACGGCCACGGTGGGCAATGGCCGGCCGCAAGGCATCGGCCGGCTCAAGCTGGTGTCGCCCGAAGCACCGATGACGCGCGGCACCGACGGCCTGTTTCGCGCCGGTGAAGACCTGCCCGCCGACCCCAATGCGCGCGTGCAGGACGGCGCACTCGAGGGCAGCAATGTGAGCCCGGTGGAATCGATGGTGGCCATGATCGCCGCCGCGCGGCAGTTCGAGACCCAGATGAAGATGCTGCAAGGCGCGCAGGAGCGCGAGCAGCACGCGTCCAAGCTGCTGTCGAACCAAGGCTGAGCGGCCTCGCCCTCAAGCACAAAGAAGCGCCGCACTCGCGGCGCTTTTCGCGTCTTGAACGGGCTCAAGTTCCCGCGATCATCACTGCATTACCTGCCAGGAGTGCGGCCATGATCCGGTCACTGTGGATTTCCAAGACGGGGATGGAAGCCCAGCAAACCCAGCTGGACGCCATCTCGCACAACCTCGCCAACACCGCCACCAATGGCTACAAGCGTGGCCACGCGGTGTTCGAGGACCTGATGTACCAGAACCTGCGCCAGTCGGGCGCCAATGCCAACGAGCAGACCACGCTGCCCACCGGGCTGCAGATGGGCCTGGGCGTGCGCTCGGTGGCCATGTCGCGCAACTTCACGCAAGGCAACCTGCAGCAGACCAGTGGCAAGCTCGACGTGGCCATCAAGGGCCCCGGCTTCCTGCAGGTGCAGATGCCCGATGGCACCACGGCCTACACCCGCGACGGCGCCTTCCAGCGCAATGCGCAGGGGCAGATCGTCACCAACGGCGGCTATGTGGTGCAGCCCGGCATCACCATCCCGGCCAATGCCGACCCCGAATCGCTCACCATCAGTGCGGACGGCACCGTGTCGGTCACGCTGCCAGGGCAGACGGCGCCTCAGACCTTGGGGCAGTTCCAGATGGCCGGCTTCATCAACCCCGCTGGCCTCGAGCCCCGGGGCGAGAACCTGTACGGCGAGACGGCTGCCTCGGGCACGCCTGCTGCTGCGGCACCGGGCAGCAATGGCCTGGGCGCCTTGTCGCAAGGCTTCGTGGAGACCAGCAACGTCAATGTGGTTGAAGAGCTGGTGGCCATGATCCAGACCCAGCGTGCCTACGAGATCAACTCCAAGGCCATCCAGACGGCCGACCAGATGCTGCAGCGCCTGGGCCAGCTCTGATGCGCCTTGACCATGCCTTCATCGAGACCACCATGCGCACCCTGTTTCGCGCCCTGACGCTGACCCTGACCACGGTCGGCTTGAGCGGTTGCTTCTCGTCCGTGGCACGCCTGCCCGAGGTGGACGTGCTGCAGCCCAGCGTGGCCATCCCCGCGCCGTTGGCCATGAACACGCCCAAGGTGGCCAATGGCGCCATCTACCAGGCCGACCGCTACCGCCCCTTGTTCGAGGACCACCGCGCCCGCCTGGTGGGCGACATCCTGATGGTGCAGATCGCCGAGAAGGTGAGCGCGGTGCAGAAGTCCACCAGCTCGGTGGACAAGGCCTCGTCGGTGGACGCCTCGCTGAGCGCGCTGCCCTTCTTCAAGAACAGTTCCTGGGCCAAGGCCTCGGCCGGTGGCAGCCAGGCCAACAAGTTCGAGGGCAAGGGCACCACCGAGAACAGCAATGATTTCTCCG
>Ga0268298_10002833_pt1 | contig 18415 bp, 8 predicted proteins | sample WWTPWeurt_MetaG_FD_194462 | JGI IMG/M metagenome (GOLD analysis project Ga0268298, IMG submission 194462) | Activated sludge microbial communities from WWTP in Nijmegen, Gelderland, Netherland - WWTP Weurt | ecosystem: Engineered > WWTP > Aerobic digester > Activated sludge | place: Netherlands...
AGCTCTCGAACGGGGGCATTGACGACACGCACGCGCCGACGGCGGTCGGGCTCAACGGCGCGGCGGGCGTGACGCTCGATGACCTCGGGACGGTGTGCGCCTGGACAGACGCGATGGACGTTTATTGCTGGGGCTTCAATGAGGTGGGAGAAGCCGGGAATGGCCGTTTCGCGCCTGTCGCGGAGCCGACGAAGGTGGAAGGCATCACGGACGTCGTGTCGATGGACTCGGGGCAAGCGCACATGTGCGCCCGGACGAGCGAAGGGAAGGTGTATTGCTGGGGGGACTCGTATTGGGGCTGCGTGGGCAACGGGGCGCCGAATGCGCACACGGACGCGCAGGGGGTGGTGGGGATCGGGAAGCCGTGAGAGCCTGAAGGGCCTTCAATCCCGCCTTGAGCGTTCCGCTTGGGGCCCCACCCGTGGCCCGCGGAGCGGGACACTTGGGAGGGGCGGACACGCGCTCCCCGGGGCCTCGTCGCAGGAGGGCGGCCGGGGGGCCAACACCAAGGAAGGCGCGTGGCCGGGGGTGGGCATCGATCGCTGCGGGCGCAGCCGCCGGAGCAGCCTCTCTCGCCACGCGCAGCGTTCCACCGATTTAGAATACGATTAGAATCGGGCGCCCCCGGTGATGCCCGCGGCGCCGGGGCCGACGGACGGGGAGATCCACGGGCGAGCGCCCGTCTTGGCCGGAGCCGCGGAGCTCCGAGAGAGGAGGAGGAGAGTCAGGCCCACGCCCGCGCCCGCGATCCCGACACCAAAGCCCACCGTGGAGACCGTGGAGAGGCCGCGAGCCTCGTTGTGGAGGTCCAGGCCCTCCCGGGTGGGACAGAGCTTGTCCGGACAGACGGCCTTTGCGTCGGACTCCTTGCTGAGCGTGAGGCCGCCGAAGACGCCGCCCACGACGAGGCCAATCAGCCCCACACCAGAGGCGACGAGGCCGCCCGCGAACATGCCGTTCACCCCGGGAGAGGCAGCCGTCGGGGCGAGCGTGGCTGTCGGGGCGCCCGTCGGCGGGGGAGCGAGGGTGCCTGTCGGGACCAGGGTGCCTGTCGGAGCCACGGTGCCTGTCGGGGCTGTCTCGGGGCCGAGGGACGGGATCTCGACCGTCTTTGACGAAGGGCCGGGGGCGACGGTGAAGGCCAGCGTGAAGGGGGCCTTTCCGGGGGCCGTCGCTTGAACGCGGTGCTCGCCGGGATCGAGGGGCATCGGGACGCCGAAGACGGAGCTCCCGACAGCCTTTCCATCGAGCGAGACGACGAGGCCGGCGTCGGGCGCGGGGGCCGTGAGCGTGACGCGGGAGAGCTTCTTTTCGAGGGCCTTGGCGCGCTCGGTCGCGAAGGCGACGCGGTCGTCCTGCTTGAGGCGTCGAGCCTGGGCGGTGACCTCGATGAGCTCGGCCCACGCGCTGGCCGTCTTTCCGAGCTGCTCGTGGCAAAGGGCGATGTTGAGCAGCGTGCCAGTCTTGGGCTCCAGGCGGTAGCTCTCCTCCAGCTTGGGGCAGCCCTCGGCCACCTTGCCGCCGTCGACGAGCTCGCGGCCCGCCCGGAAGAGGGCCTCGGCCATGGCCTTGTCCCCGGCGGTGGGCTCTTCGGCCTGCGCGGGCGAGAGGGCGAAGAAGAGGGCCGCGAGCGCCGTCGCGGCTCCGGATCTCAGGGTGGCGCGGAGGGCTCGCATGTCAGTCCCTGGAGTTGAGATTGATGCCCTTGGGGGGCTTGCCGGCGGTCGAGGTCTTCGTCCTGGTGCCCGTCGCGGTGGAGCTTGGATACACCGTGTTACCAGAAGAGGAGGCGGGCGGGGCGGCGCTGTCGCTGGCCGAAGGAGAGGCCGTGACAGGGAGAGGGGCTGTCGGGCCGAGAGAGACTGTCACGACGGGGGGGGCGCCAGCGCCGTTCTTGGGATCCTGCGCGGCGCCGACGAGCGAGGGATCGGCGGTGGTGAGCGCGCCGCTCCTGTGGATGAAGAGATAGCCGAGGACGGCGATCACAGCGACGAGGGCGCCGCCGATGGCGATGCCGATGGGCGTGCGGCTCGATCGCGGGGCGAGGTGGCGCGCTCCGGAGGCGTCGGGCAAGGAGAGCGTGGCGGCGTCGGCGGCGTCGAGGATCTCTCCGCTGGGCGACGAGGCCGCGGCGCTGCGGGATGGAACAGGGACGCGGGAGGCCGCGGAGGCGAAGGGCGCGAGGAGCTTCTTGAGCTGCGCGGCCGTGGGGCGCTTCTCGGGATCGCGATCGAGGCACCGCGCGATCACGGCGGCGAGCGCCTTGGGGACGTCCGGGCGAGCCTTGGTGACGAGGGGGATCGGCTCGGTCAGGATGCGCGCGAAGACGGCGCCGATGCTCTCGGCCTCGAAGGGCATCTTGGCCGTGAGGAGCTCTGTGAAGATGACGCCGAGCGACCAGATGTCGGTGGAGCGATCGACGTTTTTTGTGCTGCGCACCTGCTCGGGCGACATGTACATGGGCGAGCCCATGAGGGCCTGCGTGCTCGTGCGGACGGCGTCGGCGGAGGAGATGGGGCCGTTCGGGGAGACGATCTTGGAGATGCCGAAATCGAGGATCTTGAGGCGGCCTCCGCGAGCGAGGACGAAGAGGTTGGAGGGCTTGAGATCGCGGTGGACGACGCCCTGCTGGTGCGCCTCGATGAGGCCCTCGACGACCTGGAGGACGTAGGCCGCGGCGTCGGCGAAGGGGAGCGGGCCGCGCTCGGCGAGGATCGCCGCGAGGTCCTTGCCGCTGAGGTGCTCCATCACCATGAACGGCAGGCCGCTGTCGAGCGTGCCGACGTCGAAGACGCGGACGACGTGCTCGGACGTGAGGTGCGCGGCGGCGCGCGCTTCGCGGAGGAAGCGATCTTGTGCGCCCTCCTGCGCGACGGCGTCGGGGAGCATCACCTTGATGGCGACGGGGTTGCCGAGCGTGTCGTGCCTGGCGCCGAGGACCACGCCCATCCCGCCCGCGGCGATGGTGCGCTCGACCCGGTATTTGCCGGCGATGAGCGTGCCGGGCTCGATGCACACGGGGAGGGGTTGCAGGGCGGTCGACATGGCGCGGAGGTGGCCCCGAGGGCCTCGCGCCGAGCGACGCGGAGGATCGGTGTGGGCCGGTCGGAGGAGTCCGCGCGGGCTCTACGCCTGTTTCGTTCGGGCCGCAACAAGGGGGCCGCTTTCAGTTGGCGGGGAAGAGCGCCTTCATGACCTCGGGGAAGCGCTTGGCCCAGGAGTTTTCGTCGTGCTCGCCGCTCGGGTCTTCGAGGGAGCGGAGCGTGTCGCCGTCGACATAGCCGTAGGATTGCTGGAGGAGCGAGACCATCTCGATGCCCCGGGTGGTGGCGGCGGCCTCGATCACCGCGTTGTGGAAGCCCCCTGTGCGGACAAGGCCCCAGTCGATCCACAGGCGCGGGCGGAGCGCCGGATCGGAGAGGGTCTGTTTGGTGAGGTCGAGGAGGAGCGATGTGGCGAGCGGGCCCCCCGGGAGCTGGCCGCCCTGGATTCCGTCGAGACCGGCCCAGAACGAGGACGAGAGGCAACCTGCCATTCCGAAGGCGTCGGGGCGCAGTCCGGCCGCGAGGAAGGAGATCAGGCCCCCGTGCGAAGAGCCGAGGATCGCTGTGTGCTCGCGGGCGGGCTGGGTGCGGTAGTGGGCGTCGATGAAGGGCTTGACCTTGTCCGCCACGTAGTCGACGTAGGCTGTGGCTCCGCAGCAGTCGTGGCCCTGGGCCCAGAAGGTGTGGGTGTATTCGATCTCGCGGTGGAGGGGGACGATCGCGACGACGAGGACGTGGGGGACAGCGCCGGTGGAATACAGGGTTTCGAGGGACTGGGCGACGTTCCAGGATTTGTTGCCGACGCCGCCGGGCCAGAAGGTGGTGTCGCCGTCGTTCATGTAGACAACGGGGTAGCCGGCGCAGGTGGCGTCGTAGTCGGGGGGGAGGAAGACATGGACCTTGCGGGGGATGTCCGCGGGGCCGCCGACCTGGAGGGCGTCGAAGGTGTGAAAGAAGCCGGAGGTGAAGCCGTCGTCGTGGACCCACGCGAGCTGGCCGCCGACGTCGGTGGGATAAGGCTGCGCCTGGGGGCCGAAGCCGCTCGGGGGGCAGTCCCCGGCCTGTCCGCCGGTGCCCTGTCCGCCTGTCGCGGGGGCGCCGGCTTCGCTCGTGGTGGTCATCGTGCCTCCAGAGGGGGTGTCTCCGGCCTGTCCGCCGGCGCCGAAGGTGCTTGTCGTGGTCGAGGCGCTCGTCGAAGACTGGCTGTCTCCACCGGCGCCGGAGGGGTACGGGCCCGCGTCGAAGGTGCAAGACGAGAGGGCCAGAGGCAGGATCCACAGGGAGGCGAGGCGCGACATGCGCGCGCGATGTGCACGCGGCGTGCCGTGCAGAGGTGCCCCTCGCGTGTCGCGATCACCCTGTCTCTTCGAGGCCCTGGGCGCGGAGATCGGACCGGGTGACGAGGCGAAGGATGGCGCCGACGAGGAGGCAAATGAGGCCCACGAAGCTGAGGACGGCGGCCGCGGTGAAGGAGATGAGGCCCGCGACCACGGGGCCGTCGCTGCCCGCCTGGACGAGGATGCCGCCCGCGCAGCCGGAGAATACACCTAGTCCGAAGAGCCACGCTCCGACCTTGAGGACCGTCTTTCCACGGTTGGGGTCGACGAGGCCCACGGGCCGCGGCGGAGGGCCCTGGGCGCCGCCGGCCGGGGGCGCGTAGGCGTCGTCGGCGTCGATGCCCGAGGGGGAGTCGCCGCCCTCGGAGGCGGCCAGTCGGAGGTCCTGCTCCCGGAGGACGTTCTGCCACTCTCGCTCGACGGCGAGGTGCCACTCCTTCTCCCGGGTGAACGCGGGCTCGCCCATCTGCGCCGCGAGGTAGCGCTCGGCCTCGGGGACGGGGCGGGCCCGGACCTTGCGAATCTTCGTGGTGTATTCATCAATGAACCCGTCCGCGGAGCAGCGGAGTCGGAAACAGGCGTGCTCGCCCATCGAGCGGAGGTGGGCGCGGCGCTCGGCGGAGACGCCCGCTCGCTCGGCCTCGGACTCGAGGGCTCGAAGGATGGAGTCGCCGAGCTCGGGGCGGTCGCGGAGGGCCCGGGAGATGTCGGCGCGCTCGGATTTGGTGAGGGAGGCGAGGGAGTCGGCGATGCCCTGGACGGCGGTGTCCATTTCGTCCATCGCGGACCACATGCGGTCTTGCACCGCGGGGTGGACGCGGGCCGCGAGGGGGAGATCGCGAAAGGACGTGGCGACGAGGGCGCCGCGGAGCGTGGAGCGAAAGAGGGCGTCGGCGTGGGAGAAGCGAGGATCGTCGATGCGCGCGACGGCGTCCGGCGGAAGGAGGGCGTCGAGCGTGCTGTCGTGCGAGATGGAATGAAGGCTCGCGTCGAGGCGCGAGAGGAAGGCGGTGACGTCGGTCGACGCGAGATCACGGGCCGTGGGGAGCGGACGAATCGGGTCGGTGGAGGGCGGGGAGACGAGGCTCTCCGGCGTGAACGTCAGGAGGGCTCGAAGGGCAGACGAGAGGCTCACGCGGAGAGCATAGCCCTGAGGGGCCGCGAATGAATAAGTCCTGCTACGACCGCCGATCCTCTCGCTGCGGCGGGTGACCTCGTCGCTGCGCTCCTCAACCTACGTGAGCAGGCTTCCGGTGCTCGCTCCTCGGGCACCCGCCTCGCTTCGGTCTCGCCGGTCTCGCGACGGACTTATTCATTCGCGGCCCCTGAGCTCCGGCGGCCACGCGAGGATCGGCGCTCCGGCGGGGGCGTCGGGCGCGCTCGTTTGTCGGGAGAACAAGGGGATTTGAGATCGGCTGTGAAGGGGGCTTCTCAGGGGCATGGCGGGCGCTGTTATCCTGCGGGCCCGGTCGGGCGTCACCCGGCCGCGTGAACCCTGGACGGGACCTCCATGACGCGCGAAACCGCTACGATTCCGCCGCTTCCGGACACCGAGACCGCGCGCACGATCGCGGCTTCCCCGGAGCGGCTCGAGCTGTGGGACGACGCCGAACGAGTCGCCGCGGACGAGCAGAAGCCGGACGACGTGACGGCGATCTACCTGCACGTGCTGGCGAAGCCGCTGCCCGCGGACGTGGCGCTGGAGCTCTGTCAACGGGCCGCGGCCTTCCTGTCCGAGTGGTCCGAGGATCAATCGGTGGTGGTGGGCGTGCTTGTCCGCGCGCTCGAGATCGATCCGAACGCGACGTGGGCCTTCCGTCGATTGACGATGTTGCTGACGATCGAGCGGCGGTGGGACGAGCTGCTCGAGCAGTACGATCGAGTGCTCGCGGCGACCGAGGAGACGAGCCGGAAGATCGAGCTCTACACGGAGGCCGCGCAGGTCGCGAAGGACCTCGCCGGGCGCGCAGACAGGGCGATTTCTTACCTGGACGCGCTCGCGAAGCTGAGGCCCGGCGACATGCAGATCGTGGCGTCCCTGGAGCGGCTGCTCGAGCGCGAGGGGAGGTTCCGTGAGCTCGTCGCGCTGCAACGATCGCGGCTGGGCGATCTGGAGGCGGGCGAGGCGAGGGCGCTGCGCGCGCAGATCGCGGCGTGCTTGCTCGACAAGCTCGACAGCCCCGGCGAGGCCCTCGAGGTGAGCGAGGGTCTGCTCGAAGACGCGGCGACGGCGCCGGCGATCTTGCAGCTCCTGGAGCGGGCGTTCGCGGCGAAGAGCTCGCCCGCCGAGGTGCGGGGGCGCGCGCTCGCGGAGCTGCGGAGGCACTACGCGGCGCAAGGGGCGACCGATCAGATCGTGCGGGTGCTGTCGGCCGCGCTCCAGGTGGCAGACGAGGCGCACGCGTCGGGGATGGCGACGACCGGGACCGCGCTCGATCGCGCGGCGCTGCACAGGGACGTGGCGGAGCTGCTCGTGGGGCAAGGGCGCGAGGCCGAAGCCGTGGAGCACTGCGCGGCGCTGATGGTGCTCGAGCCTTCGTCGGAGGACGCGAGGGCGCAGCTCCACGCGCTCTCGGAGCGCACGGGGAGGCTGGATCGATACGCGGACGCGCTCGCGCAGGCGGCCGACGCTCTCGGGATGGAGGGCGGGAAGCTGCAGTCGCGGGCGATCACTTTGTTGTTCCAGGCGGGGACGGTGCGCAGCGATGTGCTGTCGGACGCCGCGGGCGCCGCGGAGCTGTACCGTCGCATCTTCGCGGCAGGCGACGCGGATCCGGCGATCTTGCTCGACGTCTGCCGCAGGCTCGACGAGCTGTACCGCGCGGCGGGGCAGAGGGCGGATCGATTGAGCGTGCTGGAGCGGCGCGCGGAGCTGGAGCCCGAGGCGCAGGTGCGGCGCGATCTGCGGGTGGAGGCGGCGCGGATCGCCGACGATCTGGGCGAGGCGGATCGAGCGCTGCGAGCCTACAACCTGGTGCTCGCAGAGAACCCGTCGGATCGGACGGCGCACGACGCGTCGATCGCGATCCTCGAGGGGGCGGGCCGCTGGGACGAGATGGTAACGGCGCTCCGGCGAGCCGCGGACGCGAAGGGGGATCGGGGGCGCGCGCTCCGGGTGCGGGCGGCGCGCGTGCTCGAAGAGAAGCTCCAGAACCCGGACGCGGCGATCGATGAGTGGATCGAGATCGAGGAGTATTTCGGGGCGGACGAGGAGACGATCGACGCGCTCGCGGCGCTCCTGACAGGCGCGGAGCGGTGGCTCGATCTGGTGAGCGTGCTCGAGCGCGGGCTGGAGCAGACGCTCGACGCGAGGCGACGCATCGAGTTCATGGAGCGGCTCGGCGACGTGTACCGGGTGCACGCGGGATCGCCGGAGCGGGCGCTCGCCTGCTACCGCGCCGTGCTCGCGGAGGCGCCGGATCACGCGGGCGGACGCGCAGGAATGACCGCGCTCCTGGAGAACCCGCAGTGTCGGCCCGCGGCGGTGAAGCTGCTGCTCGACGCCTTCGAGGCGACAGGGGATTGGGCCGGGCGGCTGTCGCTCCTGGAGCATCGGCTCGATCTCGCGAAGGGTGCGACGGCGCGGACGGATCTGCTCCGCGAAGCGGCCGATCTGTTCGAGCAGAAGAAGGGGGATCCGTCCGCGGCGTTGGGCGCGCTGGCGCGGGCGCTGCCGCTCTCACCGGAAGACACGGCCATCGAGCAGCGGATGCTCTCGCTCGCGGACGCGACAGGCGGGCACGCGATCGCGGCGCAGGCGCTCGGCGAGGCGGTGGCCGCGGGGCCCCCGTCGTCGCGGGCCGCGGACCTTCACGAGCGAAGAGGCGCGATCCTCGAGGCGCACCTGCGCGATCCGTCGGGCGCGCTGGAGGCGTACCTCGCGGCCTTCGCGCTGGCCCCGGAGAGGCCTGCGACCGCGGCGGCGGTGGTGCGCGTGGCGACGCGCGAAGAGCGGTGGAGCACGGCCGCGGCGACGATCGTGGCCTCGGCGCGAGCCCGAAAGACGTTCAGCGCGTCGCTCCTCGGGATGTTCGAGAGCGCGGCGGCGTCGACCCCCGCGTGGGACGCGGCGGCGACGGAGCTGTCGGCGGCGGTGGAGGCCGACGCGGAGCTCCCTGCGGCGATCGCAGGGGAATTCGAGCGGCGCATCGCTGTGTGGCACCGGGATCAACGGCAGGACGCGGCGGCGGCGGAGCAGGCGCTCACGCGGGCCCTCGGGCGCTCGGGCGACGAGATCGCGACGCTGTACCTGCTCGCGGACGTGCAGCGGCGCGCGCCGGGGGCCTCGCTCGTGGCGACGCTCCTCCGGCTCGCGGACGCGGGGCACGAGCCGCTCGCGGCGCTCCGCGAGGCCGCGATGACGGCGCTCGACGTGCTGCGCGACGAGGCGCAGGCGGCGTCGATCTTCGATCGGCTGCTGCGCGAGATCGCGATGCAGCTCGAGCGCGACGCTTCGTCGCTCGATCTGTTCGCCGAGTCGGTCGTGACGGGCCCCGAGGAGGAGGACCTCGCGAAGCAGGCCGAGCTCGCCGTGAACAAGCTCGTGGAGCTGTCGCTCGCGCGAGGGGATTTCGCCGGCGCGGTGCAGATCCTCGATCGAGCGGCGCGGCTCCCGGTGGGCGAGGGTCCGGCGATCGCGCGGCTGCACCACGCGGCCACGATCGCGGAGGAGCACATGGGGGACGCGGAGCGGGCGATCTCGCTCCTGCGGACGATCCTGCGCCAGGCGCCCGCGAACGGGCCCGCGATCGCGCGGCTGTCGGCGATCTTCGCGAAGACGGATCGGGTCGGCGACCTGCTCGCGCTTCGCAAGCACGAGCTGGCGCTCGCGACGCAGGCGGCCGATCACATCCGGCTGCGGCTCGACATCGCGGAGCTGCTCGGGAGGCTCGGCGACACCGCGGGCCGACTCCAGGCGCTGCGCGAGAACCTCGCGGAGCTGCCGGCGCACGATCCGTCGCTCGAGGAGATCGCGCGGCTCTTGACCGAGCAGGGCTCGTTCGCGGAGCTCGCGGGGATCTTGGAGCACGAGGCCAGCGAGATCGCGGCGCACGACGACGGCGAGCGGGCCGCGGCGCTCTACACACGCGCGGCGGTGCTCGCGGAGGAGAAGCTCGGAGACGCGACGAGGGCGCTCACGGCGAGGACGCACGCGGCCAGGCTCGCGCCCACGGCCGAGGGCTTCGACGCCCTCGCGCGGCTCTCGTCGGCCCTGGGCGATCACGCGGCGGCGGTGGGCTGGATCGAGCGGCGACTCGAAGCGCTGCCGGCGGACGCCACGGAGGATCGCATCGCGACTGTCGCGCGGCTCGCGAGCGCGCACGCCGCGGCGGGACGCGATGACGCCGCGCGGACGGCGCTCGAGCGGGGCCTGGCGGATCACCCGGGCGCCGAGACGCTTCGAGAGCCGCTGCGCGCGCTCTATCGGGCGGCGGGCGCGTGGGACAAGCTGGTCGAGCTGCTCACGCGGACCTCGGGCGAGGCCCCCAAGGTGGAGCACCTCCGCGAGGCCGCGGACATCTGCCTGAAGAAGCTGGGGTCCCGCGAGCGCGCGATCCCGATCCTCGAGGCCCTCACCGCGCAGGCGCCCACCGACAAGGGCGCGCGCCTCGCCCTGGCCGACGCCATGCGGGCCACCGGACAGCTCGATCCGGCGCGCACCATCCTCGCGAAGTTGCTGGATGAATACGGCCGACGAAAGCCTCCGGAGCGCGCCGAGGTGCACACGCAGCTCGCGCGCATCGCGACGGCCGCGGGGGACGCCGTCGAGGCGCGCAAGCAGCTCGAGACAGCCATCGCGATGAACCCGGAGCACCCCGGCGCGCTGCGCCTCCTCGGCGCCGTGTACAGGGACGCGGGCGAGCTCGAGCGCGCGGAGCGGATGTTCGGCGCGCTGCTCCTGATCGCGATGCGCAACCCGACGGCGAGCGAAGCTTCTCCGGACGGACCCGCGCGCAGCGAGGCGATGATCCACCTCTACGGCGTGCTCGGTCGTCTCGGTCAGAAGGCGCGCGCGGCAGAGATGCTGTCGTCCGCGTTCGAGGCCGCGAAGGCGAGCGATCACGAGGCGCGCAGGCTCGAAGAGGCGCTCCGCGGCGCGGAGGATCCGGCGCTGCTCTACCGAGCGCTCGAGATGCGGCTCGCGCGCATCGAGGGCGACGGGCCGGCGCGCGCCGAGGTGCTCGGCGAGATGGCCGACGTGCTCGCGGGGCCCCTCGGTCGGCACGACGAGGCGCTCACCGCGCTGCTCGGGGCCCTGGAGCACGATCCCGCGTCCGCGTCGGTGCTGGCGCGAGCGATCGCGGCGGCGCGGGCCGCGGGCAAGGGCGCCGTGGAGCGTTGCGCGGCGACCATCGAGAGGCTCGCGGAGCGCGCGGAGGCCGAAGGGACGGGCCCCGCGGGCGCGGCGCTCTCGTTCGCGCTCGGCGATCTCTGCGAGCGCGATCTCGCGGAGCCTTCGCGGGCCCTCGCGGCGTACACCCGCGCGGAGGCCCTCGGCGCGGACACGATCGCCGTGTGGCGCGCGATCGATCGAAGCGCCGCGGCGTCCGGTGACCCGGCGTCGCAGATCCGCGTGCTCCGCCAGCTCGTCTTCGCGACCGACGCCGCGAACGATCCGGCGGCGCTCACCGAGGACGTGTATCGCCTGGCTTCGCTGGAGCTCTCGTCGCCCCCGGACATGGCCGCGGGCCTCGGGACGCTCGACTGGGCCATGAGCCGCGAGATCCACCACGATCGCGCGGGCGCGATGCTCCGGCGCGCGGCCGAGATCGCCCCGTCGGACGCCGCGGTGCTCGCCGCGTACGAGCGCGTGGCCCGCGCGGCCGAGAGCCCCGAGATGCTCCTGGACGCCCTCGATCGGCTCTCCTCGGGCCCCGGCGCGACGATGGAGATCCTGCGCGAGGCCGTCGATCTCGCCACGACGGCCAAGGACAGCGCGCGCGTCGAGGCCCTCCTCACGCGCGCGGTGGCGCTCGGCGAGTCCAACACGAACGGCATGCCCGAGGCGGTGTGGGCGCTCACGGCCCTCGCCGATCTCAGGGAAAACGCAGGCGATCTCGCGTCCGCGGTGGATCACCTCACGCGCGCGGCCATGGCCGAGCCCCGCGAAGAGGGCCTCCGCCTCGGCGCGCGCGCCGCCGAAATCGCGACGAAGCAGCTCTCGGATCTCGATCTCGGCGCCTCGGTGTACGAGCGCCTCCTGGAGCGCGATCGTCACGACCGCGACGTGTGGGGCCCGCTGCTCGATCTGCGCCGCCGCGCGGGCGATCGCGACGTCCTCGAGCAGAAGCTCAAGGAGGCGATCGAGTGCGCCTTCGACGTGTCGTTCCGCATCCAGCTCCGGCGCGAACGAGCGTCGCTCCTCCTCGACACGCGCTGGGAAGAGGCCGCCGCCGAGCTCTCCGAGCTCTTGAACGAAGACGAGGACGACACGCAAGCCGCCCTCACGCTCACCCAGCTCTACGAGCGCCACGGCCGTCACGACGACCTCGCGGCGCTCCTCGATCGCAGGCTCTCCGGCGCGCGGATGCGCGGCGACGTGGCCGCGGTGCTCGCGCTCTCCCTCCAGCTCGGCGCGCTCGTCGCGAGCACGAACCCGGATCAAGCGATCGACGTCTACCGCTCCGCGCTCGACACGTCACCCGAGAGCGTCCCGCTGCTCACGCGGCTGCTCGCCCTCTTCGCAGGCGAGGATCGTGCGGACGAGCGCGCCGAGGTGCTCGAGAAGCTCCTCGCGCTCTCCTCCGGCGCCGAGGCCGTGGAGCGGGCCCTCGCCCTCGCGAGCACCCGCGACAAGCTCAACGACGACGAGGGCGTGGCCCGCGCGCTTCGCCTCGGCCTCACGGCTTCGCCGGGCCACCCCGAGCTCCGCGATCGGCTCGCCGATCTCTACAAGAGCCGCGAGCGCTGGGACGAGCTCGCCGAGATGCTCGCGAAGGAGGCCGCGGCCGACACGAGCGCCGCGTCCCTCCCCAAGCTCCGCGAAGCCGCGCGCCTCTACCTGGACAAGCTCGATCGCGCCCCCGAGGCCGCCGACGCGCTCCTGCTCGCTTCGTCCCGCGCGCCCGACGATCTCGGCCTCCTCGTGGAGCTCGCGCGCTGCCTCTCGAAGGCCGGCCGCGAGCCCGAGGCGCGCGAGCGCGTGGGCGCCGCGCTCGATCGCGGGGCCGGCTCCCGCGCCGATCGCGTCGCGCTCCTTCGCCTCCGCGCGGAGCTCTCGGGCGAGCCCGATCAGCTCGCCGACGCCATCGCGGATCTCGAGGTGGCCTACAGCCTGGACGCGACGGTCGCCCCGGATCTCGCGGAGTACCTGGAGCGCCGCAAGGTGACCCCCGCGGGCTCCGGTGATCGCGCGCTGTGGCTCCGCCTCTTCGATCTGTGGCTCACCATGGGCAAGATCGACGGAGCGCGCGATCTCCTCGGCGAGTGGCTCTCGCAGGAGCCGGGCGACGTCGGCTTCCTCCGCAAGGCCGCGTTCATGGATGCGCTCGCGGGCCGCTGGGATCAGGCCGTCGAGCTGTGCGATCGCATCGTCGGCCTCGAAGAGGGCCCCGCCCGCGTCGCCGCGGCGCTCCTCGTCGCGGCCGCGTGCGCGCAGGGCGGCTACCCCACGGAGGCTCGCCCCGTGCTCGAGGCGGTCTTCCGTGACAACCCGGCCGATCCGCACCTCCGCGATCACCTGCGCCGCATCTACGAAGAGACGGGCGCCCACCGCGAGCTCGCCGAGCTGGCCCTCGCGGAGGCCGATCACGCGGGCGATCAAGCCGAACGCTTCGCGGCGCTCCGCCGCGCGGCCGCGCTGTTCATGGAGTCCGTCGGCGACATGGAAGCGGCCGTCGGCCCCTTGCAAGCCGCCCACGAGCTCCGCCCGCGCGACGGAGACGTCGCCGTGACGCTCGCGGACGCGCTCATCGGAGCCAACCGCCTCCAGGAGGCAGCGAACTTCCTCGACACGGCGCTGACAGCGCAGAAGGGCCGACGCTCGCGCGAGGTCTCGATGATGCAGCAGCGAATGGCCGCGATCGCGGGCGCCGTCGGCGATCGCGCGAACGAGGCCGGGTGGCTCAACGCCGCGCTCGACAGCGACTCGCAAAACTCGGAGGCCGCCGCGCGCCTCGCCGACGTCGCGACAGAGATGGGCCAGTGGGACGTCGCCATCAAGGCCCTCAAGGCCATCGCGATGATGAAGTCCCCCAAGCCCATCACCCGAGCGATGGCCTATGTCCGCCAGGCCCTCATCGCGCAGCACCAGGGCGATCTGCGCAAGGCCGTGCTCCTCGCCCGCAAGGCGCAGACAGAGGATCCCAACCTCGAAGACGCGAACACCCTGCTCCTGGAGCTCAACGGCTGACCCCCAAACGCCGATCTGCCCAGCGCGCCAGAGCCGCCGCGCTGTCTCCGCGGACAACATTCGAATACATCCCATCGCGCCCCCGCGCGATCGAGATAGCCTTTTGCCGCGCACCTTTGAGATACTCCCCCCTTGATGTGCTGGGCTTCCTTTCGACAGTGGCATTTCGCCCCGTCCGCTCAGTCTTCGCCGAGGTGAGACCATGCGCCTTCGATCCAAGCGATCGCTCGCCGCCGTGACGACGGTGGCCTCCCTCTTCCTCGCGGCGTGCGGCGGAGGCTCCGGGTCCAACTCCGGCGGCGTCGGCGGCTCCACCAGCACCCCCAGCGGCGGCACCGGAGGCGAGCCCACGGGTGGCTCCACCGGCACGACCAGCTCCACGTCCAGCAGCTCCAGCACGATGACCGGCTGCCAGACGAACGCCGACTGCGTGAGCGACCCCTCGGGCGCGATCTGCGACGGCGCGACAGGCCTCTGCGTCGGCTGCATCCCCGTCGCCAACCCCGTCCTCGACTGCGGCATCGGCGCGTGGTGCGTCCCCGGCGTGGGCCAGTGCCAGTCCGGTTGCACCGCGGACGAAGACTGCCCTGCGATGGGCGCGCCCCTCGTCTGCGACCTGGCCAGCCACACGTGCGTCGGCTGCGTCACCGACGATCACTGCCCTGTCGGCTCCATCTGCGTCGGCGGCTCGTGCCTCCCCGGGTGCAGCGACTCCCACCCGTGCAACATCGGCCAGACGTGCTGTGGCCAGCAGTGCTTCGACCTCATCACTGACGAGAACAACTGCGGCTCTTGCAACAACGTGTGCGCGGGCTCTCCGCACGCCCAGGTCCTCTGTCAGAATGGCATTTGCCAACAAGGCATCTGCAACCCCGGCTACGCCGACTGCAACGGCGACTCCGCGGACGGCTGCGAGACCAACACCGTCGCTGACGGCCCCTGCACCTGCGCTCCCGGCGAGACGGAGCCCTGTTATCTCGGCGCCCCCGGCACCGCGGGCGTCGGCCCGTGCAAGGCCGGCACGCGCACCTGCAACGACGACGGCCTCGGCTGGGGCGCGTGCAAGAACCAGGTCCTCCCGCAGCCCGAGATCTGCAACAACAACATCGATGAGAACTGCGACGGCACCAAGGACAACGCCGCCGACCTCGACAACGACGGATGGGGCTCCTGCGAGGGCGACTGCAACGACAACAACGCCCTCGTGAACCCCGGCGCCTTCGAGGTCACGTACACCCTCTTCGACAACGACAACAACCCTCAGACTCCCCCCATCGTCGTCCCCGGCGGAAACGGCGTCGACGACGACTGCGACCCCACCACGCCCGACGACGCGGAGCCCGGCCCGTGCGGCTCGCTCGTCGCCAAGCTCAACGGCGTGACGGCGATCGACGTCGCCAACGCGATGGATCTCTGCCAGACCACCACCGCGAACCCACCAAAGCCCCAGAAGAAGTGGGGCCTCCTCGCCGCCACCTACCAGCTCGGCAACGGCGCGGATCCCGGCGCGCAGCTCACGAATTACCAGGACTACCAGGCCGCCATCATGAGCCAGTACGGGTACCTGAACGGCAACCCGGCCGACCCCAACAACCCCCCCAAGAAGGGCCCGACGATGGCGGGCATCTCCTCGGGCAGAATGCGGTATGTGGGGCAGCAGGACTACGTCCTCCCGCAGGGCGGCACCGGCTTCAACTTCACCTCCTCGTGCCCCGGCGACTACATCGCGGCCCACGGCGGCTCACTCCCCTCCTCGCAAGGGTGCAGCGGCAACTGCTTCGGCGGCAACACCTGCAACGACAGCATCCTCGTCCGCCTCAAGGTGCGCGTCCCGACGAACGCCCAGTCGATGTCCTACGACTTCCGCTTCTTCTCCGCGGAGTACCCCGACTACCTCTGCTCGACCTTCAACGACTTCTACCTCGCGCTCCTCACGACGGGCGCGCCCGGCATCCCTGTCGACAAGAACGTCTCCTTCGACGCCCTCGGCAACGCGGTCTCCGTCAACAACGGCTTCTTCGAGGTCTGCCAGCCCGCCGGCTGCTTCGCGTGCCTCGGCGGCACACAGGACCTCATCGCGACAGGCATGGACGGCAACATCGGCGGGGGCACCAAGTGGCTCACCACCGATGCTCCCGTCGTCCCCGGCGAGACAATCACCCTCGAGCTCGTCGTCTTCGACGTCGGCGACACCGCCTTCGACTCCCTCGCCCTCGTCGACAACTTCCGCTGGGGCCTCAGCTCAACGACCGTCGCGACCCACCAGTGACGACAGCCCTCGTCCTCGCCGGGGGGGCTGCGCGCGGCGCCTACGAGGTGGGCGTCGTCGAGCACGTCGTCACCGAAGTGGCCCGCTCCCTCGGCCACCCCATCCGCTTCGACATCCTCTGCGGCACCTCCGTCGGCGCCCTCAACGCCTGCGGAATGGCCGCCTTCGTCAATCGGGGCCCCGCCGCCATGGCCCGCGAGCTCGTCGACGTCTGGACAAAGCTCAAGGTCCTCGACCTCGTCAAGCCCGATGTCCGCGGCATCCTGAACATGGGCGCTCGCCTCCTCGGCCGCGACGCCGCGCCCCCCTCCGGCGTGCCTGTCCGCGAAGGAGGCCTCATCGCTCCGGAGGGCCTCGAGCGCCTCGTCGCCACGCGAATCCCCTTCTCCCACATCGACGACAACATCGCCGCGGGCCACCTGGACGCACTGACCGTATCCACAACCCACGTCGCCACCGGCCGCACGGTCGTCTACGTCCACCGGAGGCCCGACGGACCCCTCGAGTGGAGCCACGACCCCACCACCGTCGGACGCCCGGCCCGGATCACCGCGCGCCACGCCCTCGCCTCCGCGGCCATCCCCATCCTCTTCCGCGCCGTCGAGCTGGACGGCGACTACCACTGTGACGGCGGCCTCCGCCAGAACGTCCCCCTCTCCCCGGCCCGCCGCCTCGGCGCGAAGCGCGTCTTCGTCATCAACCCTCGCTACATCGCCACCGCGCCCCTCGACGATCGCGCCGCCGAGAACCTCTTTCCAGGCCCCTTGTTCCTCCTCGGAAAGACATTGAACGCCCTCCTCCTCGACCGAATCGACACCGACCTCGCCCGCCTCCAGACCATCAATCGCATCCTCGACGCAGGCGCCCGCGTGGCCGGCGACGGCTTCGTCTCGGCCCTCAACCGCGAGATGGGCTTCCCCCCCGGCAAGGGACTCCGCCCCATGAAAGCCATGCTCATCCGCGCCTCCGAGGACATTGGCAAGCTGGCCGCGGCCCACGTCCGCTCCCCCGCGTTCGCCAAGATCGGCGGCGTCCAGGGCCGACTCATGCGCCGCCTCGCCGAGCCCGAGTCTCGCAACGAGGCCGACCTCCTCTCTTATCTGCTCTTCGACGGCGCCTTCTGTGGCGAGCTCATCGAGCTCGGCCGCAAGGACGCCCGCGCCCGCCACGAAGAGCTCTGTGCGTTTTTCGCTGCGTCGAACCTTCCGGCATCGTAAGGTCCCCCCATGTTCACGATCACCGTCAACGGCGAGAGTCGGTCCGTCGACGCCGACGCCGACATGCCGCTCCTCTGGGTCCTTCGCGACCTCCTGGCCCTCACGGGCACCAAATACGGCTGCGGCGTGGGCCAGTGTGGCGCCTGCACCGTCCACCTCGACGGCGCCTCCGTCCGCGCCTGTCAGACACCCCTGTCGGCCGCCGCCGGCAAGCGCGTCACCACCATCGAGGGCCTCTCCCCCACAGGCGATCACCCCCTTCAAAAGGCGTGGGTCTCCGAACAGGTCAGTCAGTGTGGCTATTGCCAGCCTGGACAGCTCATGTCCGCGGCCGAGCTCCTCACCAAGAAACCCCGGCCCACAGACGCCGAGATCGACGAGCACATGAGCGGAAACCTCTGCCGCTGCGGCACCTACCAGCGCATCCGCAAGGCCATCCACGTCGCCTCCAAATCAGCGCCCGCCGGAGGCAAGCCGTGAGCATCCTCGAACGCCTCCTCCAGACGGACGACTCGGCACCTCCCGTCCTCCCTCGCCGCCTCTTCCTGACAGCCAGCCTCACGGCGGGCGCCGTCCTCGCGATCGGCTGCACGACCGAACAAACACCGCCGCCCAACGTCGCGCCGCCCCCCACCACCAAGCCCAACACCCCTCCTCCGGACGCCGGCCCGACTCGGCCCTTCGCGCCCAACGCGTGGCTCCGGCTCGCCCCCGACAACACCCTCACCGTCGTCATCGACAAATCCGAGATGGGCCAGGGAATCGAGACCTCCCTCGCCATGCTCGCGGCCGACGAGCTCGACCACGACTGGTCCCGCGTCAAGGTCGAGTTCGCCCCCGTCGGCCCTGAATACAAGAACGCCATCTTTGGCAGTCAGGGCACCGGCGGCAGCACCACCATCCGCGGCTCCTACCTCCCCATGCGCACCGCCGGCGCCGCCGCCCGCGAGATGCTCGTCGCCGCCGCCGCCGCCATGTGGGCAGTCGAGCCCTCCACTTGCAAGACAGAGAACGGCGAGGTCCTCCACCCCCCGACAGGCAAGCGCGCCACCTACGGCTCCCTCACGGAGAAGGCCGCCGTCATGCCCGTCCCCAAGGAGCCCAGGCTCAAATCCCCCGCCGAATTCCGCCTCATCGGCAAGCCCGTCGTGCGCCTCGACGGCCCCGCCAAGGCCGCCGGAAAGGTCGAGTTCACC
>Ga0268298_10002834_pt1 | contig 18413 bp, 13 predicted proteins | sample WWTPWeurt_MetaG_FD_194462 | JGI IMG/M metagenome (GOLD analysis project Ga0268298, IMG submission 194462) | Activated sludge microbial communities from WWTP in Nijmegen, Gelderland, Netherland - WWTP Weurt | ecosystem: Engineered > WWTP > Aerobic digester > Activated sludge | place...
TGGGCTCGCGCGTGGGCGTGGGCTCGCGCGTGGGCGTGGGCTCGCGCGTGGGCGTGGGCTCGCGCGTGGGCGTGGGCTCGCGCGTGGGCGTGGGCTCGCGCGTGGGCGTGCCTGTGGGCGAGCGCTACGCTGGCTTTGCCGGGGCGTGCGTCAGGAGCCAACGCCGCGCCACGAGCAACCCGATGGGGGAGAGCAGGCCCACCGCGCCGTGGATCATCCAGAGCATGTGGGGCGTCTGGGCGCCGTGCTCCGGCACGAAGCGGTCGAGCAGCGCTCCGGCGTAAAACCCGGTGATGGTCTTGGCGACGAACCAAGGCAGGCCGGCGATCCCCATGTAGATGCCGACGCGATGGGCGGGGGCGAGGTCGGCCACGTACTCGAGGAAACGCGACGACCACAGCGCCTCGCCCAACGAGAACAACACGACGTAGCCGAGCAGGAGCCCGAGGCTCGGTCGCGTCATGAGCAGCACGGTGGCGCCAGCGGAGACCAGGGTGCCGGCGATCATCATGTCGATGACTCTGCGCGTGCGAGTCAGGGCGGCGAGCACGGGCACAGCCACTACGATGATGAGCGGGTTCAGGCCGTTCACCCACTCCCAGCGCGCGCCGACCTCGGCGGGAAAGCAACGCGTCACGTAGTGGGGCATGGTCAACCACTGGTGCGCGAAGAGCGTGCGCACCGGCAAGAGCACGAAGATGAAGAAGACGAAACGCACGTCCGTGATGGGCAGCGCTTTCAGTTTCTCACCGAGGGTCTTCGGACCTTCTTCGGGGGGAGCCTCGGGCGGCTTCACTCGATCGCGCAGCTCCACTTTGCGGGTGAAGAGCAGCAGGTTCACGAGGAGCACCAGCGCGCTGACGCCGATGAAGAACCAGAATGCGCCCGTGATGCCGGCGGTGGGCTTGGGGGCGCCTTCGGCCCCCTCGAAGCGCTTGGCCCAGGTTTCGCGCACCAACGGCGAGATGGCTTCGCCGGCCACGATGCCCAGGTTCATGATCGAATACAGAAAGGCGTAGCCGAGCGTGGCCGTGCGTGCGTCCGTGTACTCTTTGACGCCGGCGTACATCGCGGGCTGGATCACGCCTTCGCCGAAACCCATGCAGACGATGGAAGCCCAGGCGACCGCGGTCACCAGCGCGGCGGCCCCGGCGTTCGGTGCCAGAACCAAGAGCACGCGGCCCGCGAGCACGATGGCCATGGAGACCGAAAGCGCACGCCGGGAGCCCAAGCGGTCGCTGAGCGCGCCGGCTCCGAGCACCATGAAGAGCGTGACGAGTCCGGTGAACACGCTCACGGCGACCGTCGAGCCGTGAGCGCTCATCTTGACGCGGTCTTCCAAGAACAGCGTCATGAGGGCCAAGAGCCCGAAGTACGCGATGCCGTCGCCGAAGTTCACCCAGTTCACGAGCCAGAAGCCGCGGGAGGCCTTGAGCAAGATGCCGAGGCTCTGGCGCAGCGTGGGCGCCGTGCTCTCGGCGACCGGTGAGGCGTCGCTCACGGCTGGCCCTCGGCGCGGCCGGGCGCGCGATCGAGGAAGCTCGCCACTGCGGCGTGCGCGCGGATTTTCGGTCCGAGCTCGCTCGTGCGGATCACTTCGTCGAGTTGGGCGACCACCGAGATGTCGGCGATGCTCGGGTTCGAGCCGGCGAGCCAAGGCTCCTTGGCGAGCAGCGCGTCGAGCGCAGAGACGTGCTCGAAAAAGATGCGCTCCACGTCGCCCCGCTCGAGCCGCCCGAGGCCTTGGGCCCGGAGCTTCTTCGGGTAGCGTTGGGCGAGCACGATGCGCACGAGCGCGCGCTCGTACCCCGGGCGTCCCGCGCACAGGAGATCGAGGGCCTTCTCGCGAGCGACGGGGTCGAGCATGCGGAAGTAGATCTCGAAGAAGTAGAGGGACTGCTCGGCCCAGTTCTCCCAGAAGTGGGCCCGAGCCCGCTCGGCCGGGTCGGCCGGGAAGAGCGCCGGCGTCGGGTGCAGGCGCTCGAGGCGAAGCGCGATGGCGCTCGAGTCGACGATCCTCTCGCCGTCGTAGTCGAGCACCGGCAAGGTCCCGACGCGGCTGAGCTTCGCCGCCTCGCGAGCGCGGAGCCCGTTGTAGTCGATGACCTCGAACGAGAGCCCCTTCCAAGTGAGGCAACGCCGCACCTTGTTGCAGAACGGCGACATCGCCCACTGATGCAGCACGATCTTCGGCATGGCGCTGTCTACACCCGAACCGCCGGGCGGTCGCGGGACAAAACGTGGTCGCGCTCCTCGGAGGCTTCGGATAGCCTGGACGTGGATGCTCGCTCGCGTCACCTGGGCCGCACTCACCGTGTGCGCCGTCGCCTGCGGTGGGTCCGAGTTCCGCTCGGCCGGAACTGGTGGAAGCGCGGGAAGCGCGGGCGCGGCGCCCGGCGGAAGTGGAGGCACCGTTGCGAGCGGCGGTGGCAGTGGGGGCAGCGCAGGCGTCGCCACGGACGGCAGCGTGAGCGGAGGCGCTCCGGGCGGCGGGGGAGCGACGGCAATCCCCATCAGCGTGGTGCAGACCAGCCCTTTGGTGGTGGACTCGACGACGGATCAGCCGAAGCTCGTGCTCGCCAAGGCACCGTCGGCTGGGAACGCCATCCTCGTCGGCATCAGCTGCTATTCGACCGTCGACGGCTGCACACTGGTTCCGGGTTCGGTGAGCGACGACCAGGGCAACGTCTACGCGCGGGTGGAAGAAGGTGTGTCGATCGGCGGGGGAAGCGACGGCGTCCGCGGCTACCTGTTCATCGCCGAGAACGTGGTGGTCACGAAGTCGCCCTTCACCATCTCGGTGAACCCCAACGGCACGTCGTCACAGAACGAGCAGGCGGTGGCTGTCGGTGCCATCGAAGTGAGCGGGCTCGCGCCGGCGCCTGCCTTGGACCAACACGGCAAGACGCCCGCGCCCACGCAGACCACCGCCACCAGCGTTTCGAGCCCGGGCCCGTTGCTCCAGCCGAACGAGCTCGCCGTCGCATTGCTCTCGCTGCGCAGCGACGAGTCCCCGTTCACCATCAACCCCGACGCGAGCTGGACTCCGTGCCACGTGAGCCAGGGCGGACAAGGCGCGCCGCTCGGACATTCGCTGGTCGCGAAGGTCCTCTCTTCGACCGCGATCGTGACGCACACCTGGACTCACAAGAAACCGGGCGTGGGCTCGGCAGCCATCCTCGCTACGTTCCGCGGCCAGAGCCCAGACTGAGGGGCCTTCGCCCTTCAACCCGGCATCCGACTTCCGTCGGGGAGGATCGTCTCCACGCGGCGCCCGGCCTCGTACAGCGTGGCCGAGATCGGGTAGCCGTCGTCCTCCCACAGCTTGTGGTAGCCGGCGGGCGTGCCGCGATCGAAGTAGCCCTGGGACACCACGTTCCCGTTCGGTGAAAAGCGCGTGACGAGTCCGTGCTCGGGGTAGCTCAGGCGTTCGGTCGCCGCATAGAACGCGACGAGCGCACGACCGCCCGTCAGGTGATAGTCGACGCACCAGCGCAAGAGCCCGTGCTCGTAGAAGCGCTGGTGCGCGAGCCTGCCCGTCGAGGAGTGGAATCCCAGGTCGAGGCCCTGACGAATCGGGATCTGCCCGACGCCTTGGGGGATGGCGCAGCCCACCGAGTCGTCCTCGAAGTAGACCTTCACCCCGGGCGCGGGCCGCATCATCGGTTCGCTCACCGCTGCGCGGTGCAAGTCGTCCGGGAGCCACGCGGGCACCTCGGCCGGTGGCTCGGGTCGGAAGAAGGCCGCAATGGCATCCGTGAGCGGCGCGCGATGCACGAGGTTCGCCTGGATCTCGGGCGCGAGGCGTACCAGGGAGTCGCGGACGTCCCGCAGGTTCTGGATCTGTTGCTCGACCTGGGCCCGGAGCTCGGGCGGGCAATCGAGCAAGCTCGATTCGAGCTCGCGGATGCTGGCGTCGAGTTCTTCCACCTGGCTCGCCATGTCGCGAGCGTAGCCAACTCGCGGCTCGCCGTGAAAGCGTGTTCGGTCGGTGTCCGTAGCCGGAGGTGGTATCGTGCTCGGCTGCCAGTGAGTGACGAGACGTCCACAGCGCCCACGGGCTGGCTCGGCCGCCCCGGTGACGCACCTCCCGAGCGGCTCGACCTCGCGTGGGTCATCCTCTGGTCGCAGGCGGAACCGCAGCGAGTGGGGGAGCTCGCGTACTTGCCGGCGGCCGGGCGCTGCGTGCTCGGTCGCGGGCCAGCGCGGCGTGAAGACCCGGGACCGCGGCTCTTCTTCGGACCGGCCCGCCCGGGCGCTCGCTGCGAGCCCCGACCGCTCGCCAGCCCGGGGCTGTCGCGCACCCAGATCGTGATCGCGACGCGCGGCGACGCCCTACACGTCGAGCGGGTCGGCAAGGCGCGCGTGCTCCAGAACGGCAGGCCAGCGGACGACGTGTCCGTCGAGCCGGGCGACTTGCTCGAGATCGATCGCGAGCTCTTGCTCCTCTGTGTCGCGCGGTCTGCCGCGATGACGGGGAACCGCGCGCCGAGCTTCGCCTTCGGCGAGCCCGACGAGTTCGGACTGGTGGGCGAGGGAAGTGAGGCTTGGGCTTTGCGTGACGCGGTCGCCTTGGCCGCACGCCGCAACGGTCACGTGCTCGTCACCGGGCCGAGCGGCGCCGGCAAAGAGCTGGCAGCGCGAGCTCTGCACACGCTGTCACCGCGCGCTTCCGGGCCTTTCGTCGCGCGCAACGCGGCAACCCTGCCCGAAGGCATCATCGACGCGGAGCTCTTCGGCAATGCCAAGAACTTCCCGAACCCCGGCATGCGCGAGCGAACCGGACTGATCGGCGAAGCGGACGGCGGTACGCTGTTCCTCGACGAGGTGGGTGACCTACCCGAGGAGCTGCAAGCTCACCTCTTGCGCGTGCTCGACCAGGGGGAATACCACCGCCTCGGCGAGGATCGCGCGCGGCGCGTGGATCTGCGCGTCGTCGCCGCGACCAACCGCGGGCGCGAGGCACTCAAGCAGGACTTCGCGGCGCGCTTCCGCCAGGAGATCCGCGTGCCCGGGCTCGACGAGCGCCCCGAGGACATCCCGCTCCTCGTCCGTCACGTCCTCTTCGATCTCGCGCGTACGGACCGCGAGGTCGCGGCACGCTTCTTCGACGACGAGCCCCGCGTCGCGCCCGAGCTCGTGGCAGCGCTCGTTCAGCACCAGTGGACGGGAAATGTGCGTGAGCTCGAGTCGTTGCTGCTCCAGGCCGTGGCCGAGAGCGACGCCCACTTCATCGCGCTCACGCGAGGTGTGCGCGAGCGAATCCACCTGCCGCGGCGCGAGGCGCCGACGGCCGCGGAGATCGAAGCCGCGCTGACGGCCACCGCCGGCAACGTCTCGCGGGCGTTCCGCACCCTCGGGCTGCCGAGCCGCGACGCGTTGAACCGCCTCATCCGCAAGTACGGCATCCGCGTGAAACGCTGAGTTCGCCCGTGTGCGGCGCCCAACCCGGGTTTGTGCGCGCCCAGCTGCTGCTCCGACTATTGCGGGATTTCTCGGGGGTCGCGGCGCCCCTCGGGCTGGCCCACCGTTTGCTCTCTCGCTGGCCAGAAGATGGATCGGCCGCTCCAAGAGGGAGACATCCTCGCCGGGAAATACCGCATCGAGCGCGTGCTCGCCCAAGGCGGCATGGGCGTCGTCGTCGCTGCCATCCACCAGCAGCTCGAACAGCGCGTGGCGCTGAAGTTCCTGCTGCCGGAAGGCGCCGAGAACGCGGCCGTGATGAGTCGCTTCCTGCGCGAAGCGAAGGCGGCCGTGCGCCTGCGCAGCGAGCACGTCGCCCGCGTGCTCGACGTCGGCACGGCGGAAAACGGCCCCTACATCGTCATGGAGTACCTGGAGGGGCGGGACCTCTCCGGAGTGCTCGACGAGAGCGGCCGGCTCGATCCAACCACGGCGGTCACCTACGTGATGCAGGCCATCCAGGCCATCGCCGAAGCCCACGCGCTCGGCATCATCCATCGCGACCTCAAGCCTGCGAACCTGTTCCTGACGAAGCGACCCGACGGCTCACCGTGCGTGAAGGTGCTCGACTTCGGGATCTCGAAGGTCATGAGCGATCTGTCGACCACCAAGACGACCGTGGTCATGGGCACGCCGTACTACATGGCCCCGGAACAGCTGCAATCGTCCAAGAACGTCGACGTTCGCTCGGACATCTGGTCACTCGGCATGATCCTCTACGAGTTGGTCACCGGGGAGGTCGCCTTTCGTCGCGACACTCTGCCCGAGCTCTGCACTGCCATCCTGTTCGACCCCTTGCCGCCGCTCCGCGAGCGCGTGCCCGAGCTCGATGCGGCGCTGGCAGAGGTCGTGGAGCGAGCGCTGGAGAAGCGCCCACGGGACCGCCAGCAGACCTTGGCCGAGCTCGCGTCCGACCTTGCGCCCTTCCTGCCGGAGGGGGACGCCATCGCCCGGAGGATCCAGCGGGTGCTCGAGAGCGCGCCCGCCCAGGCACCGCTCCAGGCTCCAACCCAGGAACGCGCCGCACGAGTGCCCGACGTCCAGCGCACCACCCCAGCGAACGAGCTACGTCAGGAAGTCGAAGAGACCGTGCGCTTCTCCGACGAGTTCGCCGCCGAGGAGCCCGCTGTCGACCGTCCCGCCGTCACGCGTCCACTGCGCACGCTCCGTGGCTGGCCCTTCGCGGCGGCGAGCGCAGCGCTGCTATCCGTTGCCACCTGGGTGTGGTGGCGCGGTCGTGGCAACACGGACCACGTCGAGCCAGCGGTCGTCACGAGCGCCCCCGCGTCCCTAGCCGTGCCGGCGCCGGAGCCCGTCGTGGTGCCCAGCGCTGCGGCCGTCGAGCCCGCCCCCGAAATCAAACCGCCTGCGCCGCCCAGCGCTCCGACGGGCCGGAGCCCGACGCGTCCGACGACCCCGCGACGCGCACCCGTGGCTCCACGCCCGCCTCCACCGGTGGACGACGACCCGATTGGTCCACGAAAGTGAGTAGTATGAAGCGAACTCGTATGACCGTCACCTTCACGCGTGTGATGACGCTCGCGCTCGCGCTCACTTGGGGAGCAACGCCGGCTCGGGCGACTCCGACGGCGACGGACATGGCGACGGCCGAGGCTCTGTTCGACCAAGGCAAGGAGCTGATGCGAGCCGGGAATTTTGCGGAGGCGTGCCCGAAGTTCGCCGAGAGTCAGCGACTCGACCCGGGCGTGGGCACGCTGCTCGGCCTCGGCGATTGCTACGAGCGCACCGGTCGGCTGGCGAGCGCCTGGGCCACGTTTCGCGAGGCCAGCGCGCTGGCGCGCAAGGCCGGGGACTCGAAGCGCGACGCCCTCGCTCAGCAGCGCTACACGCGGCTCGAACCGACGCTTCCGAAGCTCGTCGTCAGCGTGAAGGCCACGCCGGGCGCAGACGTCACGGTGACCGACGGTGAGAGGGAGCTCACCCGCGCCATGTGGGGTTCCCCCATCCCCGTCGATCCCGGCGAGCACACCATCGTCGCGTCCGCTCTTGGGCACGAGGCGTGGACAGCACGAGTGCAGGTCGACAAGAGCGAGACGAAGACCGTGGAGGTGCCGCCGCTCGTCGCCAGCGCTGCCGGTACGCCGGCCAAGACGCCGCCCGCTTCGCCGTCCCGCGCGCCCGCTCACGAGCAACCTCGGAGGGTCGAAGGCGAGCGCTCGAGCGGCTTCTCTCCACTGACGCTCGGGGCGTTCGGGGTGGGCCTCGTGGGTCTCGGCGTCGGTGCAGGCTTCGGGTTGGCCGCTTCGAAGCAAGCTTCCGATCTCGACGCCGTCTGCAAGCCGACGTGCCCGCCCGAGCGCAACGACGAGCTGCGCAGTGCCAACACCAAGGCCTGGGTCTCGAACGTGGGGTTCGCCGTCGGGATCCTCGGCGTCGGACTCGGCACCTACTCGTTTTTCCACGACCGGAGCGCGAAGAGCTCGCGACTCGCACCGTCCGTCACTTTGGGCGCTCGTTCGGGCCAAGTGGGCCTTGCCGGCGCGTTCTGAACGATCAGCCCTGGGAGATCCGCGATGAGGTTACGCGTTCTATTCGGCGTTCTGTCGGTGCTCGGCCTCGGCGTCTACGCCTGCCAGGTGGTGACGGGCTTGAGCGACATGGAGGAAGGCAGCGGCGAGAAAGACGCCAGCGCCGGCGGCAGCAGCGGCGCCGGTGGAACCGCTGGTACCGGTGGCAAGCCGCCCGGAGATGGCTCGAACGACGTGAGCAGCGGTGGCACGGGTGGCAAGCCTCCCGTGGACGCGTCCGGTGACGGCGACGCTGCGAGCGGCGGCGACGCCGGCGCCGACGGCGAGCCGCCCCCGGACGCGCCGGCCGATGGTGACGCCGCCACGCTGGCCAACCTCGGCGGCACAGTGCATTTCCTGGCTGCCGGGCCCCTCGTGCTGGGCACCAACGGCGGAGCCGACACGGTCACGGTGAGTGCCAACGGCTCGTTCACGTTTCCCAAGCAGTTCCCGTCCACCGATGTCTACGACGTGACGGTGGTGACTCAGCCCGCGAACCAACGCTGTTGGGTGGCGGGCGGCAAAGGCACCATCGGCGCAGGCGTGACCAGCGTCGACGTGCGCTGCGCGCTCGTGCTGTCCAGCGTGTCCACGCCGAGCGATCAGACCACGCTGTCGACCACGCTGGTCGACATGAGCGACGTGGCACCCATCAGCTTCACGACGGACATCGCGTCCCAGGCGCTCGTCACGCTTTCGGTGCCCTTCGTGCAAGGCTGGACCGACGGCTACGCGGAGTACCGCTTGGCCATCGAGCTCGACGGCGCCGTCGTGGCCGAGTCGCCCTACCGCACGGAGAAGTACGCACTCGTCTCTCAGACGCCGGGGTTCGTTTCCCGCGTGCTCTCCGTGGCGGCGGGCACACACACGCTGACGGCCAAGTGGAGACTGGTCGAATATCTCTACCTCGCCCCCAAGTCTGGTGAGGGCATCAAGCGTCTCGCCAAGATGCCGACCCAGGGGACACCGCTGTCCACGGAGCTCGACCTCGTCGTGCTCGATTCGGTGCGCGCGTTCGACAAGGTCCTCGAAACGAGCTCGACGTCGCCCATCGCCATCCCGTCGAACCAGACCCATTTGGACAAACCCGTCGGAGGCTCGCTGAACGTCGCGGCGCCGGGGCAAGCGTCGTTGGTCTGGATGCGCTTGCCGCGGCTCAACGGCGCGGACTCCTACGCCAAGCTCTTCACCGACGGCGCTGCGTCGGCGTACCAACGCCGGCTGCGCAACGATCCGTCCTTCAGCATGATCACCACGTTCTCGCCGATGATCATGCTCGACGGCGGTGGCGCGAGTCATACCGTCACCGGTGCCATGGGTCTCGCGGCGTCGTCGGCAACCCTGAACGGCGGTGGACTCTGTTATGCCGCGGCCTGTCAGACTGATGGCGGGGTCGCGGACGCCGGGACGCTCCTCGACTACGAGCGGGCGGCGATCTCCGCGCTCGTGTGGCGCTCGGACGCGCCGACGGCGTACGCGTCGTCCAGCACGCCAACGACGGTCGGCGGGGCCGGCGCTTCGGCGTTCCTGACCGTGAAGACCACCTCGATCACGTTGCCTCGGCCCGCCAAGACGCTGCTCTTCATGAGCGCGTCGGGCCTCTCGGTCAACGTCACGAACGAGTTCGGTGAGGTCGGAGTTTTCGCCGGCGAAACCCGGACGGCGACCGTGCTCGAGGGCCACGGCCCCTACGCCGACGCGTTCCGCAGTCAGGCGATGACGGCGGTGGGCATCCTCGACCTACCGGCGGGCACGACGACACTGGATCTTCGCGCGCGGAACGCGACCGGCTCCGGTGCCGTGACGGTCGGGACCTCGCATCAGCTGAACGGCCCCGAATCCTTCTACGGCTTCGGCGCCGTGGCGCTCGAGTGACGGAGCGGACCGCGTCGACTCGACACCCCCCGGGTCCTCTGCGACGATGGGCGGATGTCGACCCTCGAGCCGGGCGCCGTCGTCGCCGGCCGCTACCGCATCGAGGCCTTGCTCGGCGAAGGCGGGATGGGTCGAGTCCACCTCGCCCGTCACGTCGAGCTCGGTGAGCGGGTGGCGTTGAAGGTACTTCGCCGCGATCGGCCCCTCGGGCCCGACGCGGAGGAGCGGCTCCGGCGCGAGGCAAAAGCCGTCGCGCGCATGCGCGGTGAAAACATCGCCAAAGTGACGGATGCCGGCCTGGATCCGGTCGCCGGGCCCTTCATCGTGATGGAGCACGTCGCCGGTCGGAGTCTGGGCGAGCTGCTCGAGACCGACGCACCGCTCGGCGTCGAGCGCGTGGCGGATTGGGGGATCCAGATCTGCGTCGCGCTCGCCGAAGCCCATGGCCTCGGCATCGTGCACCGCGACATCAAACCTTCGAACCTGCGCCTGACCACCCGGCCCGACGGCTCCCCGCTGGTGAAGGTCCTCGATTTCGGCATCGCCAAGGTCGATCACCTGGCCGTCCACACGTTGACCGAAACGGCGAGCATGCTCGGCTCGCCGCACTACATGTCGCCCGAGCAGCTGCGCGAGGCGCGCGAAGTCGACGCACGGACGGACCTCTGGTCGCTCGGGGTGGTGCTCTACGAGCTGTCGACGGGCCGCCGTCCGTTCGAGGCGTTCACGATGGCCGGCGTCGTCTCGGCCATCGCTGCGGACGAACCCGTCTCGCCGCGCGAACACCGAGAAGAACTGCCCGAGGGGCTCGCGAACACGGTCCTGCGCATGCTGGCGAAAGACCCGGACCAACGCTTCGCGAGCGCGGTGGACGTCGCCGAGGCCCTCGCACCCTTCGGCTCCGGCGACGCCCATGCACTCGTAGGGCGCGCCAAGGCCATCGCGGCGGCGCCCCGCGGCTGGACCGATCCGCCGCCGGCCGCTCCGCCTTCGACGCCAATCGAAGAGTCCATCGCTACCGTCGCGGCGACGGCCACGGAGCACGCCGTCCGGACGCCCGCCGCGCCGGCCCGCCCGCGTCTCCCCTTCGCGGCGGCCGCACTCGCCGCGCTGGCGCTCGGCGCATTCGGAGTGAGCCGAATCCCCGCGACCCGATCGGCGACGGCGGCTCCGCCCGCTCTTCCGGCGACGCCCGGCCCCGAAGCGACGGCCGTCGTCCCGAGGAGCTCAGCCGCGGCGCCCAGCACGCACCCGCCGCCGATGGCCGAGCCGACCGAGAGCGCGGTTCCCACCACGAGCCAACCCGCGCCAAGAGCCCAGCCGAACCGCGCTCCCGCGCACTCCGCACACGCGCCGGCCGCCAAACCTTCGGCCGCCCCCGCGCCGCCACCCGACGAGTTCGACTTCGGCACGCGACGCTGAAGCAGACGAGCTCAGCTGCTCGCGCCGTCCCGCCCGCCTCGAAAGCGGGATCGCATCCAGTCGATGGCGCTCGTGAGCACGTTCCCCGAGCTCGCCCGGTCCGCGCGGCATGCCAGGAACGTGCGGTCCAGCTCGGCGGCGTCGAAGCCTCCGCTCGAACCGATGAAGACCAGCACGGTTTCGGGCACGCGCTCGCCCCAAGGCTCGCCGAGGTCGATGCGCGCGCGCCTACCGACGATCTGCAACACCGTGCGGTGGCCCGGCCGGGCGTCGAGATGGACGAAACCCTTGGCGCGGAACACGCCCGGCTCGAGCTCGGCGCAGGCGCGCCGGAGTTTCTCGAGCGAGAGCGGTTCCCGCGTGCGGAAGGTGTGGGTGGAAAAGCCATGGGCGTGCTCTGGCGGCTCGCGCGCTTCCGCGCGTCGGTCGAGCGCACGCTCCGCGTCCAACCCGAGCAGAAGCGGAAGTGGAACGTCGGCCTCCACCGTCTCGACCACGCGGGCCGTCGGCACCCAGGTTCGAATTCGCTCGCGAAGCTCGCGCACACGCGGCTCCGGCACCAGGTCCACCTTGTTCAGGAGCACCACGTCGGCGAGGACGAGCTGCTCGCGCGCGAGCACGTGGTGAGGGTCGGCCTCCTCCGGGAACTCGGCGGCGTCCACCAGGCCGAGGACGCCGTCGAGAAACAGCGGCCAGCGCTGCTCCATCAGGGCAAACGTGCGGATCACGCTGCCCGGATCCGCGATCCCGGAAAGCTCGACCACCAGGTGTTCGGGCGCTGGCGTGCGCCGGAGTAGGCCCTGCACCGCTCCGATCAAATCGTCGCGAATGGTGCAGCATATGCAGCCATTGGCCAGGGTCACGCTGGTGTCGTCGCGTGCAGCCACGAGCTCCTGGTCGATGCTCACGTCGCCGAAGTCGTTCACCAAGACGGCGACTCGCTTTCCGTGTTCGCCGAGCAGGATGCGGTTCAGGAGCGTCGTCTTTCCAGCGCCCAAGAACCCCGCGATCAGCGTGACGGGAACGGGCGAAAAGCGCGGCTTCTCTTCCGCCATGGCGTCAGTCGAGGGTTTGGAGCATGCGGTTCACCGACTGCTCCACGCTCTCGGCACGCACGCCGAGCCATCTGGCGATCTCTGCGATGATCGCGAGCTCCGTACGCGCGAGCTCGCGATCCGCCAGCGCGACGGCGATCAGATCCTCGATCAACTTGCGGCAAGCGAGCGGAGACAGTTCGCGCACGAGCTCGGTGGCGAGTTCTTCGACGCGCGCCAAACGCTTTTCGCTGGAGAGGCCTCGGAGCGCTTCGGCGCTTTCGACCAGCCCGCGCTTGCCGACCCACTTCGTGAGCAGGGTCTCTTCGCTCCGAGACAGGCGCCCGTCGGCGAGGGCCACGGCCACGCCCGCTTGGGCCAAGAGCTCGCGTGTGCGCGCCGCAACGTCCACGCGCTGGGAGAGGAACGACGGGTTCATGATGGAGAGGATCGCGCTCACCTCTCGCTCGAGCTCCGCCTCGCTGAGGGGCTCGCCGCTCTTGCCCAGCATGCGGTGGAAACGCGCTTCGCCGCGCCCGCGCCCCGCCAGGGAGTGGAAGGTCTCGGAGCGCGCGAAGAGATCGAGGGCTTTCACCCGTAGCGGGCTGTACGGATGGGTGAGGAACCAGTCCTCCGGGCTACTCTCGAGGTCGCTGCCCCGGATCTTCGCCAGCTGGCTCGCGTGTGTCTGGGCGTGCCCCAGGTAGCGCGCCTGGGTGAGTCCGCTGGTGAGCTTGAAGAAAGCTCGCACCGCTGTGTCGAAGTCGTCACACACGAGCAGCCCCACGCGGTCGGCGCTGAGCTCGGCGTAGCGCATCCACGCAGCGAGTCGCGCCAGGTCGGCTGGCGCGACGTCGTCGGCCCCAGCGAGGTCGGCCACGGACAGCTGGAAGTGTCCGAGCAGCACGTGCCCGATTTCGTGGCCGAGCACGAACGCGAGCTCCCCGGAGTCGAGTCGCTCGATGGCTTCGCTCGTGAGGCCAAGCAGGAGGGGCCCTCGCTCGGGGTCCACCGGTGGGGCCGCGAAAGCGTTGATGCGCGTGTCGGACACGCAATAGAGCTCGACCGGAATCGCGAGCCCGAGCACGCTCTTGGCGCGCTCGAGGGCGCGCGCCGGCTCGGGTGCCATGCGCGCGTCGAGGGCCAGCGCCGAGAGCAGGAGTCTGCGGCGTGCTGCGGTGCTGTCGGCCGCGGCTTCGCGAGCTCTCAGGGATCGCGCGAAGCGCTTGTTGGAGAGTAGCGCCCGCCCGAGATCGCGATCGCCATCGAAGACGATGGCGTCGGTGTCGAGCTTCGACGCGAGCCGTTGTGTCGAAGCCGGGCTCGCGTTCGCGGCTGCCCCGCGAGGAGCGGAGCGACTCAATTGCCGTCCCACGGCTTGCCGAGGTCGGTGAGGATCTTCTTGGCTTCTTTGCGGTAGGGGTTGTCGCTCGGCGCGAGCCGCAAGTAGGCCTCCCAGTGCGGGATGGCTTCCTTCTTCGGCCCCATGGCACGGGCCAGAAGGTGGTGGGCTTCCCACTCCCAGCGTGGTTTGACGTCCGCCTTCTCGGCGAGCTCGAGCGCCTTTGCGAGTTGAGCCTCGGCCTCGGCGTGGCGATTGTTGGCGGCGAGCAGCTTGCCGAAGCGGAAGCGCCAGGTGGGGTTGTCGGGTTGGGTTTCGATGGCGGTCTGGTACTCGCTCATCGCCTCGGCTTCTTTGCCGAGGTCGTAGTAGCAGTCGGCGAGCGCGGCATGGGCTTCCACTCGGCCGGGCTTGAGCTCCAGGGCTTTTTGCAGATCCTTGACCGCGTCGCGAACGGCGCCGGTCTTGAAGCGCAGGATCCCTCGCTGCCAGTAGGCGTCGCCCAGGGTCTGATCGAGCTCGAGGGCCTTGTTCACGGCCGACTCCGCGCGCTGCGCGCGGCCCACCTCGTTGGCAGCCCAAGCGACGTAGAGGTAGTACTCGGCGCGGTTGGGATCGAGGTCCACCGCGCGTTCCAGGGTGCGCAGCGCCTCGGCCAGGTTGCTGCCCTGGGTCAGCTCGGCCTTGCCGAGGCAGTGGTGGGCCTCGGCCGACGTCGGACGCTTCTCGAGCACCTTGCGGATCATCTCGCCGGCTTCCTTGGCGCCGAGGGCGGTGCCGGCTTTGCCGCATCCGACGCGCAGCATGAGATCCGGATCGTTGGGGGCCTTGGCCAGTGCGTCCTCGTAGGCCTTGAGGGCTTCGGTGCCGCGGCCCGACGCTTCGAACAGGAGGCCGCGTTCGAGCGCGAGCCCGGGGTAGTCCTTGTCGACCTCGGCCACTTCGTCGAAGGTCTTGCTGGCAGCGTCGAACTTCTTGTCCTTGCGCAAGGCGACCGCGAGCTTGAACTTCGCGCCCACGTCCCCCGGGTCGAGCTTCAGCGCCGCCTCGTAGCTTCGCACTGCGTCCTCGCTCTTGCCTTGAGCGAGCTGGATGTCGCCGCTCGCGACGAGCAGCGTCGCCGAGTCGGGCAGACGCTTCTTGGCATCCTCCAGCGCTTGCCGTGCGTCGTCGTTCTTTCCCTGAGCGCTCAGGAGCTGAGCGAGGCCGATGTAGATGAGGCCGATGTCGGGATCGTTGATGCCGCTCTTGATGACCTCGCGGTAGACCGTCTCCGCGTCCTTGCGCCCGCCCGTGGCTTCCAGCACCCGCGCGAACCAGTAGGCCACGAGCACGCTCTTCGGGAAGGCCTCTCGCAGCTTCTTCACACTCGCAGCGGCGTCTTGGATGCGTTCGAGCGCCAGAGTGGTCTTCGCAACACCGACCTTCGCGGTCACTTCTTTGTCGTCGGCTTGAACGGCGGCTTCGAAGCGCGCGAGCGCTTCGGAGTAGCGTCCGGCGCGGTAGAGCGCATCGCCGAGACCCACCAGGGCACGCGCCGCCTTGGGGTCGATCTTCAGCGCTTCGGAGAAGGCCTGCTCGGCATGGGTGACACGCGAGCGTGCCAGGTGCACCTCGCCGAGCAGCGTGAAGGCTTCGACGAGCTCGCCGGGGCTGGCTGCTCCCGCGCTCTTGGTGACCTCTTCGAGCAGCTTGGTGGCCTGGGCCTCACGACCCAAGTTCCAGGTGGCGCGTGCCGTCAAGATGCGCGCGCCGCTGTGGCCGGGATTCCGCGAGAGCGCGACCTTCGCGAGCTCCTCCGCCTGGCGGCGGTCGGCCTGGAGGAACTTCGCGCGCGCCAGGCCGTAGGCCGTTCGCGCGCTCTTCTCTTGTGCTTCGGCTTTCTCCCAGACGCGTGCAGCTGCGTCTGCTTCTCGGCTCTTGAGCTCGAACTCGCCGGATAGCGCCAGGACGTCGGGGTCGTTCGGATTGGCCTTCACGAGCGCGTCCACGGCGGCCCGCGCTTGGGGCAGATTCGCGGCCGCGGCGTGGGCGGCTCGCGCGAGCTCGAGGAACGGAACTTCTTGCTGCTTCTCGGTCTTGAGCTCGTCGAGCAACACTTGCGCGCGCGCGCTCACTTCCGGATCTGCGCCGAATCGAAGCTCGCGTTGGTAGGCGACGTAGATGACCCAGGCCGAAAGGCCCTTCTGCCTCTTGTTCTTGGCCCGGGCATCTTCGGCCGTTTGATAGGCGGCCTTGGCGTTCGCGTGTGTGTCCTTCGCCAGGGCCTCGCGTGAGCTCCTGGCGGTCTCGCTCCGGAGCTTCTGGTAGTCGCCCGCCTTGAGCTTGTCGTAGACGTAGAGCACGCCGAAGGGCCCCGCGTTGGGCACGAGCGCGAGCGCGCCACCGGCGAGCACCAGCACCACGACGCCCGCCGCGATGGCCCGCAGACCTTTGCGTTTGGGCGGGGGCGCGAGCTCCGCTTCGTCGGCGACGCGAGCGACCGGAACGCGGACCTGGAGCTGCGCCGTCGGGGCCGACGCGGTTTGCCCTTCTTGAGGCAGCCCGCCGAACTCCATGTCGTCCCGGGCGGCGTCGATGGAACCCGCGCCTTCGCCGCCCTCGAGGTTCACTTCCCCGAAAGAGGTGCCGCCGCCTTGCTGTCGAACGACGCCGCTCGCAGCGTCGCCCGCGGCCGCGCCCCACGGCGCAGGGGCCGCGCCTGCGCCTCCCCCGAAGTCGGCCTCGCCGAACGCCTGCGGAGCAGATGGGACCGGGAGCCCGGCGGCGTCCGTCGGCAGCCCCGCGGCGTTCATGGGCAAGCCCGCGGCGTTCATGGGCAAGCCCGCGGCGTTCATGGGCAAGCCCGCGGCGTTCACGGGCAGGCCCGCGGCGTTCATGGGCAGGCCTGCGGCGTTCATGGGCAGGCCCGCGGCGGGCGAGGGGAGTCCAGCGGCCGGCACGGGGAGCCCCGCAGCCGCCGACATCGGTAGGCCCGCACCGCCGGGCATTGGGAGCCCGGCAGCGGCGGGCATGGGCAGCCCAATGGCGGCAGCCGGGAGCGCGGCACCCGCGAGCCCCGGCAAGTCGCCGCCACCCAGCGCAGGCAGATCGCCGCCGAGCGCGGGCAGATCGAGCTCGCCGAAGCCGCCGGCACTCATGGGCTGCGTGCGCGCACGCGGCGGCGGAGCCATGGGAAGGTCGGCGTCCATCGCGCGCATGCCGGGCATGGCGGGCAGATCGACCGCCATGGGTGGACCGAGCGGCGCGGCCGGAGGTTTTCTACCTCCCACCACCGGCAGGTCGAGCTCGGCCGCGTCGGACTGGCGAGGCGCGGCGACCGCGGGCAAGTCGATCTCGCCGAAGCCGAGGCCGATGGCGGTTGCTTTGGAGGACTTCGCCGGAGCTGGCTTGGGTTGCACTGGCGCCGGCAGGTCGATCTCGGGCGCGGCTGGGGCGGCTGCCATCGGTGCGGTCGGAGACCGAAGCGGAGGCGCCTTCGGTGCTGGCGGCTTCGCCGGTGCACTCGGCAGCTCGAGGTCCATGCCGATGTCGCCGAAGTCCGAGAAATCGTCGGCAGGCGGCGACGTCATCTGCCCGGGCAGCGCGGGCAGGTCCGGGTCATCGAAGCTCGGCGCGGCGGGCTTGGCTGCGGGACGCGGCGGCGCAGCGGGTCGCGGTGGCGCCACCGGACGGCCCGGCGGCGCAGGGCGGGGCGCTGCCGCGGGCGCGAGCGGGATCGCGCCACCAGGCCCGGCCACACCCAGCATGGTGGCCTTGCGCGCGGCCGGCGCCGGCGCAGGTGTTGCGGGCGCCGCCGGCGTGGACGGACTCGGCACGGCGCCCGCGAGCAGCGGGCTCGGCCCGGTGGCGCGCGGATCCGGCGGCGCCTCGACCTGGAAGGAGTTGCCGCACTTGGGACAACGCATCTTCAGGCCGCTCGACGGAACGCGGCGCTCGTCGACCTGGTAGGGCGCTTTGCACCCCGGGCACTCCACCTTGAACACGGGTTCCCTGGAGCCATGTCTTAGCAGGAGAATGCCCGCGTTGTCGCGCTTTCTGAGGCCGCCCCGAGCCGAGCCGTGGTAGTCGCTGTCCCCGAAATGCATCGCTGGACGTCCGTGGTGGTTGGCGTGCTGTCTTCCGCCGCGTTGGTCGCCGTTCTCGTGAAAGCGCGCGCCCCCCACGCAGGAGAGGGCAAGCCGTCACCGAGCGCGTCGGCCGCCACTTCCGCAGCTCCACCCACACCGGCTCCGAGCTCGAGCGGCTCGGAGGAGGATCCGCTGCTCCCGAACCTCGCGTCGCCGGCCGACGATCTCGGCGACGGTGGAAAACCTCTCCCCGCCGGCGCCCCAACCTCGGTATCGTTCGGCGTCGTGCTGTTCACCTATCAGGGGGTCCAGTTCGCCCCCAACGGCGCGCGAACCAAGCCCGAGGCACTCGAAAAAGCCAAGAGCGTCGTCGAAGAGGCGAAGAAGGATTTCGCCGAGGCAGTGAAGAAGGGAGACCGCGGGTCGACGGCGGATGCCGGACGCATTCCGCGCGGCGTGCTCGAGCCGGACCTCGAGCAGGTGTTGTTCGCCCTGGAAAAGGGTGCGGTGCATCCGGAGCCGCTCGACACGCCGAGGGGCTACTGGGTCGTGCGACGCGTCGAGTGAAAGGTCGCGTTTCACTTCACCTATCCAGCGGAAGCCAAGAGGAAAGTCGGTCCAGAGCTTCGATGTCGAGCCAGACCCAAATCGAACCACGCGCCCTCGAAGACGAGCTCTC
>Ga0268298_10002835_pt1 | contig 18411 bp, 14 predicted proteins | sample WWTPWeurt_MetaG_FD_194462 | JGI IMG/M metagenome (GOLD analysis project Ga0268298, IMG submission 194462) | Activated sludge microbial communities from WWTP in Nijmegen, Gelderland, Netherland - WWTP Weurt | ecosystem: Engineered > WWTP > Aerobic digester > Activated sludge | place...
TGCGATCCGATCGCACCCCCACTGCGATCCGATCGCACCCCCACTGCGATCCGATCGCACCCCCACTGCGATCCGATCGCACCCCCACTGCGACCCAATCGAACCCTCCCTGCGATCCGATCGCACCCCCACTGCGACCCAATCGAACCCTCCCTGCGATCCGATCGAACCCCCAGTTCGCTCCAGCAGGGCGCCTCCCCCGGTTTGAATACTGTCGCCTCTGGCGTTGTGCACCGGTCGCCAGAATCGAGAATACACATCCAGCGCATCGCCGGGTTGCGAGGGTCCGCGGCCCTGCTTACCGTCCAACGCGTTCTCGTTCTGGGAGGCATATCCACCGTGGAAAACAAGGTCGGTGACAACGTTCCATCGCAAAAGAAGCTCGACGAGCTGCAGGCAAAACTGGCAGGCGTGCTCGAAGAGCTTCAGAAATTCCTCATCACCCTTCACGCGGACGAACGCGCCGGCACGGCCAAGCCCCACAAAGGGGCGGCCACCCTGGCCGAGCGCGCCTACACCCTCGCGACCAAGTACGAAATTCAGGTCAAGAACGTGCCGCTCGAAGGCATGAAGAACGACCTCCAGCTCGCGTCGCAGATCCGGCCGTTCGAGTCCATGTTCGCCCTCGGGGCGCAGCTCACGGCAGACTCGCTCCTTCAAGCCAACAGCGAGTATTACACGGCGTTCCTCGCCTATTACGGGGCACTCAGCCGAGCCGCCGAGCACGACGCCGCCCTCGCGGCCGAGCTCAAGGACATCCAGGACGAGATGCGCAACGTGCGCAAACCCCGCAGCGGATCGCCCGCCGGTGGCTCTCCTCCCCCCGCCCCCTGAGGGGCTTACAAAATCCTCTATCTCGCACGTGGCCTCTAAACCGTCTCCTTGAGCCGGAAAGCGGGCTTGTCTTCTCCTAGCACTCCAGGCGTTCACGTCCGACGACGGGTCACAGATCCCTCGCTTCTCAGCCAGGGCGGGCAGTTGCGACGCCGCAGACGAATGCGCGTTGACGTGCAAACCGACCTCTGATAGCCAGATTTCATGCACGCGGGGCATGCTCGATCGATGTCGCAGTACCCTGCGCTGCGAAGCGTCATGGCGCCTGAGCACCGGGGGCGTTCGGATCGGTTCGTCGAGAGGGCGATCGAAGACACGGCTGGCGGCCTGAGCGCACCCGCCATGGAGACAGCTGCGCGGGTCGTGCTCCGGCACTTCGCGACCGTGGCGCCCATTGGAGAGGCCATTACGGAGGCCGGGCGCGACGAGCGGCGAAAGCGCCGCGAAGACAAGAGAGCACAGCGCCAGGAGCGGAGGGCCGCGCAGCAAGAGCGACGCGAGGCTCGAAAGGCCGTTCGCCAGCAGCGACGTGACGATCGAAAAGCCGCGCGGCAAGACCGACGCGACGATCGAAAGGCCGTGCGACAAGAGCGACGTGACGTGCGGGCCGCGCGCCGCGACCAGCAACGAGCCGCTGGGACTCCCGGCGTCGTGCGGCCTGCGCCGAGCCGCGGGAAGCCAGCGGCTGTCGTGGCGGCCGCCGGCGCGACGGGCACGAGCGAGCCGACTCCCAATGAGCCGCTCACGAATGAGCCCGGCGTTGCCGAACCTGGCAATACCGAGCCTGGCAACACCGAGCCTGGCAACACCGAGCCTGGCAACACCGAGCCTGCGGGCGCGAGCGAGCCCGGATCCAGCGACGATCCCGGCGCCGATCCGGGTGCGAGCGGTCAACCTGCTCCCGCGGCCGAGCCTGCATCCAGCGGCGATCCCGGCGCCTCGCCGGAGCCGGACGCCGAGCCCACGGACGCGGGCGCCGCCGCGGAGCTCATTGGCATGCTCACTCGGCCGGAGGTCTCGCGCGCGCTCCTCGCCACGCTGAGCGGGTCCGTGGGGGCGACGAGGATCGGAGTCGGGGGTCGCGGCGTGCCGACGACGCACGTGCTCGACATGTTGAGCGAGCTGGCTTTCCGTGCCTCTGCCCACCAGAACGCGCGCGGGCTCGCGACGGAGGAGTCGGTGCCCCGTTATCTCCTGGACGACGACGGCTCGTTCGTCTGCGACCCGGCGTCCTCGTCCGAGCGCGCGGACGCTCTATTCGAGCTCTTGTCCTCCACGGTGCCGCGAGGGGCCCGCGGCGCAGGGGGCCTCGGACGTTTCCGCAGCGCGGATCATGGTCTGTTCGAGATGCTCGATCGCATGGAGGACGACTGATCATGGATGACGTTCGCGCGCGCCTGCTCGAGATGCTCGTCTCCGGCAAAGGGACGGGAGATCTGCGCGAGATGGTGGCCCAGCAGGCCAATTCCAACCCCCAGCTCCAGGCGCTCCTGCAGATGATGGCGAGGCGAGAGGCGCCCGCGGGCGAGGAGGCCGTCGACGCTTCACCGCCAGATCCCGACCACACCCGGAGGCGCCGCGCGGAGCGGCTGAGAGAGAAGCTCGACGACATGCGCGAAGAGCTGGAGGAGCTTCGCGAGCGAAACGAGCTGTGCGCGGCCGCCCTGGGAGCCTGCTTCGCGTGCTGGGGCACGGACGAGGATTGCCCCGAGTGCGCGGGCCGGGGTCGAACCGGGTGGAGAGTCCCCGATCGTGAGCTGTTTCAGCGAATGGTGGTGCCGGCCGTGCGCCGGTGGCGTGAAAAGGCGGGCCCATCTGTCGGCGCGCGGAGAGAGGCGGAAGAGCGATGAGCGACGTGGAATACATGGATGACAACGATCTGGATGCATTCGAAGCGGCCGAGAGCGACGACGAAGACGTCGACGAGGATTACGACGAGGCTCGGAGGAGGAGGAGCCGCCCCGTCACCGCGCGGGGCCGTGGCTACACGCGGCCGCGCCTCGCGGAGGGCTACGTCACCAACGCACAGTTTCAGGCCGGGGTCGCCCGCATCGGAAAGGACATCCGGCGCAACGCGGTCGGCATCAAGGCCCTGAACGCCCGCATTGACACTGCCCTCGAGAAGCAGAGCAAGAGCGCCTCCGGCATGCGGACCGAGCTGCAGAAGACACGCGAGATGTCGATGCTCATGCCGCTCCTCCTCACCCCAAAGACGATCACGACGACCGGCGACATCGTCGACAAGACGGGGATGACCGTGCAGATCCCGACGGGATCGAAGGTGCAAGTCACGAGCGGAGACACGCTCTCGAGCCTCTTGCCCCTGCTCCTGCTCGGCGGAGGGCTGGGGGGTGACGGCAAGAACGGGGGCGACAACTCGATGATGATGCTGCTCTTGGTCCTCATGATGAGCAACAAGTAGGCGAGCCATGCGAGGTCGCCCCATCTTGAGGAGAACCAGAGTCTCTCAACCTGCGATCCGGAGGTCCGCGTGAACCCGACCGACATGATCCTTGGCCTCTTGATCGCCAGGAACGCTGGAGTGGCCGAGAGCGACCAGCTCAAGGTCGCTCTCCTGGGCACCATGGCGCGTCCGTCGACGGTCCTGGGGTTCATCGTCCTGCAACAATATGCGCAGGGCCTCGCGCCCGCGGGCAGCACAGCCTCTGTTCCACCCACGCAAGCGAGCCTCTCCGATCGCATCAACAGCCTGGAGGGCTGCTGCAAAGAAGCCGGCCAGACCATGGCGAGCCACGATGAGCAGTTGCTCGGTCTCCGGACGTCCACGGCGCGTCAAGAGAAGATGCTGGGGGATCACGAAGCGCGAATCACCAAGCTCGAAAAACCCTAGCGAGGGAGCTCGGGGCGACGCCTCGGCCGATTGCCCATGGATCCCGCGCTTGTGGAGCTGATGGAGAAGGGCGACGGACTGGAGTCCATCCAGGCCGTCGTTCGGCTCCGGAGCCCTGGCGCGGCGCCGCCGGGAGCGCGCCTCGTGGCCAGATTCGGGGAGATCGCGACGTGCCGTGTCCCGCGCAACGACATCGTTCGGGTGTGGGAGCACGCGGACGTGATCAGCCTCAAGGCCCCACGAGCGCTGATCCCGGAGCCCGACATGGGCCATCAAGGGCGCTTCAGCGAGAGGGAGCCCTCCGATGATCGCCGTCCCCCGGGGCTCGACGTGACCGGGCGCGGCGTCGTGGTCGGCGTGGTCGACTGGTTCTGCGACTTCGCGTATCCCAGCTTTCGCCGGCGCGACGGCTCGACGAGGCTCCTCGCGCTCTGGGATCAGAGCGCCCCTGTCGATCCGCGCCGGCCCAACCCCTATGGCTACGGGGTTGTCCACCGGACAGCCGACATCGATCAGGCGCTCCGCGCGAGGCGCCCGTACGAGGCGCTCGGATACGTGCCTCATGGGACCCAAGTGGGGCGCAGCGGCACGCACGGGACGCACGTCCTCGACATCGCGGCCGGCAATGGCGCCTCCGGCGGTCCCTCCGGCATGGCCCCCGAGGCGAGCCTCGTGTTCGTCCACCTCGCGGCGCCGAACGTGGGCCGCGCGAGCCTCGGCAACTGGGCGACCCTCCTGGAGGCCATCGACTTCATTCGGACGACAGCGGGCCATCGCCCCTGGGTCGTGAACCTCAGCATCGGACGGCACTCGGGGCCGCACGACGGGACGACGCTCGTGGAGCGGGCCCTCGACGCGGTGCTCCTCGAAGCTCCCGGGCGAGCGATCGTACAGAGCGCCGGCAACTACTATCGCGAGGACGTTCACGCGAGCGGCGTGCTCCGACCCGGCGAGGTGCGGGCGCTCTCGTGGAGGACCGACGCCGCCGACGTCACCGCGAACGAGCTGGAGATCTGGTATTCGAGCCGCGACCACTTGGACATCCAGGTGCGGGCTCCGAGCGGGGCTGTCACTCCCCGCGTCAAGCTCAGCGATCGCGCGTGGATCGAGGCCGGGGGCGAGCGAATTGGACGCATCTACCACCGCCAGAGCGACCCCAACAACGGCGATCACCATGTCGTCGTGCTGCTTTACCCCGCCGCGCCCGCGGGCCGCTGGGAGGTGCGGCTCCACGGGGTCGACGTGATCGACGGTCGATACCACGCATGGATCGAGCGAGACGCGTGCGTCGGTGACTGCCAGTCGCGCTTCGCTCCCGGGACGACGGTGCGCTCCGGCACGACGGGCACGATCTGCAACGGGTTCCGGACCATCGCCGTGGGCGCGTACGACGCGCGCGACCCCGGAGCCCCGGTGGCGCCGTTCAGCAGCTCCGGACCGACGCGCGACGGCCGACAGAAGCCCGATTTGCTGGCGCCGGGCGTGGGCGTGCTCGCGGCGCGGTCCGCTCCCTCCGAGCGCTCCGCGGGCCGTGGGCTCCTCACGCGCAAGTCGGGGGCGAGCATGGCGTCGCCTCACGTGGCCGGCGCTGTCGCGCTGATGTTCGAGGCCGCCGAGAGGCTCTTGCCGATCGACGAGACGCGCCGCGCGCTGCTCGCGAGCTCCTCGCCTCCGCCCGCGGGGATGGATTGGCGTCGCGTCGGGAGCGGGTATCTCGACGTGGTCGCGGCGGTGGACGAAGCGCGCCGCGAAGTCCGCCCGGCCGTCAGCGAACGAGCGAGTGGATGGGTGCAACGAGTTTCGTTCCCGCGGGGATACACCCGCGCGAGCGAGGAGGTAGCGATGAGATCGAGTCCGTCTTCCGGGGCCTTCCGCCGATACTCCGAGGTGCGGCGCGTCGTGGCGCGGGATATCGCCGACGCCGCCGACGATGATCTCGCGGACATCGTCGCCGCGCGGCTCCCGGGGGCGTCGCTCGATGACATCGAGTCGCTCCTGCGCGAGACGGACGCGAGCGCGATCTTCTCGGGCCTGAAGCGCGCGCTCCCGGGAGCGCTGCAAGGAGCGGCGAAGGGCGCGTCCAAGGGCGCCGCGTTCGGGCCGTGGGGCGCGGCGATCGGAGGCCTCGTCGGCGCCGGATCGAGCGTCCTCGGCTCGTACATGGGAGGCGGGTCAGGGGGGCAACCGGCCAGCCCCGCAGGAGCGCTCACCGCGCTCGCGGCACCCGCGACAGCGCCTTCGGGGCAGGCTGCCCCAACAGCGCTGCAGGGGCCCGTGGACGCCTCCACGACCGCCGCTGCACAGCTCCTCGTGATGCTGCTGCGACCCGAGGTGCTCCGCGCCGTCGTCGCGCTGTCGCTCGGAGCGGACGGCGCGTCGCATGTCTCGGTGGGTGGGACGCCCGTGCCGGTGGCTGCGTTCGCCAACGCGATCGGCGAGCTGTCGGCGCGCGCGTCGGCGGCGCTCCGCGCCGAGGGGCTGCACGAGCAAAGTGAAGATCCCGAAGCGATGGAAGGCCAAGACGAAGAGGACGACCCGGCCGATCGCGCGGACGCCGTGATCGAAATCTTCGAGAGCGCGCCCCTTCCGCGCAGCGGGGGGCGTCGCCCGGCAAGGGCCCATGGGCGGAGCGCGGGGCGCGCGCATCGCACCGCTGACGGCGGCGTATTCGAGGCGATGGACGCCCTCGAAGCCCACGACGACTGAGCACCTCCACCGACCCGCGCAGACCCGAGAGACGCCGATGACAACGAACCTCGTCCTGATCTCCGGTGGCCCCGGGCTCCTCGACGCCCGAGACACCGAGCACGACCAGAGCTGGGCCAACTACGTCACCTGTCCGATCCTCCTCCAGAGGAGCGGGTCTCTCGTTCGAGCGTCCGAGAGCGTCTGGTGGTTCGTCTACAAACCCGCGTACGTCGCCCGCTGGGAAGACGACGTGACCAACAAGCGATCTTCGGTCGACGAGGTCAAAAAGAAGGGTTTCACCTCTTACGTCGACATGATCCAGCGCCGGGCGGAGGGCTTTGGCTGGAACCTGCGGTGGCTCTCTTCTGCGGCGGATGTGTGGACCAAGCTCGCGACGTTCGCCGATCCGATCTCGCGCGTCTTCTTCTGGGGCCACGCGCGGGACGATCTGTGGCTGTCCTTGCGCCACCGCGCCTCCGACGGAGAAGCGATCGCGCCCGCAACCAGCGAGATCCTCGCCGTCACCGACATCGATGCTTCGTTGGCAGGCAAGTTCTCCACCAGCGGAGCCACCCACCGGTTCGTGGGGTGCAACACGAAGGCGTTCGCGCAGGCCTGGTCGAGCACCTACTCGGTCTGCGCGGAGGGCGTGGAAGGCAAGGTCGATTTCGGCTCGATCATGCGCACCAACGGTGAGCCTTCACTGGTCTCCGGGGCCGCGCGCGTTCGGTACTGCGACGGCGCCGAGCGAGCCCAGGAGTCGCACCTCGGACCGACGGAGGCATTCGCGGGCAGGCGTCCCGGCGGCCTACCCCGCCGCCGCATCGAAGGGCGCCTCGTCGACGCGGCGGATGCGTTCGTCGAATCCAGCCCGCGCGGACGCTCGTCCAACCACCTCCTCGCGCACCTGATCGGGGACGTCGCGAGCGCCTTCGAGAGCTCCGCGGAGACGCTCTCGCACGGACGGCCGTGCGCCGCCGAGCTGTTCGACAGCCTCGCCGTCGCGTCCCCGTCGGGCGCGGCGCGCTTCTTCGAGGTGATCGTCCCCCCGCGAGGCCGCGTGCCGTCGTCGCTTCGGCCCGGCGATCTCATCGTCACCCGCGCGCTCGGCGAGGGTCGGCTCGCGCACGTCGCGGTGACCGTCACCGGCGAGCTCGTGCGCGGCCCCGCCCGCGCTCGACTAGGCACCTACGTCCACGTGATCGAGGCCGCGCCGACGCCCGCGCCCGCCGCTCGCGCGCGCCTCCGCATGCTCATGGGCGAATCGGGGATCCTCGGCCACGATCGCATGATCGTCCGCCTGCTCGGGGAGACAGGGACGCCGCCGACGATCGAGTTTCATCTCTGGCAGGAGTGGCACCAGCGCGCCGCCGTCTCGACCACGTACCGCGGGCCCACCAGCGACGATCGGCGCGTGGTCGAGGACCTCTCCTCCGGCGCGACGCCCTCGGCGAAGCCGAGCTTGCACCTGTGCTTTCAAGAGAAGGCCGCCGCGACGCTCTCGATCGACGTGGGCACGGGGACCTACTACGCCAAGTGGCAGATCCTCAACTCGAGCAACGGCCTGGTGCGCGAGCACCCGACCTTCTCGGCTGCAAACTACGGCTCCAGCGCCGCCGCCGCGCTCCTCTCGACAGGGAAATATTCGTGGGTCTGGGACGGACGGAACAACGCGTCGAACCCCGTCTTCGTCGCCGCGGGCACCTACAAGAGCCGGATCACGATCAAAGAGAGCGGATCGAGCGGCGGGACCTGGACGTACGAGACCACCCTCACGGCGGCGGGCAGCCCGTACACGATCCGCATCACAGGACAGCCAAAGAACGACGCGGATCTCGACGCGGATCTCGCGCGCCCCGCGAACGGCGGCCGGCTCCTCTCGACAACCGGTGAGCGCGTCGGCCGCGACTGCTGGCTCCTCGTCCATCGGGGCCTGGTGAACGACGGACACGCCGTCTTCCTGGGGCAAGGGACGGTCGAGGCGACGATCGCGGAGGACGCGCCGAGGTGGGGCGCCATCGCCACGCCTCACGGCGTCGCCTTCAAGGGCTGGATCCGGCCCAACCCGCACGGCGCCGCCGCGAACGCCGATCGCGTGCAGATCGAGAGCGTGGGCGCCACCAACGCGCAGATCGCGCTGCCGCTCCCCGCCGGCGGCACGCCAACGCCCACGAACCCTTATGCGGACGGCGGCCCTGGACCGTACAAAGACGGGGTGCAGGCGCACGCGGGCAACGCCGTCTGGACGACCAACGGCCTCTCGGTCGGCTGCACCACCACGTCGCCGATCGGGGGCGCCACGTGCACGCTGCCCGGCTCGCAGTTCGGCGCGCTCCGCAGCATCAACTCGCAGTACGGCACGTGGGGCAACGGCACGACGGAAGACGTGAGCGTGCGCGGGCCCGTGTTCGAGAACAAGCAGAACAAGGCCTCCAGGACGGGCACCACCGACGCGCTGCTCGACGACGACCACGCTTCGCCGCTGCTCGATCCGCCCGCTCCGAGCGGCTGCGGCGCTACCGCGGACGAGCCCCTCCATATGCAGTCCACCGCGCAGCGCGCCGTGTTCGGGGGCTTCCTTGGCCACGAGATCCCCCGGAGTCAAAGCGTCGCCGACGCGCCCGCGAATCAGCTCCAGATCCGCATGACGCTGGCCACCTACGGGGCTGCCTCGAAGTACCATCAGTACCATCACGCGCTGGCCTTCGGTCACGACTACGAGCTCGCGGGCGGCGCGTACGAGATCGAAATGTGGATCCCGCGCAAGGTGATCCGCGGGTGGAACGCGAACCGCCGCAACGTGCTCGTGCGCGGCCACTGCGAGGTCATCTGGTACGTCGAGCACGTCGCGCTCACGGGGGTCACGTCGGTCGTCCACAGCTTCCGCGGCACGGGCCCGAGCACGTGGGCCGCGCTGGCCAACGGAGACGTCGGCAGGATGAGCGGGACCTGGACGCCCCCGGCCTCCCCGGCGGCGGGACAGTACACCAGCGTGCTCAAGTACAAGCTCGATCTGCGGCCCTTCGTCAGCGGCGACGACGAGTGGGTCGCCGAGGCGGCCACGAACGATCGCTTCTCGACCCACGCGGCCACGCTCGCTGCGGAGACGCTGAGCACCTCCGGAGGCCATCGCTACGCGTCCGGAGAGAGCCGCCTCACGCTGTTGACGGTGCCGTGATCTCCTTCAGGGGATCAGCGTGGTCGCGTCGGTGAGCGCCGTCTGGAGGTTCGTCGCATACCCGGGATCTCCGTTGTAGCCCGTCGCGAACGCCGTCCAGTCGGGGGTCCGGATGTGCCGCACGAGGTTCTTCGATCGCACGAAGTCGAAGAACCCCAGCACGTGCGCGCGCTCGTCGCCTTGAAACGCGATGAACATCTCCTCCGGCGTGAGGTAGCCGAGCCGCCGGTGCTCGTCGCCCATGATCTGCGGCCCGCCCATGCTGATCGAAAGGAGCGCCGCCTCGGCGGTCGCCACCCTCGTGGCGAGGCGGAGCGCCTGGTACTGCCGGCGCTGGAATTCGTCGACGGTCACGCCCGAAGGGTGGAGCGTGGTCCAGGCGTCCGTCGCCGCTTCTCGGATCTTGTGCATCGTCGAGCGAACGGCGCTGTCGAACTGGAAGTGATCGTTGAAGACCGCCGCGTGTGAGCTGCCCCAGTGATCCCAGAGCTTGTGATTCTCGAAGCGGATCACGCACTGCCCCGGCACGTGCCGCACGTTGTTCGACTCCACCTGCCACACAGCGAGCACCGGCTGCACGCCCACGCCAAGCGCCGTCGCGATCAACCGCATCAGCCCGCCGAGCCGGTTGTACGTCTTCGCCATGTCGCTTGTCGCGCCGAGCGCCGTCGCAGGGGCGAGCGTCGCGCCCTTGAACACCTCATCGTCCTTGAAGTACGTCGTGAGGTTCGTGAGCCTGGTCCAGCCCCAGTCGCGTCGGTCCACGCCCACCACGTACGCGTAGGTGCCGCTCGTGTGGAGCTGCTGGATCCTCACCCGCGCATACCGCGAGATCGCCGTCGTGGTGAGCTGCGTGAGGTCGGCGGGATCGCGCACGCGCGCGTCGCTGTCGTGCACCGTGTAGATGAACGGCGCGAGGTTGATCCACTTGGTCCATCCGTAGGCCGTCCCGTCGACGCCTTCCACGTTCACGAAGCTGTCTCCGCCGTTCTCGGCGACGTCGAGCACGCGAACCCTTGCCTCCTGCGGGATGGCCGTGGTGAGCAGCGTGCTCAGGTTGGTCGCGTCGCGCAGCCTCGCGTCGGGGTCGATCACGATGCACCGCACCGGCGGCTCGTCGTGCAGCATCGTCGGCGCGGTCTCGGCCGCATCGACGCCGCCGCGGAGGCCGCCCGTCTCCGCGCTCTCCGGGATCGCCTCAGTTTGCACACGCAACCTCGGGGCTGCGCCCCCCTGCGGCGGCCGCGCGCCAGCGTTGGGGGCCGCCTGAGGCTCCGTCGAAACAGGCTGCGCGCGCCGTACGAAGAAGGCGCGCGGCGCGCCGTACGAAGAAGGCGCGGCCCCCGCGGGTGCACCTCGCTCCGATGAGGTGTCCCGAGGACGCGCCGCGAGGCCCGCTGCCCGCGGATCCCGAGGCCGGAGGAGGAGCGTGTCCTGCGGCACCATGCCCGACGCGTCGGCCACGCGCCTCGCGAAGCGCTGCCCGCTCAGCCGGACGTGCGGACCAGCCTCGATGACGACGGCGAAGAGCCCGGGACGTGCGGACTCCGCGACCCAACCCGAGCGACGAAGCCGCGTCGACGAGACCAGCTCTCCGGTGACAAGCATCGCCACGTGCCCCAAGGAGCCTTCCCCGAGCGCGCGCCGCACAAGCAGATCCCCTGGCCGCAAGCTGGCCGCAAGCGGCGCCCCACCGCGGGACAGGACGTCAAACACACGGGCCAAACCGGGGCTCTCCGCTCCGCTCGCGAACGCGTCGAAGAGCGCGGCCGGGTGCAGCCCTCGATCCGAGGGCGAGAGCACCGCCTCCAACAGCCGGGCGCCGTCGCCTCGAACCCGCGCACCACGCAGCACCCCTTGCACCCGCTCCACGAGGCTCTCCCCGATTCCCATGCACCCATTGTCGCACGCGCGGGCCCACGAGTAGGGCGCTCCTGTCATAGAGCTGTGACCGACCATTTCCAGCCGTTTGATTGATAGGCCGCAGCGCGGGATCTATGCTGCGGTCGTCTTCTTGCACGCGCAGTGGGGTAAGGGGGCGCCTGCACCGAGGTCAAAGGACGATCATGAGCTCCGCAGAAATTGAAGGGGTACCGGGCGCTCGCGTCGGGGACATCCTCCACGGCAAGTACAGGGTCGACAAGGTCCTCGGTGCGGGCGGCATGGGCGTCGTGGTCGCCGCGACGCACCTCCAGCTCGACGAGAAGGTCGCGATCAAGTTCCTCCTGCCGGACGCCGCGAAGAGCGCCGACGTGGTGAACCGCTTCCAGCGTGAGGCGCGCGCGGCCGTGAAGATCAAGAGCGAGCACGTCGCGCGCGTGAGCGACGTGGGCCAGCTCGAGAACGGCTCCCCGTTCATGGTGATGGAGTTCCTGAACGGGAAAGACCTCGCCGACATGATCGAGCACCACGGGCCCATGCCCGTGCAAGCCGCCGTCGAGTACGTCCTCCAAGCCTGCGAGGCCCTCGCCGAAGCGCACGCCGCCGGCATCGTTCACCGCGATCTGAAGCCCGCGAACCTCTTCTTGATCCACCGCGCGGACGGCTCGCCGTGCATCAAGGTCCTCGACTTCGGCATCTCCAAGATGGTCGGCTCGCTCTCGATGCCCGGCATGACGAAGACGACCGCCGTGATGGGCTCGCCGCTCTACATGTCGCCCGAGCAGATGAAGTCCTCCAAGGACGTCGACCACCGCACCGACATCTGGTCGCTCGGCGCGATCATGTACGAGCTGCTCTCGGGCAACCCCCCGTTCATCGCCGACACGATGCCGCAGCTCTGCCTGATGATCCTTCAGGATCCGCTGCCCCCGATCACGCAGATCCGACACGACGTCCCGCCGCAGCTCGAGCACGTCATCCGCAGGTGCCAGGAGAAGGATCCGAACCAGCGCTTCCAGAACGTCGCGGAGCTCGCGGCCGCGCTCTCGCCCTTCGTGACGGGCCGCGCGCGCCTCTCGGCCGAGCGCATCGCGGACGTGCTCCGCGGCTCGCGATCGAGCCTGCCGACGAGCTCCACGCCCGCTCCGCCCGCGGGCGCTCCTGGCTACGGCGCGCCCGCCCCGACGGTCCCCGGCGCGCCCTACGGATCGAGCTCGCAGCCGAATTTCCAGCCGCAAATGCCTTACGGAGCGCCGGGCCCGCAGGGCTACGGGCAGACGGGCGGCAACTACGCCGCGCAGGCGCAGACGGGCGGCAACTTCTCGCAGAGCAACCCCTCCCATCCGGGCGGCATCGCGGCGACGGTGATGGGCGCTCCCGGGATGATGGGCATCCCTGGTCAGACGATGCAGGCGCAGCACGGTCCGCCCATGGCCGGCAGCACCGCGTCGTCGTGGGAGGGCATGACAGGCGCGCCCAAGAAAAAGAGCTCTGTCGGAATCATCATCGGCGTCGTGGCAGGCGTCGCGCTCGTCGCGGGCGTCGGCATCGCGATCGCCATGAGCGGCGGATCCAAGGGCGGCGCCGCGGCCAACAACACGCTGCCCACGCCCACGAGCGCCGACGTGAAGCCCACCTCGGCCATCCCTGCCGTCACCGTCGCATCGGACGTGCCCTCCACGACGACCACCGCCACCGCGGCGCCGGAGCCCACGCCCATCGCGTCTTCGCCTGGAAAACCCGGCAAGCCCGGCAAGCCCGGCGCCACCGCGACGGCCACTGCGACGGCCACCGCGACCACCACTCCGACCGCCCCCGTCTCCGCCACAGCGACGCCCACCAAGCCGGGGCACTCGGGCCTGGACGAAGATCGCAAGTAGAAACGACGCTCCCAGCAAGGGTCAGCGACGCCGACAGCGACGGGCCCTGATCGAACAGCGGTCGTCGAGCACCCCGCCCCTCGCGGTCGAAGCCGTGCGCAGCGCAACGCCACGCTAACGCCCGCAAACCCGCCCACGGTATAAGGCGGGGACCATGTTGCGAGTCCTGCGTCACGTCCTCTTCCTGGTCTCGCTGGCGTTCATCGCCGGCATCGCGCGCGACGCCCACGCCGGCGACACGGCGGCAGCTCAAGCCCTGTTCGATCAGGGCAAGAAGCTGATGAAGGAGAAGAAGTACGCCGAGGCGTGCCCCAAGTTCGAGGAGAGCCAGCGGCTGGATCCCGGGCTCGGCACGCAGCAGAACATCGCGTTCTGCTACGAGAGCCTCGGCAAGACAGCGACGGCGTGGTCGCTCTACCTCGACCTCGCGTCGCAGGCGAAGGCCGCGGGCCAGGCCGAGCGCGAGACGAAGGCGCGCGACGCCGCGAAGGCGCTCGAGTCGAAGCTCTCCAAGGTCACGATCCAGGTGCCCACGCCCGCCGCCGGCATCGAGGTCAAGCGCAACAACGACGTCGTCGGGCAAGCGTCCTGGGGCACGCCCATCCCTGTGGATCCCGGTGAAGTGAAGATCACGGCCGTCGCGCCGAGCCGCAAGATGTGGTCGAAGACGATCACCGTCGACAAGCCCGGCGAGACGACGGTCACTGTCCCCGAGCTCGAAAAGGGTCAGCCGCCTCCCGGCTACTATCCGGCGCCCACAGCGACAACGACCGCCACCGCTCCCAACACGTACTACCAGCCTGGTGGCGCGGTGCCTCCTGGCGGTGGCCCGCCTCTTCCTCCGCGCATGAAGCGCCGCAGCTCGGGGCTCTTCGGCGGGGGCATCGCGGCCATCTCCGTCGGAGGGCTGATGACGCTCGTGGGCGCTGTGTGGTGGGGCGCTGCGGCTGCGGCGGCCGATGCTTTCGGAGGGGACGTCGGCGCTGCGCCGCCCGCGACGCTGGGTGTCGGCGTCGTCCTCCTCGGCGGTGGAATCGCGATGACCGTGATCGGCGGCAAGAAGGTCCCTGTCGACCCGAAGGACGCCAAGGTCTTCCAGTTCTCCCCCGTGCCCGAGGTTCAGGTCGGCCCCACGAGCGCCCGGCTCAAGTGGGCGTTCTGATCGACAGCTAATAAAGCACGCAGCCTCGGGGACTCCGTCCACCGGCGGCTCCGCGCCCCCCGCCCGCGCGCAGCGGAGCGAGCACGGGCTTGGGGGGCGAGGCTGCGCGCAGCGCAGCACGTGGGGGGCATCCGAAAAAGCAACGCTTGCGCGCGGTGCGAGGGTCCACTTATGACCCTCGGAACCCCGGATCCGAAACCCCCCGGGCGCGGCGTGCCATGCACTTTCAGCTCACCGAAGAACAGTCCCTCGTCCTGTCCACCGCTCGCGATTTCGCGACGCGCGAGATCGAGCCCAAGGCGGCGGAGCTCGACAAGACCGCGCGGTGGCCGACCGAGATCGTGGCGCAGATGGCCGACCTCGGCTTCCTCGGGCTCGCGATCCCGACGGAGTACGGCGGCGCCGGGCTCGACACCGTGAGCTACGTGCTCGTGATGGAAGAGGTCAGCCGCGCGTGCGCGTCGAGCGGCGTGATCATGAGCGTGAACAACTCGCTCTTCTGCGATCCGCTCTACAAGTTCGGCACCGAGTGGCAGAAGAAGGAGATCCTGACGCCCACCGCGCAGGGCAAGATCCTCGGCGCCTTCGGCCTCACCGAGCCCGCCTCCGGCTCCGACGCGCGCACGATGAAGACCGTCGCGGAGAAGCAGGGCGACGGGAGCTACGTGCTCAACGGATCGAAGAACTTCATCACGTGCGGCCCCGAGGCCGAGCACATCATCGTCTTCGCCGTCACGACGCCGCACCCCGAAAAACCCAAGCACACGGCCCTCCTCGTGAAGCGCGGGATGCCTGGCTTCACGCTCGCGCCGCACGACGAGAAGATGGGGATCAAGGCCGCGCACTCTTGCTCGATCTACTTCGACAACGTGAAGATCCCGCCGGAGTACGTGCTCGGCGAGGACGGCGCCGGCTTCAAGGTCGCGATGATGACGCTCGACGGCGGGCGCATCGGGATCGCCGCGCAGGCCCTCGGGATCTCCAAGGCCGCGATCGATCGGTCGATCACGTACGCGAAGGAGCGCAAGGCGTTCGGCGGCGTGATCGCAGGGCTCCAGGCCATCCAGTTCATGATCGCGGACATGACGACCGAGTACGAAGCGGCGCGCCTCCTGACGCTCCGCGCCGCGCAGATGAAGGACCGCGGCGTGAAGCACACCGCCGAGAGCGCGATGGCGAAGCTGTTCGCCTCCGAGGCCGCGACGCGCATCGCTCACAAGGCGATCCAGGTGCACGGCGGGTACGGGTACACGACCGAGTACGCGGTCGAGCGGCACTACAGGGACGCGCGGATCACCGAGCTCTACGAGGGGACGAGCGAGATCCAGCGCATCGTGATCGCGGCCAACACGCTCCGGGGTTGATCGAATGAAACGGGTGGTCTTCGGGCGGAGCTCGCGGGGCTTCGCCCTCGGGGCATGGACAGCGAGGGGCGGCTCGGTGGCGGGCCTCGCGATCGCGATCGCGGCGTGCAGCGGGACCCCACCCCCACCTCCGGACGGACCGAAGGACGACGGGCCCGCGCCGACGCGGCAGCACGTGATGCCCTCGGTCGAGTCGGAGGTCGGCGCGCTCGACGCGAGCAAGGTGGCGTCCGTGTTCAAGACGGCGTCGGGCTCGCTTCAGGAGTGCTACGCGAAGGGCGTGCAGCGCGTCGCCTTCATGAGCGGCGACATCAAGCTTGCTGTGCGCGTGGCCTGGGACGGATCGACGAAATACGCGTTCGTGAAGGAGTCGAACCTGGGCGATCGCGCGACCGAGGAGTGCATGCTCGCGGTGCTCCGAAAGCAGTCGTGGCCCAAGCCGGTGGGCGGCAAGGAGGGCAACGCCGACTCGAGCTTCGGCTTCGATCCAGGGGAGGAAGAGAGGCCTCCTGTCGAGTGGACCGAGGCTCGGATGGGCGACGCGTACCGCAAAGCGAAGCCCGTGCTCGCGCAGTGCAAGACCAACGTCGGGGCCGGTCCGATGAAGGCGACGCTCTACGTGGAGACCGACGGAAAGGCCCTCTCCGCCGGGGTGAGCGGCGCGGACGCGAAGAGCGAGGAGGCCGCTCGGTGCGTCGTGGATGTCCTGATGGGCCTGAAATACGCCTCTCCCGGGAGCTACGCGGCCAAGGTGACGATCGCGATCGAGTGACGCGAGATCTGGTGGCCCCGGGCCGGCGAGCCTTGTACGCTGCGCACCCCATGCCCCGGACCAGAGAGGACGTCGAAACCTACCTCTATCAGCTCGACCGACGGTTCGAGGACCAGAACGGGACGATCCTTGTCTCGACAGGCGCCGACGCGCCGCCGATCGCGATCCAGATCGCGACGCCGATCGTCGTGTTCCGCGTCACGATCGGCAAGGTGCCCGAGGACCCCGCTCACCGCCTCGCCCTCTTTCAGCGGCTGCTGGAGCACAACGCGTCGGACATCATGCACGCGTCGTACGGGGTCGAGGGATCCACGGTCGTCCTCTCGGGCGCGCTCGCGCTGGACAACCTCGACATCAACGAGCTGGAAGCGACCCTGAGCGACATGGATCTGGCCCTCGTCCGGCACCTGCCGGGCCTCTTCGAAGCGGCACGCTCCTAGAGCTCTTTTTTTCGAGGCCAGAGGCTCGACGCTCGCCTTTCGCGACGCTCGCGGCCCCGGGCTTGTTGCGATCACCGACCTGCGGAAAGCACGACGAGAATGGGAATCTTCGCGCGCCTCGCCACCCTCATTAAGTCGAACCTGAACGACCTCATCAGCAAATCCGAAGACCCGGAGAAGATGCTGAACCAGGTCGTGGTCGACATGGCCAACCAGCTCATCGAGGCGAAGAAGCAGGTGGCCGTCGCGATCGCCGACGAGAAGCGCCTCGCGAAGCAGGCCGAGCAGGAGGCCGCGAACGCCGCCGAGTGGGAGCGGCGCGCGATGCTCGCGATCAAGGCCGGCGACGACGGCCTCGCGAAGGAGGCGCTCTCCCGCAAGAAGGAGCACGACACGCTCTCCGCGACGCTCAAGGAGCAGTGGACGAAGCAGAAGCAGGCCGTCGATCAGCTCAAGACGGCGCTCCGCATGCTCAACAACAAGATCGAGGAGGCGAAGCGCAAGAAGAACGTCCTCATCGCGCGGAAGAAGCGCGCGGAGGCGCAGAAGGCGATCCAGGAGACCATGAGCGGCCTCCAGAACGCCTCCGCCTTCGAGACGTTCGAGCGCATGTCGCAGAAGATCGATCAGATCGAGGCCGAGGCCGAGGCGACGACCGAGCTCGCGGAGTCGTACACGGGCGACTCGCTCCAGCACAAATTCGCGGAGATGGAGGTCAACGCCGGCGCCGAGGACGATCTCGCGGCGCTCAAGCGGAAGATGGGCGTCCTGCCCCCGGAGCCTCCCAAGGAGGTCGCCGTCCCCGGCCGCGTCGCCGAGACGCCCGCGTCCACCGCCCCTGCGCGCATCTCGCAGACCGAGCAGGATGATCTCGCCGCCGCCATCGCCGAGCTCGAGGCCGAAGAGCAGCGCGAGCAGGCGCGGATGAAGCGCTGATGGCCCAGGGAAAGGCGCCCGACGGAAAGAAGAGCGGGGCGACGAAGCGCGCGCAGACCCCCGTCCACGCCGAGGAGGTGCAGGCCTTCCTCGCGCGCGTCGCCGTCTCTTCGACCGACGGCCTCTCCGACGAGGAGGCGGCCGCGCGCCTCGCGAAAGAGGGCAAGAACAAGCTCCCCGAGGCCCCGAAGAAGAGCGCGCTCCTGCGCATCCTCGATCAGTTCGCGAACCCGCTCGTGCTCACGCTCCTCGCGGCCGCGGTCATCGCGATCGGGGTCGGGTTCACCGGAGACGCTGCGAAACAAGGGTTCTTGACGCGCTTCGGGGACGCGATCGCGATCCTCCTCATCGTCGTGCTCAACGCGTTCCTCGGGTACTACCAGGAGCGCCGCGCCGAGGCCGCCCTCGACGCCCTGCAGAAGCTG
>Ga0268298_10002836_pt1 | contig 18410 bp, 16 predicted proteins | sample WWTPWeurt_MetaG_FD_194462 | JGI IMG/M metagenome (GOLD analysis project Ga0268298, IMG submission 194462) | Activated sludge microbial communities from WWTP in Nijmegen, Gelderland, Netherland - WWTP Weurt | ecosystem: Engineered > WWTP > Aerobic digester > Activated sludge | place...
AGTCGCCATCGACCGCCTGCGCCGCTATGAACCCTTCTGCGAACTCGAGGTCAATGACGTTTTGGAAAGCGAACAACAGGTGCGCCCCGGGAGGTTTGCCGCGACGCGAATCATTCGCCGGCAAGAGCTTGGGGCGCAGCCACAGCCGGTCCGGTTGACAGCCAACACGGTCACAGCAAACGAAATCAATGCAGCCAGTGCCCCATGGATCCTTGCCGCGCTGGACGACGCCTTGAGGCTCAACCAGGTGCATTTCCGATTGCAATCCGCCGTGCAGCCGAATGTGCGCGAGCTGCGCTGCGCGGGAGGCTGGGCCTTCACATCGAACGTAGCCTATCCGACACTGGCCGAAATGAACCGTGCGCTTGGCGCGCTCGTCAGCATCGAGATCAACTGATGGCATCCTGCAATTACTGATCCCGGCTCGCGAGCATTGACATCAACCGATGTTGCGTCGCACAATTGCAACAATATACTGATTGAATGACGAATGTCCTGTCGATGCCAACATAGAAACGGGGCGAATCCATGATCGACGCACGTAATTATCTGGTTCGTGAAACCCTGCGCAACGGCCTTGCGGTTTGCATCCGTGCGGCGCGACCCGAGGACGGCGACCTGCTGGTCGAGGCCTTTCACAAGCTTGATCCCGAATCGATCTATCTGCGCTTCTTCGGGCCGAAAAAGGAGATTTCGGCGGCGGATTTGAAAAGCCTCCGCGAAGCCGATTTCGACACCCGCGTCATCCTCATCTGCACCCTTATCGAGGGCGATCGTGAAATTGCCATCGCTTCGGCTACCTATGTGCGCTGCGGGGATGCCGTCGCGGAAGTTGCCTTTCTCGTCGAAGAGGATTACCACCGGCTCGGGATCGCCCGCCGCCTGCTGACACATCTGGGGAAAATAGCCACGGATGCCGGAATACATTCATTCATTGCCGAAGTCCTGCCGCACAACACCGCCATGCTCGGCGTCTTCGGGCGCTGCGGCTGGCCGATGACCACGCGCAGCGCCGACGGCGTCATCCACATCAGCCTCGATCTCAATTCACCGGAGCGGCAACAATGAGCAATCCGCACGTCAAGTACCAGCGCCTGATCGATTTCTGCAAGACCCTGCCGCCCACCACGGTGGCCGTCGCCCATCCCTGCGACGAAAGCTCGCTGTCAGGCGCCATGGATGCGGCGAAAATGGGTCTGATCGTGCCCATCCTGGTCGGCCCGAAAGACAAGATCGAGGCCACCGCGAAGAAATTCGGCATCGACCTCGGCGCCACGGAGATCGTCGACGCAGAGTACAGCCATGCCTCCGCCGCACGGGCCGTCGAACTGATACGCGAAGGCAAAGCCGAAGCGCTGATGAAGGGCAGCCTGCATACCGACGAACTGATGGGTGCCGTCGTCCGCCGCGACACCGGACTGCGCACCGCACGCCGCGTCAGCCACTGCTTCGTCATGGACGTGCCGAGTTACAGCGAAACGCTGATTGTCACCGATGCCGCGGTGAATATCGCGCCGACGCTCAAGGAAAAGGTCGACATCATCCAGAATGCCATCGACCTCGCCCACGACCTGCAGTTCGACGAAGTCCGCGTCGCGCTGCTCTCGGCGATGGAGACCATCAACACCGACGTGCCGTCTACGATCGAAGCCGGCGCCCTGTGCAAGATGGCCGATCGCGGCCAGATCACCGGCGCCATCCTCGACGGCCCGCTGGCGCTCGACAATGCGATCAGCCTGGAATCGGTGGCGATCAAGAAGATCGACTCGCCGGTGGCCGGCCGCGCCAACGTCCTGGTGGTGCCCGACCTCGAAGCCGGCAACATGCTGGCCAAGAGCCTGTCCTTCCTCGCCGGCGCCGACGCGGCGGGCATCGTGCTCGGCGCCCGGGTGCCGATCATCCTGACCAGTCGCGCCGATTCGGTGATGACGCGCCTGGCTTCCTGCGCCGTCGCCGTGATGGTGGCCAATGCGCGGCGCGCGAATGCGGCGAAGATCGTCTAGTCCGCGGCGGCCGCTGCAGGTATCAATTACTCACTACAACAAGCAATCCGCACATTAGGAGCACCACGATGTCCAGCACAACCAGCAAAGCCAAAACCACGGCCCCGGCCAAGCCGGCGCCCACGATGCTGCCCGACATGTTCGGTGGCATGAATCCCTTCGTCCAGGCCTGGGGCCCCGTCGGCGAGTACGTGGTCGACGCCACGCAGCGCACCATCCTGTTCTGGGATCTGCTGCGCCAGCGCAGCGAGCAGTACTACGCGCAAAAGGCCAAGGCGGTACCGCACGTGCTGAACTTCGACGCCGAGCTGGTACTCGATGCCCGTACCTTCAAACGCCCGGCCAACTACCTGCTGGTGCGCATCAAGCCCCCGGCGGGGGTCAGCATCGATGCGAAGAAGCGTCCCTTCGTCGTGGTCGACCCGCGCGCCGGACACGGCCCGGGGATCGGCGGCTTCAAGGCCGACAGCGAGCTCGGCGTGGCGCTGCGCGCCGGCCATCCCTGCTACTTCGTCGGCTTCACCCCCGAGCCGATGCCGGGGCAAACCATCGAGGACATCATGCACGCCGAGGCGGTGTTCCTCGAAAAGGTCATTGCCCTCCACCCGCAAGCCGAGGGTAAACCCTGCGTCATCGGCAACTGCCAGGCCGGCTGGGCCGTCCTGCTGGTGGCCGCGATCCGGCCGGAACTGTTCGGCCCGATCATCGTTCCCGGATCTCCGCTCTCCTACTGGGCCGGGATCGAAGGCGAGAACCCGATGCGCTACACCGGCGGCCTGTCCGGCGGCAGCTGGGTGACGGCGCTGACCAGCGACCTGGGCAACGGCAAGTTCGACGGCGGCCACCTGGTCAAGAACTTCGAGAACCTCAACCCGGCCAACACGCTGTGGAGCAAGAACTACGACATCTGGTCGAACGTCGACAAGGGCGCCGAACGCTTCCTCGAATTCGAGAAATGGTGGGGCGGCCACGTCAACCTGAATGCCGAGGAAATCCAGTGGATCGTCGATCAGCTGTTCATCGGCAACAAGCTGGCCACCGGTGAAATCGTCACCGGCGACGGCCAGCCCATCGACCTGCGCAACATCCGTTCGCCGATCATCTGTTTCTGTTCCAGGGGCGACAACATCACGCCGCCGCAACAGGCGCTGGGCTGGATCGCCGATCTTTACGGCGAGGTCGACGATATCCGCGCGAATGGCCAGACCATCATCTATGCCATCCACGAAAGCGTCGGCCACCTCGGCATCTTTGTCTCGGGCGGCATCGCCAAAAAGGAACACAACGAGTTCGCCTCCAACATCGACCTGATCGACGTCCTGCCGCCCGGCCTCTACGAAGCCGTGATGACGCCGAAATCCGCTGCCGTCGCCAATCCGGATCTGGTGGTCGGGGACTGGATCGTGCGCTTCGAGCCGCGCAACATGGATGACATCCGCGCCGTGGTCCGGCCCGATCCCGAGAACGATCGCCGCTTTGCGGCCGCGCAACGGGTTTCGGAAATCAATCTCGGCCTGTATCGATCGCTGCTCCAGCCCCTGGTGCAGGCCACCACCAACGAACAGACCGCGGAACTGATGAAGAAGCTCAATCCGTCGGAACTGCCCTTCGAGATTTTCTCCGACCGCAACCCGCTGATGCACCTGGTGGCCCAGCTCGCCGAACAGGTTCGCCAGCAGCGCCAGCCGGTATCCCCCGGCAATCCCCTGCTCGGATGGCAGCAGAAGGTATCGGAGGCCATCGTCGGCGCCCTCGACGGCTACCGCGACATGCGCGACAAGACCATGGAGCAGATCTTCCTGGCGACCTACAGCTCCCCGCTGCTGCAGACGCTGGTCGGCGTTCCGGCTTCCGATGAGCCGCGCAAGCGGCCCGAAGCGGATCCGAAACGCATCGCCTTCATCCAGAAGCGGATTGCCGAACTGAAGGCGCGCATCGCCGAGGGCGGCGTGCGCGAAGCGACGATCCGCAGCCTGGTATTCATCGGTCTGGCCGGGGAGGGTGTCGATGAGCGGGCATTCAACGAGCTGCGGAAAATCCGCGCCGAGAACAGCGGCATGTCGCTGGTGGAGTTCAAGCAGACGCTGCGCGAGCAGTTCTTCAGTCTGCTGCTCGACCAGGAGGCGGCGCTCGCCGCCATTCCGAAGATGCTGCCGGCCGATGCGGCCAGGCGCGCAAAGGCCCTGGAAGCCATCCGCCGCACCGTGCAAGCCGCGGGCAAACCGACCGGCGAACGCGCGGAGCGCCTGGCGTTCATCGAGAAAATGTACGGTGCCGCCGGGAAGGACAAGACACCGGCAAAGGCCCCGGCGGCCCGCAAACCCGCCAAAACCGCCAAAACCGAAAGGAAAGCGTAATGGGCAACAAAACGCGCCGCCCCATCCTTGAGGGCAAAAAGGCCCTGATCGTCGGCATCGCCAACGAGCATTCGATCGCCTACGGTTGCGCCCGGGCGTTTCGCGAGGCAGGTGCCGATATCGCGATCACCTACCTCAACGACAAGGCCAGGCCGCACGTCGAGCCTCTCGCCAAAGCCGTCGAATCATCCCTGTTCCTGCCGCTCGACGTATCGAAGCCGGGCGACGTCGAAGCCCTGTTCAAGCGGATCAGGAAGGAATGGGGGCAACTCGACATCTTTGTACATTCCATCGCTTCGGCGAAAAAGGAAGACATCAAGGGCGGATTGATCGACTGTTCGGCCGAAGGCTTCGCCATGGCGATGGACATCTCCGTGCACTCCTTCATCCGCATGGCCAGACTGGCGGCGCCGCTGATGAAGGATGGCGGCTCCATGTTCGCCATGAGCTATCACGGCGCGGCGAAAGTGGTGCCCAACTACAACGTGATGGGCCCGGTCAAGGCGGCGCTCGAGGCCTCCTGCCGCTATCTCGCCTACGAACTCGGTCCGCGCAAGATCCGGGTCCATCCGATCTCCCCCGGCCCGCTCAAGACCCGCGCCGCGTCCGGCCTCAAGGACTTCGACATGCTGCTCAACCAGGCCATGGAACGCGCGCCGGTCGGCGAACTGGTCGATATCATGGACGTCGGCTTCGCCTGCGCCTACCTCGCCAGCCCCTATGCCCGTCGCATGACCGGCGACACGGTGTATGTCGACGGCGGCATCAACATCATGGCCTGAGCGCCCGCCAGAGCCGGCGGCCGCCCTCCCTGAAAAGTCGGCGCTGGCGGCACGGCGATTCTCCCGCAGGGGGCCCGCTATTTCCTGCGCTTCAACTATGCCTCAGAGGTAACGCGACGCGTCATCGATATCGAGTTTTTTCGGCGGCGGCAGGTCCGCGCGGAGAACGCGAACCAGAATGAAGGCCCGGGTCATCGGCTTGGATCCGGTAATTTCCGCGACGCCAAAATCGATATCGGACGCCGCTTCGGTGCTGTTTTCATCTACGACCAGATTCATCCGGCTCAGGCGCAGGCGCTTCGAGTCGAAATGCACATAACGCTGCGGATTGCCCAGCACGTCCGCCAGGCATTCGAGTTCCGCTTCCAGCACCGAATCACCGCCACCCAGTGCTTCCATTTGCCGCTCGTTCTCCAGCAGTTCCGCCTCCAGCCTGGCCTGCTCGCTTTTCCCTGCCGGCGCCTCGCCAAGCATCGATCCCAGGCCGGGGCCATGTTGCTGCAGCAACCTCAGGCGTGTCCGCATCAGCGAACGACTGGTCTGCAGATCCTGCCTCTCCTCGCGGTCCTCGCCGATCCGGAACATCGCCTGGGACAGGAGATATTCGAATATCTCGACGCCGATGACCCGGCGCAGGCGCTGTTCATCGGATTCGCAAAGCCGCGCGCGATGATCCGAAAAACTCGCGCTGGTCTGGGCCACGTCGCGCCGTACGGTGTCCCCCTGCACTGCCATGCCGAACACCTGCTGAACCTTGAATCCCATGCCGAGTGCCGCGTACGCCATGTCGAGTTCCGGATGTTCGTCGAACAAGCCGCGCAGGTTGTCCGAATCGCGGAGTACCTCCTGGATGTCGGCCGGAGCCACGAAAAATGCACGCAAGACCGGATCGGCAGACCAGGCGCCCGGTGAAAGGAGCTGCGCAGCCGGCAAAGACATGAGTTGCGGACGCAGGAACCTGGCAGTGGCTTCGATGGCCGGCATCAGGCGCTTGCGACAATCCGGAAGCAGCTTGAGTTTGGGATTGGTCACGGTAACGGCTTCTTCCACCGCCCAATCCATCATTTCCGGAGACACATGATCCGAATCGAACTGTCCCTGACGGTTCTTGAACCAGTCGAGAATACCCATGGCATAACTCCTCAACCCGAAATCGTTCGGGCAATCCTATCACTCCGGCCACCCGCGTGCGGAAGGCTGCTGGCGGCGACGTGTCGGTGGCGCAACGCGAAAGACCCGATGAGGAATACTGTTGCCAATTCGCACGATTTTGCTCAAGATCACGGGCGTGAATGCAACAGCACTTCTTGTCCGCCTGGCATCTGCCTTTCCGCTGCTGGCGACGCTGCGCAGCTACCGGCTGGCCTGGCTGGGCAAGGATTCGATCGCCGGCCTCTCGGCCTGCATCGTTTCGATTCCGTCGGTGATCGCCTACGCCGAGCTGGTGCACCTGCCGCCGATCGCCGGGGTTTATGCCGCGCTCGCGGCGGCGATCGGCTATGCCCTGTTTTCCAGTTCGCGGCACGTCATCGCCGGGCCGGATGCGGCGATCGGCCTGCTCGCCGGTTCGGCGATCCTGCCCCTGTCGGGCGGTGATCCGGCCCGCATCGTGGCCCTGGCGGCGGCGCTGGGCATGCTCTCGGGCATCGTCCTGCTGCTCGCCGCGGCGCTCAAGCTGGGCGTCATCGCCGACCTGCTGTCGCGCCCGGTGCTTATCGGCTACCTCAATGGCGCCTCGCTGGTGCTGGTCGCCACGCAGCTGGGCAAGATGTTCGGCATCAAGACCGAGGGCGAGGAGTTCTTCCAGGTCGTGTTCACGGTGTTCGGCAAACTGGCCGAGACGCAGGTACCGACCTTCGTCCTCGGCGCGCTGCTGGTGGGACTGTTGATAGCACTGGCGCGCTGGCTGCCGCGGATTCCGGGAGCGCTGGCGGTCTGTGCCGTGGCGATTGCCGCCACCCTGGTCTTCGACCTCGGCGAGCACGGCATCGCACTGGTCGGCGAAGTTCCCTCCGGGGTGCCGCAGTTGAGCTTCCCCGCCTTGCGCTGGGCCGATGTCGCGGCACTGGCGCCGGCGGCGGTGGCGATTGCCTTCCTGGCCTTTTCGGACGGCATCCTGCTGGCGCAGACCTTTGCCGAAAAGAACGGCTACGAGGTTCAGCCGAACCGCGAGCTCGTCGCGTTGGGCTCGGCGAACCTGCTGGCCGCGGTCTGGCAGGGGTTTCCGGTTTCGGCCAGCCAGTCGCGTACTTCGGTCGTCGATTCGGCCGGCGGCCGGACGCAGGTCGCACAACTGATACTGGCCCTGGGCCTGCTGGTTTTCCTGTTCTTCCTCACCGACCTGATCGCACTGCTGCCCAAGGTCGCCCTCGGCGCGATCCTGATCGTCACTGCCATCGGCATGCTGGAGGTGGCCTCCCTCAAGCGCCTCTACAAGATCGATCGTGTCGAGTTCGGCATTGCCGTCGGAGTGACCCTGGTGATCCTGGTGGCCGGCGTGGTGCCGGGCATCATCCTCGGCCTGCTGCTGTCACTGACCATGGTGCTGGTCGGCATATCGCGCCCCGACGACGCCGTCCTGCGCATCCGGCGCAGCGATGCCAAATTCCACGATTGCCGGGCGGACGAAGAGGAAACGGATACGGTTCCCGGCTTGCTGGTCTATCGGCTCTACGCGCCGCTCATTTTCGCCAATGCCAGGCATGTCGTTACCCGGATCCGGGAGCTGGTCGCTGCGGCGGACCCGCCCGTCAAGTGGCTGGTGATCGACGCCCAGGCGATCCATGACATGGATGTCACGGCCGCGCAACGATTCGCGGAACTCGATCGGGAGCTCGCGGAAAACGGCATCGAACTGAAGATCGCCGATGCGCCGCGCCCCCTGCTCGAACAGCTTGCCAGAGTGGGATTGTCGGAAGAAATGGGGCGGCGCGACTTCTTCGTTTCGGTCAAGAAAGCCCTCGAGGCCTTCCACCAGCAATTCCCTGCTTCGACTGCGGAATCCGGAACAGGCAGATCCGGCGCGTGATCGCGGGCCGCGCTCAGGCAGCCGGACCACCCACGCTGTCGCCGTAGCGTGCGCGCAAGCGATCGCGGATCTCGGTAATGATGCGGACCGCTCCCTCCTGGCCGAGCGCGACCACGGCCTTGTCCCACAGCTGGTAATGAATCATGGCCAGCGAGTGCAACTTGGCAAAGGCGGCGGGATTGTCGGTACCGCAGACCAGCTTGTCGTTCTGCAACACACGCTCGATCACGCCGGGGTCGAGTATCCGGATCTGACACAAGGCCGCTTCCTGCAATATCTGATTATCGAGTTGCTCGAATTGCTTGATCCAGCGCAGCTGGACATAGTTGAAGTCGCTCATGTCGGGTTTCCTCGGTTGAAAATGGATGTTTCCGGTACGATCGGTAAAAGTATACCCCTTGCGCAACCAAGGCTAGCAAGCGATGGTCATATCGATTCACCGATAGTGGTTTACGATACTGCAAGGCAAAACCGCGTACGACAAAGGATGAAGAAACAGTGACACCCGCAACACAGGACGAGAACGCAAAACAGCCTCGCCGCCGCTGGCCCGGATGGCTGTGGCTGCTGCTGGCCATCCTGCTCGCCGGCAGCCTGTACCTGCTGCAAGTGACTGGAACTGTCGGCGATCTCGGTGTCGAACGCTGGCTTGCACACCGCGACGATTTCCTCGCCCTGATCCAGGAATATCCACTCACCGCCATGCTGGCCGTCTTCGCGGTGCACACACTGCTCGCGGCGCTGGCCCTGCCCGGCGCTTCGCTATTGATGCTGGCCGCCGGATCCGGCTTCGGCACGCTGGGCGGCACGCTGATCTGCCTTACCGGCTCCACGGCCGGTGCCACGCTTTCCATGCTGGCCTCCCGCCACTGGCTGCAGCCTTTCCTGCGTCGCCGTTATGGCGCACAACTGGCCGGCTTCGACGCGCGCGTCAGTGCCGACGGCCGCGTCTGGTTGTTCAGCCTGCGCCTGCTGCCGGTGCTGCCCTTCGCCGTGGTCAACGTCGCCGCCGGCTTCTCCGCCATGAAGACCTGGACCTTCGTCTGGATCAGCCTGGTCGGCATGGCGGCCAGCACCTTCGTCTATGTCAACGCCGGCACCGAACTCGCGCATGTCCGCGAGCTGTCGGACATCGGGTCGCCGCGCGTGCTGGCGTCGCTGGCCGCACTGGCCCTGCTGCCCTGGCTGATGAAGCCGATCGTGCGCAAACTGCAACCGGGCACCGGGACATGAACCAGGAATCGCCGCGCACCCTGGTTCTGTTCAATTACGACTGGGACCGGCTCGGCTTCGGCCGCTGGTCCGCGGAGTTCCCCCACGACCACGCCGGCTTCGACCTGTTCAGCTTCCCCAGCAATGCGCGCCTGCCCGGCTTCGACCTGACGCGTTTCGTCGACCGCCTCGCCCGCCGCGCCCCGCACGCCGAATGGCAGGCGGTCACATCCAACCACGAACAGTTCGGCGCCCTGGCCGCGGCACTGCTGGCCGAGCGCATGGGCTGGCCGGGCACGCCGGTGAATGCGGTGCTGGCCTGCCAGCACAAGCTGCACGCGCGACGCGTGTTGCAGGATGTCGCCGCCGAGGCCAACACCGGCTTCGCACTGATGGCCTCGCGCTACGGCGAGCCGGTGCCCGACGACATCAGCTATCCGGTATTCGTCAAGCCGGTCAAGGCGGCGTTTTCGGTCCTGGCGCGCAAGGTGCGCAACCGCGACGAGCTGGCCGCGCTGGCGCGCTTCGGCGCCTGGGAACTGTGGGTGATCCGCCACCTCGTCGAGCCCTTCGAGCGCATCGCGCGGGCGCGCCTGCCCGAGGCTGGCAGCGCCCATCGCATGCTGCTGGAGACGCCGGTCACGGCTCGCCAGTACAACCTCGACGGTTACGTCTTCCGCGGCGAGTTGCGCGAACTGGGCATCGTCGAGTCGGTGATGTATCCCGGCACGCAAGCCTTCATGCGCTTCATCCATCCCTGCACGCTGCCCGCCGGCGGACGCGGCAAGGCGCTCGACGTGGCGCGGCGCTTTCTCGCCGCGGCCGGCTTCACGCACGGCCTGTTCAACATGGAATTTTTTTACGATGCCGCGACGGACAAGCTCACCGTCATCGAATTCAATCCGCGCATGGCCGCGCAGTTCTCCGATCTCTACCTGCGGGTGGATGGCATCGACCTGCATCGCGTCGCGCTGGAACTCGCCCACGGGCGCGATCCGGCGCTGCTGCCGCGCGCCGGGGCCACGGCCGGCGTGGCGGCGAGTTTCGTCTATCGCAGCTTCGATCCCGCCGCGCGCCCGCCCGTGCCCACCGCCGCGCAGCGGAGGGCGCTGGCGCGCGAATTCCCCGATGCCATGCTGTTCTGCTTTCCCAAGGGCGCTGGCCAGATCGCCCGCGATTTCAAGTGGCTGGGCAGTTATCGCTACGGCATCCTGCATCTGGGCGGGCGTGATGCGGCCGACCTCGCGCTGCGCTGCGCGGCGGCCAGCACGCTGCTCGGCTGGCCTTCGCCCTGCTCGCAGCACGATGCGGACAGCCCCGCCGGTTCGCTGCAGGCCATACCCGCGTTTTCCCTGGAAAGCCCCCGCTGAACAGTGCTCCGAGCAAAGCCCGGCCGCCCGCCCCGGTCTCGCTGCATGCGCCGGGCGGCTGCAACGCGAAGTGAGCGCACTGCGTCCGGTCCGCTTCGCCGTCCCGCCGGCGCCGACTTTTCGGGCGCCGGCAAGCCCACGCGCCGGCAGTCACGGAATCATTGCAATGACTTGACCGGAGGCAATGCGGGCGCAGATACTCCAGGCAAAGCGGACATGACCGCGTAATTCACCATTCGCAGGACACCATGGAAAACCCACCCGTCACCAATACCCTGCGCCTCGACCTGGTCGCCGGCCTCACCGCAGCGGCCGTCGTGCTGCCCAAGGCCATGGCCTATGCCACGGTCGCCGGCCTGCCGGTCGCCGTCGGCCTGTATACAGCCCTGGTGCCGATGGCGATCTACGCCCTGCTCGGCTCCTCGCGCGTGCTCAACGTCAGCTCCACCACCACGCTGGCAATCCTGGCCGGCACGCAGCTCGGCCTCGCGGTGCCCGACGGCGATCCGGCGAAGCTGCTGACCGCCGCCGCGACCCTGACCGCGCTGGTGGGCGTGATGCTGTTGCTGGCCTCGGTGCTGCGCCTTGGTTTCGTCGCCAACTTCATCTCCACGCCGGTGCTGACCGGTTTCAAGGCGGGCATCGGCCTGGTGATCGTGCTCGACCAGGTGCCGAAACTCCTCGGCCTGCACATTACCAAGCAGGGCTTCTTCCACGACGTGCTGAGCCTGGTACAGCACCTGCCCGACACCGCCCCGCTCACCCTGGCCGTTGCGGCCGCGACGCTGATCGTGCTGCTCGGCATGGAAAAACTGTGGCCGCATTCGCCGGCGCCGCTGGTCGCGGTGGGCGGCGGCATCGCCGCCTCCTGGTTGTTCGGCCTCCATGCCGCCGGCGTATCCACCGTCGGCCTGATTCCGCAGGGCCTGCCCTCGATCACCCTGCCGGACCCGGCGCTGGTCGAGCAACTGGTGCCCGGGGCGCTGGGCATCGCGCTGATGAGTTTCACCGAATCGATCGCCGCCGGGCGCGCCTTCATGGCCGGCGGCGACCCTCCGGTGAATGCCAACCGGGAACTGGTCGCCACGGGTGTGGCCAACCTCGGCGGCGCGCTGCTGGGCGCCATGCCGGCCGGCGGCGGCACCTCGCAGACGGCGGTGGTGCGCGCGGCGGGCGGCTGTTCGCAGAAGGCCTCGCTGGTCACCGCCGGCGCCGCCGCCGCGACCATGCTGCTGCTGGCGCCGCTGCTCGGCCTGCTGCCGAACGCCACGCTGGCGGCGGTGGTCATCGTCTATTCGGTGGGGCTGATCCAGCCGGCTGAATTCGCCGCCATCCGCAAGGTGCGCACCATGGAATTCCGCTGGGCGGCAATTGCCTGTCTCGGCGTGCTGGTCTTCGGCACGCTGCAGGGCATCGTGGTGGCGATCATCGTGTCGCTGATCGGACTGGCCAGCCAGGTCGCCAACCCGCGCGTTTATGTCATGGGCCGCAAGCGCGGCACCAGCGACGTGCTGCGTCCGGTTTCGCCCGAACATCCTGACGACGAGACCTTCGACGGAATGCTGATCGTGCGGCCGGAAGGGCGCCTGTTCTTCGTCAATGCGCAGAACGTGGCCGAACGCATGAAGGCCCTGATCGCACAGCACCAGCCGCGCGTGCTGGTGCTCGACATGAGCGGCGTGCAGGATATTGAATACTCGGCGCTGCAGATGCTGGTCGAGGGGGAACAGCGGTTCGCGGGACGCGGCGTCACCCTGTGGCTGGCCGGGCTGAATCCCGGCGTGCTGGAAATCGTGCGGCATTCGGGGCTGGCGGAGCGGCTCGGCCCGCAGCGCATGTTCTTCAACGCCCACGCGGCGCTCGAGCAGTTCCAGGCGATGCAGGCGGCAGCGGGCGGAGCGGCGACGTCCGCAACAAACTGACCGGCGGTGGATTCATGGATTCACACAAAATGCGACGACAGTTCATGGTTGGCATGCGCGACGGTCTGGGCGTGGTCTGGCCGATCCTGTCGGTCCTGCTCGGCATGATGGTCATCCTGGGGATGGTCATCAGCTTGCTGGAAGGTTGGCGCATCGGCGACGGGCTGTATTTCGCCTTCGTTTCGGGCCTCACCATCGGCTACGGCGACCTCGTGCCCAAGGCCCACCTCTCCCGTGTTCTGGCGATCGGCATCGGCTTCACCGGCATCCTGCTGACCGGCCTCGTCGCCGCGGTCGGGGTCAATGCGCTCAACGCCGCGCTGAAGGATGCGCCCAAAGATCCGGGATAACCTGGAGAATCCGCGATCAGCGGCTGCCGTTGCGACAGAAGGGCAGCAGAAAAGTCGGCGCTGGTGATACGGCGATCAGGGGAACCGCTTGCTTCTCCTGTTCGCGCTGTTCAAGAGGAAGGTCCTGGGGCAAGTGATACCGGCCTGACTTTCGACTTTCGCCACGACGACGGCGGCATCCCTGCCCAGCGTTGAAACGCCCGGGTGAACGAGCTGGCCTCGTTGTAGCCGAGCGCAGCGGCGATTTCGGCAAGCGTCAGATTCGTCTCCCTGAGCATGGTGCGGCTGGTCGAAAATCGCACTCCTTCGAGCAACTGCTGAAAGCTCACCCCGGAAATCCCCAGCTTGCGAACCAGACTGCGACTGCTTAGTCTCAGCGCAGCGGCAACCCCTAGCTGGCTGCACTCGCCCTGGAGCAGCAGCCGGTAGGCAAGGCGCTGCACATAAGTGCTCCAGCCTCTATCATCAAGTGGAGCTTGCGCAAGATCGGCACCCTTGGCAGCAGGATGCTTCAGTCGGAAATCCAGCGTAGAGACAGGAAAAACCAGCTCGGAGCGTGGTGCATTGAAGCGGCAATTCACCCCGAAGAATTGAGTATGGAAGGACGGATCGCGGGGTTCCGGGCGCATCAGATTGACGGCGGTCGGGCGCCAGTCGGCGCCAAGCATCTCGCGCATGATGTTCAGGAACGTGGCCATCGCACCATCCTGCAGCTGCGGCATGCCGGGAATATTTCCGTCCATTACCGCGTGCCCGAAGGCGACATGATCACCGCTGCGCCGGATGAAGCTCAACTCGGCCGCAGTGTGCAGCAACCAGAATCCTGAAATCGCCTCGAGTGCCTCGCCGACACTGGGACGCATCAGCATCATCGTCCCCGGCACACCAAGTTCGTGAATCCCCGGACCGCAGAGGAGCAAGCCGAAATGCTCCTGCCCCGTTGCTTGCGCGGCCCGCGCCAGGATTTCGCCCCGAACGGCGATCGGAAAAACGAAATCCGGATCGGCAAGATCGAGTTCATCAACCCTCGCTGCGCGAAACACCGCGTCCGCATCTCCCCCCAGCGTCCGGATCAGCTCACCCAAGGCATGAAGGGGACCCACCCAGACATGCCCCACCTGCGCCAGGGACTGCGAAACCATGGCGGGTGGCACTGCGTCTTTACCGGTATTGGTCACTATGAACAAATTTGGATTTACGCCGTGGCGCAAGATGACAAGCATTATATTGAAGCAAATCCCTGAATACGATAATGCCCGGCTTGTTCAGTCCGGTGTTCTCACTGGAAACCTGCATGTTCTAATGGCGCTTTGCCATGCGACACACGCCCCCTCATTTCCCCGCGCCGGTTCTCGCGCATACGCAGGTCTCAGCAACTTCGAGCCGGACCGAAGCGCAGCCTGCCGCCGCAACGAACTGGATCAAGGGCCCGGTCTGGGACTGCGTCTGGATCCTGAATGCCTTGTGGCTGGCCCCTCTGGCCTTGTTGCTGGCGCGGGGTCATGACGATCTGCGCGCCAGCCCCGTGGACGTGCTGTTCTTCCTCCTCGTCGTACCCCTGTGGTTCGGCCACCGCGTCTCGTCGGCCTGGCTGGCCTACGCAACCCCGGCCTACCGCCCGCTGCTCGCCACACAGCGCCTGCGCTTCGTCGTGGTTCCCCTGGCCATTGCCGTGGCCTGCTTTGCCGTGCTGCTGGTGCCCGAGACCGTGCTGCCGCTGCCGCTAGAAGAACGCGTGGTCTGGCTCGCCGTAGTGAACTACCTGTGGGTGAGCTACCACTTTGCCGCCCAGCACTTCGGCGTGCTCAGCCTCTACCGCGCCCGCGCGGGGCGGGCTCCGGATCCGACGACGCGTCGCCTCGACCGCTGCTTTGCACTCGTCGTCGGCGGCGGTTTCGTCGTGCTGGCCGATGCGCTGTCCGGATCGATCGCCTTCCAGGAACGTTGGATCGATCCGCTGCTGGGTGCGGCCGGGGCGGAAGCTCTCTCTCGCACGGTCAGCGATGGCGGCATCGCCCTCACTGTGATCCTGACCGCCCTGATGCTGGGCGTCGAACTGCGCTCGCCGCGGCCCTCGCTGCCGCGCATGGCCTATGTGCTCGGCGTCGCGGCCATGGTGCTGCTCGCCTTCCTTGCCCGCGACCCCTTCCTCTTCATCGTGCTGTGGAGCGTGCAGCACTGGAGCGTCGCGATGGGGCTTGCCTCGCTCGTGGCGTCCGGCGGGAATCAGGTGGCCGCCACCCGCTGGCAGCGCTTGCTGGCGCCGATCAACCGGCGCGGCTGGGCGGTATTGCTGACACTCGCCCTCATCTCCGCCCTGCTGCTGCCGGTGATGGAAGTGGAGGCCGTGGCCGATGACTACGTCTACGCCGACCGCATCTTCGGCGATGCGGCGTGGTGGTTGCGCTCCTCGTCTTTCGTGCCGGCACTGCTGGCCCTGGGCTTCGCCTCCGGATTCATCCACTACGTCCTGGATCGCGCCGTCTTCCGCTTCTCCTCGCCGGAGGTGAGGCAGGCAGCCCGCGGCCTGCTGCGCTGAACGTGTTTCGACCCCTGAACAAACCCGGGGTGTGCGCGGTGGCGCACCATGACAATCGTCCTGCCGGAACCACACTGCGCCGGCTACACTGGCGCCGCGTCGCCGAACGCAAACCGGCGTTCATGGCTTTTCCTGAAAAGTCGGCGCCGGCGGGACGGCGATGGGGTGGCGACGAGACCGGCGGCGGCAGGCCCGGGGCGGAGCAATGTGCAACCGTGGGAGCCACGGGTCTGACGACGTCGGGCGGCTTGAAAGTCGGCGCCGACGACACGGCGAGCAGGTGCGGATCCAGGGCGATCGGGGATTCGGGGTAAGCTATCTTTTTCTGTACTACAACAGGAGCAATCATGGCTGGAAAAAAAGGCAACAAGCAGATCCAGGCAAGCGAATCCCCGGCAGAAGCGCTGGGCAAAAAAGCCTACGAAAAGGAGCTCAAGCGCCTCCACGTCGAACTGGTCAAGTTGCAGCAATGGGTGGTGCACAAGGGGCTCAAGGTCTGCATCGTCTTCGAAGGGCGCGACGGCGCCGGCAAGGGCGGCACCATCAAGGCGATCACCGAACGGGTGAGCCCGCGGATATTCCGTGTCGTCGCGCTGCCGTCCCCGACCGAGCGTCAAAAAAGCCAGATGTTTATGCAGCGCTACATCGAGCACTTTCCGGCAGCGGGCGAAGTCGTCATCTTCGATCGCAGCTGGTACAACCGTGCCGGGGTCGAGCGGGTGATGGATTTCTGCACGCCAGAGCAGGCCAGGAAATTCCTCATGGGCGCGCCATTCGTGGAGCGCGCGATGGTCGAGTCCGGGATCATCCTGCTGAAATACTGGCTTGAAGTGAGCCCGGAGGAGCAGGAACGCCGCCTGCGCGACCGCATCGACGACGGCCGCAAGATCTGGAAACTGACATCGATGGACGTCAAATCCTTCACCCGCTGGGATGACTACACCAGGGCGCGCGACGAAATGTTCGCCGCCACCGATTCATCCTGGGCGCCGTGGTTTGTCGCCCGCTCCGAGGACAAGAAGCGGGTGCGCCTGAACGTGATCAGCCACCTGCTGGAACATGTGCCCTACAAAAAGGTTCCCGCCAACAAGGTCACGCTGCCCAAGCGCAAGATCGGCCGCAGCAAGGGCGCCGCCTATCCCTTCAAGTATGTTCCCGACTATGTGCCGGCAGAAAGCGGTCCGGCGAAAAGCAGGAAGGTCAAATAAGGCCGGACCGGCGACGATGCGGCGCCGGGCCTGACGATCTCAGGCCTTGTCGCCGTAGATGAGTTTCGGGTCCTTCAGCACCGGCTCGACGTCCTGCCAGCCGGCGTTTTCCAGCCGGTTGAAGAAGCAGCTGCGGCGGCCGGTGTGGCAGGCGATGCCGCCAATCTGTTCGATCTTCAGCAGCACCACGTCCTTGTCGCAATCGACACGCAGTTCCAGCACCTTCTGCGTGTGACCCGATTCTTCGCCCTTGTGCCAGAGGCGGCCGCGCGACCGCGACCAGTACACAGCATGGCCCGTCTCGGCGGTCAGCGCCAGCGCTTCGCGGTTCATCCAGGCGAACATCAGCACCTCACCGGTCACCGCATCCTGCGCGATGGCGGGCACCAGACCCTGCGCGTCCCACGCCACCTCGTCCAGCCACTGGTTGCCCTGCGGCGTACTCACAAGCGCACCTCGATACCGCGACTGCGCATGTATTCCTTGGCCTGGCGCACGGTGAATTCTCCATAGTGGAAGATGCTCGCCGCCAGCACGGCATCCGCGCGACCTTGCGTGACGCCGTCGGCCAGATGCTGCAGGGTGCCGACACCGCCGCTGGCGATCACCGGAATGCCAACCGCATCGGCGACGGCTCGCGTCAGCGCCAGGTCGAAACCGGCCTTGGTGCCGTCCCGATCCATGCTGGTCAGCAGAATTTCACCGGCGCCGAGGCTTTCCACCTTGCGCACCCATTCGATGGCATCGAGCCCGGTGTTCTTGCGCCCGCCATGGGTGAATACCTCCCAGCGGCCGGGCGAGGTCTGCTTGGCATCGACCGCGACCACGATGCACTGTGCACCGACTTTGGCCGAGGCGTCCGCTACCAGTTGCGGATTGTTCACCGCCGCCGTGTTCATGCTGACCTTGTCGGCGCCGGCATTCAGCAACCTGCGCACATCCTCTACCTGGCGCACGCCGCCGCCCACGGTAAGCGGGATGAACACCTGCGAGGCCACCGCCTCGACGATATGCAGGATGATGTCGCGGTCGTCGGAACTGGCCGTGATGTCGAGGAAAGTGATTTCGTCGGCGCCCTGCTCGTCGTAGCGGCGCGCGATCTCGACCGGATCGCCGGCGTCGCGCAGTTCGACGAAATTGATGCCCTTGACCACGCGGCCGGCGTTGACGTCAAGACAGGGAATGATGCGTTTGGCGAGCATCAACTTGAAATAACTCGTTCGGAGCGGCCGGTGAAAGTCGAGCGAAGCGAGCCGATCAGTAGCCCCCCGTGAGGGGGCGAGGCGGGAATTCGCGACGCATGCGTCGCGCCGCCGCAGCCGGCTGGCTGTGCAAAGCCAGCCGTGGGCCGCGTAGCGGTGGGGGGGCGGGCCTTCAATTCGCCTTTCGCGTGTTTCATCATCGGTGTCGCTCTCGCTGCCATGAGCGTTACCGCGCCGACAGCTTGTCCGCCTCCGCCTGGGCCTTCTTGAAGTCCAGGGTGCCTTCGTAGATCGCCCGCCCGGTGATGGCCCCCGAGATGCCCTCGCCCTGCACGGCACACAGCGCCTTGACATCCTTGATGCTGGCGATGCCGCCGCTGGCGATCACCGGGATGCGCAAGGCCTGCGCCAGTTTCACCGTCGCCTCGATGTTCACG
>Ga0268298_10002837_pt1 | contig 18407 bp, 12 predicted proteins | sample WWTPWeurt_MetaG_FD_194462 | JGI IMG/M metagenome (GOLD analysis project Ga0268298, IMG submission 194462) | Activated sludge microbial communities from WWTP in Nijmegen, Gelderland, Netherland - WWTP Weurt | ecosystem: Engineered > WWTP > Aerobic digester > Activated sludge | place...
CGGAGCCAACGGGAGTCGTCGCAATCATCGCAGATCCAAAAACATCTTTGATTGGAATCGTTTCCGCGATCATGCCTGTGATCGCAGGGGGAAACACTTGCGTTGCCCTTGCGTCTGAATCTTTGCCGTTATGCGCCGTTACACTGGGAGAAGTGCTCGAAACATCTGATTTGCCAGCCGGGATTGTGAATATTTTGACCGGATCTGCCTCAGAGCTTGCGGCGCATTTCGCTTCGCACATGGATGTCAATGCAGTTGTCGATTGCAGTGGGTCGGTGGAAAGGAAGAAGTTGATTCAGGAAGCAGCCGCTTTGAACATCAAGCGTGCCTTTTTCTACGAAAAGGATTGGATCAAGCCGGATGCGGAAAGCCCGTATTTGATTCTGGATCTCCAGGAGATCAAGACGACCTGGCATCCGATCGAGAATATTGGAGTGGGTGGCGCGAAGTACTGAACTGACGTTCAATTGTAAGCGTTTTGTAGTCTTTCGAAGACAGAGTGCTTCGAGGCAGAAAGGAGGGGGGATGCAAGGTGCAGTGCGAAATGCTTTCGCGGCGTTATTCTTTTCCCTTCTGGTCGCGTCTTGCGGTCCCAGGCATAAGGAGAATCCTCTTCTCAGTCTGCTTCTGGGAACGACTCCCTGGGCCGTTCCAGTATTTTCGTATGCTGGCCCAGGAAATCAGGGAACGAACATGGAGAACTTGCTTGTGGCAACGATCGGAACGGCCACATCGAGCATTCAGTGCGGGTTCCAGGATGTGAATCTGGGAAGCGTAATGAACGCACTTCAGTTTGCGAAATCACGCGGCATTGTGGTGCGAGTGGGAATAGATGAAGACAATCGAAACATGCCTGGATATCGCCGGCTTTCTGGATTTCTAAGTACCCAGGGAGACGATCACGAATTCTGGCTTGGAAATTCTGGTTCTGGCCAGGCATACACGAACATCTGCGTTGCAGATAAGTCGCGCGTGTTCATCTCTACAGCGCCGCCCACCATGCAAGGCTTCTATAGCGAGCCCGCATTTGCGATGTATTTTCAGGATGAAGAGACTGAGCTTCCGCGCAAGTTCCAGTCCGAGGTGGATCTACTCACGCATGGATCCTTTGGCTCCAACAAGCAAGTCCTCAATCGTCGCAACTACTACCTGTTAAGCGACATGGAAGTGGGAGTCTATTTCGCTCCCAAAGAGAGTGCATTCGAGAAATTCACTGTAACCAGAGTCAAGCAGGCACGCACATCGATTCAAATTTTCTCGAGCGAGTTTTTCTCAAACGAACTGGATGGATCCAGCTTTCGCGAAGCCAGTGATCTCGCATTCGAAACCAGATTCGCAGCCGCACCAACCAAACAGGTTGTAGTGACCACCTATGCTGCGCAGACCGCGGATCCTGATGCATCCGGAGGCGTAAATTCAGCTAACTACCTTGCATCCAATGGAATCGGGTATAAGACCATGCCTGGTTCATGGCCGGATAACGGTGTGAATTTGATCTTGCTCGATGCAAATACGAATTCGCCGTCTGCCTATGTTTCTTCCTATCCATTTTCCGCACGAACAGACAGCTCACATGATGGCTTCTTGCTTGTTTTCGAATACAAGCCAATGGTGGATTCGATCATTGCTTTTTACAATGAACTGAGCGCCAGGTCTCTTTCTTCCGTATCCGCGACCGGCGATGACGTCACGACTGCAAATCAGATGGAAGTGGTTCTGTCCGAAATCAATTGGATGGGTTCTTACGATCCATCCGGAAGCAACTCCTCTTCGGAATACATCGAGCTGTACAATACGACGAGCCGCAACATCAACATTTCCGGATGGGTGGTGCAATGCGGAAACGGTGGTGCATTCGCAACCACCGTCATGACAGCACCCGCTCAGACTGTCATCGGCCCAGGGCAGTTCATGGTTTTTGCCCAGTCCACGTCGAATCCTCTGGCCCAGTATCATTATCAGGTAGGGGGGTGGGGAGCCATTCCAAATACAATCACCGATCAATGTCGCCTGACGGATGGCGCCGCCGGAGGAAACACAGTTGTGGATGTGGCAGGCGTAAGTGGTGTGGCTTTCACTTCCATCCCGGCCCGACTCGGCGTCAACGACTCAACCAATCTTGTCAAGCGAAGCATGGAAAGAACGGATCTTCGCGCGTCAGGGGCAAACACCACAAACTGGCATTCAAACAGCAACTCGTCTTATTTACAGAATCTAAACTTCAATTCAGACCGAATCGACAATACATTCGGCACTCCGGGCTATGCGAACAGTCCATAGGTTATCTCTTTCCTTCTTCGTGTATTCTGTCATCACATGTGCGATCGGATGCAATTTCCTGGATCACGCGGCAAACAAGGGAGTCTTTGGACCGATCGCACTCGAACAGTTCCTGGACCAGGGATACGTTTACTTCGATGATACTGGAAATGTGAAAGTGGTTTTGAACAACACCATGATGCGTGGAAATCCTATGTTCAATGCAACTTCTTTTGTGGCAGTGTGGGTGTTTCAGCGGGGTGCCAATCCGTACTCCAGATGTTGTTCCGGTTCAGGTTGTCCTGCGACGGAAGCTATGTCGTGCGTGCAGGGTTTTGGTTTTTCAAACGATCTGGGATTTGCAGGGAGTTCCAGTTACGATCTCCATCCACCAGAGCCGTTCAATCCAAATCTGGACCGTTACTACATTCCGGTGTGGGCCGCCACAAGCGATGCTGTACCGATGAGCTATCAGGGGGCATACACAGAGCTGTCCAGTCCAACAGGAATCGTTTCAGACAGACAACAGTTTGATTTGTACGTTGGTCTTTTCTATACCATAGTTCATCCTGACGTGCAGCCTCACCGCGTCTCCAATCAGAAAAAGACAGTGAACGGAGTAGATCTTTATACGCCCATCGATCCGGACTGGCTTTCCCCTGTGATTCCCATTGAAGCCAGGTTTTATCCTCAATCGCAAGACGATCCGCCAGGATCCATGTATGTGATTCCGCATATTCTAACCTGGACTCCTCACGGAGAAATCGATCACTTTCGCGACTATCGCAACCTGGTCATCCTCAACGAACTTGTTGGAAATCCAAGCGGTGTGGATGGGAACGCAGGTGCTCCGGAACTTGTGGAAATTTACAATCGATCCAGCTATAACGTGGATCTCTACGGCTGGCGTATTTCCATTACAGGCGCAAATTCCGTGGATCTGGGAATTACTTCCGGCACTACCTGCCTTTCTTCTACGAAGCTACCTCCGGGCGGATACTTGACTCTTGCATACTATGTGGATTCCACTCAAGCCAATCTGGACCCTGCTGCAGACTGCGATTTCTCAGATGGAATCGCGCGTCTGAAAGTTCCCGGGGTTTCCGGTATGACCACTGGAACCGGGTCGGCCAGGCTTTATTCTGACGCAAGCTCCACTCTCGTGGACTACGTTCAATTCACTACAGCTGCCTGCAGCACGTCACAGACCGGACTCTCCAGTGCAGTCTCTGCTGGAATCTGGACATCGGGGGATTGTGTGGCAGGCAACGACTACATACGCAGACTCCCCAATGCAACAGAGACCAATCGATCTACAGACTGGGCGGGAAACACGATTCCACCCGGAATTCCGACGCCCGGAGCGGCTAACAACTAGGAAAATGATTTGAAGTATTTTGTTTTAATCACCTTTGCATTGTTATGCGCTCACGGGGTTGCCGCGCAGGAAAAGCAACCAGATCAACAGAAGCAAGTCGAGCAGCCGGCGCCACCGAAGAACAATAAGGATGCGAAGGATCTCGAACAGATCAAACAAACGGATGTGAAGATGCCATCCGGGACACTGACGATGCAGCCGTCCAAACCGGAGCCGGTAAAACCAACAGAGAAGTGGCTCTATGAGATGAACCTGTTTTCGCTCGATTTAAATGAGAAAAAGGCGCTGCTGGATCGAATTCAGTGGAAAGCCAGCTTCTTTACTTCCTTTAATTACTTTAATAATTCAGACTTGCGGGTGCTTAATTCCACAAATCAGACCAGCATTGAAGATACGGACGATAAACTCTATTTCATGCTTTCGGGTGCTGAAATTGATACATTCTTTCCCATTCACCCCAGGCTAGATTTTAGAGTGGGCTTATTTAAGGCAGGCTTCTGGGGGCATGACCAGCTAGGCGGACGCGATGCAAATAATGACATCAAGTTCACCCGGAGTGGCGCAAACACTGTCAATTTTGATTATCTCTATTTTGACGTTCATTTTCTCAAAGAGCCTACATCCACGCGAAGAGCGGACGTGCGGGTCGGGCGTCAGGGTTACTCGATAGGCGGAGAAATTGAGCGCGACTTCTATCTCGATGATACTCTGGACGCAATCGTCTTTAAAGCGGACAGTAAATTCGGATCTCTCAATCTTCTCTTGATCGATGTATATGCGAATGGATCGAACACATCGGACGTGTATTCTGTTCAGTATTTGAGTTTCGATGATGAGAAGGTGGACGGGTTTGATGGAGATGTGAACACCTATCGTTACGGATTCGTGTATATGTTTCCATTCATTCGCGCTCAAAATTCTCTCAAGGAAACGCACATAGAAGCGCGCGCTTTTTATTACTTCGCCCGGTTTGGCGGACTCAACGATGGCGGTTCAGATAGAACCAACAAGGGAACTACAGGAAATTTCTCAGACAATGATTTCTCCACAATGAAAGGAGTGAGACTCAACGCAGGCTTTCGCGGCTACGTTCGAGGACAGATCACATACGCAGAGAGTGCGGGGATTGATCGCAAGCGTCCAACAGTTGCCTTCACAAGTCAGGATGTGGACACGAACGGACAGTCCTGGATGCTGGATGTGGAGGTTTCGCTCTTCAAGCGAATCGTTCTCCTTTATCCTTCCGTCTACTGGTCAGAAGGTGGAAAGTATTTCACGGACGGCAGGCCCTATTCGCACGGCTTCGTTGGATTCAAGGGAGATCACGCAGGAGGCATTCTGAGCGACCTGAACTGGGGTATGTATCCCTCCGCTTACGTAGACGACGATGGCATTGATGACACACCTTTTGAAAGACAGCGCAAATCCGGAACTTTCATTCGTCACCTGGGAGCTGCGATTGGGAAGCCAGACGTAATTTACTTTCGCGTAGACTGGTGGAGAATGGAAGACACCAATCGAGTGGGGCTTGTCAACGGGGCTACGCCTGGAATTAGTTCGATTCTCTCAACTAAATATGTTGGCCCGGATCTGTATGAACAACAGATTCGCGTGGAGATTTTGAAATACATCTATCCTACGGCAGCCACGCAGCTTCTGGCCTACAGGCGATTTAGCACGCCCATGGCCGAGGAAATGAATTTCACTGTCGACTGGAATGTTCTGCCAAACTGGCGTGCCTGGGCTGTTGTGGGCGTTCTTCGCCCCATGAGGTACTACGCGACGGCGGGTCTCGAGCAGGGCGTTCCCCAGGGAACGGCTCGTTTTACAGGGATGCAAGTGGGTACGAGCTTCTATTTTTGATTGGCAATGGCGATGGGGGATGTCTGAATGAGACGGGGGGCGTGCGAATGAAACGGTATCTGATCGTTTCTGTTTTATTTCTTGCTGTGTGTAAAAACACGCACGATCCGCTCTTTGGCCTCGGAGACCCCGGATACTTTTTACTTGGCCCCAATAGACTTTCTGTATATTTCAACGATCCCGGAGTGGATGAGCAGACCATGCACGACAAGAAAGTCGACATGCGTCTGGTGGACCTGATCAACGACGCAAAAAAAACCGTAGATATAGCCGTGTACAATCTGGGTCGGCAGACCATCATTGATGCACTCATTCTCGCGCACGAGCGCGGCGTGAAAGTTCGCATGGTGGGAGACGTAGACGAAGGAGCCACAGACGGTTACAGGCAAATTGAGTTTTACAGACAGATCCCCTTTTCTCTTGGAAACGCAACGGGCATCCAGCACAACAAGTTCGCGGTCGTGGACAGCAAGTATGTTTTCATGGGAACGGGAAACTACACTGACTCCGATTTAATGCGAAACAACAACAACTTCATGGTGATGGAAAGCGATACTCTGGCGCGCGAGTATACGCGCGAATTCGAACAAATGTTTTATGGCAAGTTCGCGGGGGCAAAACTCGCCCCCACACACCCGCAAAGACAGCATTACGTGAACCTCACTCCTATCGAACTCTATTTCTCTCCTTATGATGGAGATGAAGCAATCAAACGCATGGTGCAGCTGATCGACGGCGCGAAAGTGCAGATTCAATTCATGATCTTCGCATACACTCACGATGAGATTTCCGCCGCCATGATCCGAGCGGCGAGGCGCGGAGTTCTGGTGCGCGGCGTTCATGACCTCACATTCATTCGCGGAACTTCAGAGGAAGCGCCCCGACTCTATTCTGCGGGAGTGTGGATGTCCACCGGGCCGTTCAACCGCGAAGATGGAAATGAGAACACGTCCGTCATTGGTGTGGCAGCGCACGGCGGCAAGCTTCACGCCAAAACCCTGATCATTGACGGGAATATCGTCTGCACAGGATCATTCAACTGGTCCACAAATGCCGTGGAAAACAACGACGAAAACCTCCTGGTAGTGCAGTCTCCATACGTTGCAGCAGAACTTCAGCAGCAATGGGAAGCAGTCTGGGCTGTTTCTCATCCAATTACAAATCAACTTTCTCATCCAAGCGGTGAGCCTGCTTCCCCTGGAGATGTTGTGATTTCAGAGGTAATGTGGGCGGGTTCTTACGACTCAAGCGGCGTATACACAAACGATGATGACTGGATAGAGCTTCGCAACATGACCAATCATTCGATTGATCTTTCCCACTGGTCTCTTGCCTGGGATACAAAGGATACATACAACTATCCAATTCCCGATGAATTTAACTGGTTTGAAGACAGCGTCAATACCCGCCACAGAAGCCTGGGAAAGCTCGTAATTCCGGCTAACGGTTATTTTCTCTTGAAAAATGCCAACGGTGCAATTGCAACGGGGGTGGAAGACAACAAACTGTCCGGCACAAAGAACTTCAGTCTGGATTCAGGCTCTTTCAAACTCAAGCTGTACGATCTAACCATGCGCCTGATTGATGAAGCCGGAGATGGAGACCCGCCATTGTCAGGCAAACAGGATGGAATCAACAAACGCGCATTCAGCATGGAGCGTTTCTTCTATCCAACAGGGCATCCACTGGCGGGTAAACCTCTGCCGGGATCAGCGATTGGTTCCTGGTATACAAGCAATGGGAACAATCTGACCGCACCTGGTTCTCTGGCTGGCACGGGACAATTGGACTCTGCTTTCAAATTTTGCGACGCAACCAATACTCAGTGTACCATTGGCACACCCAATACTTCAGGAAACGGCAGTGCTTCTTCATCGCAGGCGTTCGGTGCCATCAACAACGTTCAAAATGTGCCGATAGACGCTTACTCTACTTCCACCACGACTGCAGTCATCCAGATGAGATGGGGAATGGCTGCCGTTCCATTCGTGAACTGCGCTGCAGGTTGCGGAAGTATATGCTCGAGCACGCAACTCGATCCAAATGATCCTTCTAAGATTTTGATTACAACTGCTTCCCCGCAAACGGCTACATGCACTCTGACTGTGGCAGGTGGAACGGCAGACGTATCCAATCCTGCGGGCGGCGGATTTGCGGCAGGGGGCACCATCAGTTTTGACGGACAGTATTCGAATCGTGCTCAGGTTCAAATAGATCGAGTGCATCCAACGTGCGCTTCGAGCGAAGATAGAGTGATCATTCGCGCACTCAGTACGGGCACTGTACACAGACTTGGAATTTACTATTATGATTCTTTTTCGCCCAATCCAGTTCTACTGTATCGCATGCATGATGTTCCCATCAATGCGGGCGAATACATCATGGTTACATTGGATCGTCCCAATGATACCTCGGAAGATTTGTTGCTTGGTTCAAGTCCAACCTACGCAATCAATACTGCGGGCGGTCCTATCGGATGTGGAGGAGCATTTCCTGCGGGACTCGCGGAGGCTACCACATACGAAGTGTATTCATCGACTGCCGGCATTTCCTCTACAGACGGCCTGATCTTTGTTTCCTATGATCTAGATGCGCTTCCCATGGACGTTATGTGCTATTCGAATCGCGACGGAGATATGGCATCTGGCCTAATGACCGGTGGGATGCGTGATGTATTTCGGTGGGGAACATCTGTTTACAATCTAGCTGCGTTTCCAGTGGACACAGCCAATGACTACGATGTCCAGAATAGCTGCGCGTTTTACACGGGATCCGGTTCGAATAACTACGTGGCTCGCACTCCTACGGGAACGGACACAAACAGAGGTTCGGACTTTCAGCAGTTTTAGGAATTCATATGAAAAAAGTACTGCTGGTTATTTTTTGTATCGCATTTGCAATCACCTGCAATCCAAAGCAGCCGGATGATTCGAGCACTCTTGCCATACTCGCGATTCTCATTGCCACAGGTGTCATCAAACCGGCTCGCATCAACACTCCAGGCGGGACGGGAGATCCTGGCGGAGGGGACGGTCTTCATTTGTTGAAAGGATCGTGTCATCTGGATCAGAGTTGCCTGGTTCCGCGCTTGATGACAGATGCTTCTGTAGAATGTAGCGCGCGTGGCGGATCCTACAGCGAGGAGCCGTGTGACTGCGAAGCAACTACCTGTGATTGGTTGAATTAAGCTTTCTGGACGCCTTTAGGTGCAAGTACCACGCGGTTCTTGTAAAAACCGCAGGACGGGCAAACGCGGTGAGGCATGATGAATGCACCGCAGCTCTTGCAGGCTACCAGGTTTGGCTTACCGATTGCATGGTGCGCCCGGCGCTGACGCTTTTTCTGGAGAGATGTCTTCCGCTTTGGTAAGGCCATGAACCAGACTTGCAAGAGAGCCCTGTGCGGGCAACCTTTTTCGCGAGCATGCTTGACAGCGTGCCGCCCGCGCAAATCCCAATCGTAATGTCCCTTTCAGAACAACTCAAGAAAATAGAAGTAAACGCTCGAAATGGTCTGGCGGGTGCCGCAGATCTGGCAGCCCTGGACGCCTGGCATGCGGATTATCTCAGTAAAAAAGGCAGTCTCACAGAGATTCTAAAGGGACTCAAGGATCTTTCCCCTGACGAAAAGCGAAGCACGGGCGCTCTGGCAAATACAGTCCGCGAGGCGCTTGAGTCTGCGTTTTTGGCGCGCAAACGCGAAATTTCTCAGGCAGAAATCAATGAGCGCCTGAAAAGTGAAACATACGATGCGCTCAGACCCAGATCTTCTCATCGCGGACACCTCCATCCTCTCACCCAGATTACAGAAGAACTCGAAGACCTGTTTTCTTTCATGGGCTTTACCATCCTCGATGGGCCCGAAGTAGAAACGGATGAAAACAACTTTGGCAAATTGAATTTCTCAGACGATCATCCGGCGCGCGATATGCAGGATACGATCTGGACTGCCCAGGAGGGTGTACTTCTTCGCACTCACACCTCTTCCGTACAGGTGAGGGCCATGCAGATTCTAAAGCCGCCGTTTCGCATTCTGGCGCCAGGGCGTTGCTTCAGATACGAAGAGACAGACGCTTCGCATGAAAACACATTCAATCAGGCAGAAGGCATGATGATCGGTGAAAACCTTTCGGTTGCGAATTTGATTCATGTGATGAAAACGTTTCTGTCTTCCTTCTTTGAGCGCGAAGTCACAGTGCGCTTGCGTCCTGGATACTTTCCGTTTGTGGAACCGGGCTTCGAGCTGGACATTCAGTGCCTGGTCTGTGGCGGACCTGGTTGTCCTGTGTGCAAACACAGCGGCTGGGTGGAGCTTCTTCCATGTGGTATGGTGCATCCAAACGTTCTTCGTCAGGGTGGGCTCAATCCTGAGAAATGGAACGGTTTTGCTTTTGGTCTGGGGCTTTCGCGGCTTGTGATGATGCGATACGGAATCGAGGATATTCGTCACTTCATGTCCGGCAATCTACGCTTCCTGGAACAATTTCCAGCCTAATCGAGTAACACAATGAAACTTTCATATAACTGGCTCAATGACTACGTCGATCTTAAATCCATTGATATCAAGGATCTGATCAATCGCCTAACACTTGCTACATGCGAAGTGGAAGAGGTGACGGATGCATTCCCTGGAATCGCTCAGCTCATCATCGCTCGCATTGTAAGTTGCGAGAAGCACCCGCAGGCAGACCGTCTTCAGATCTGCCAGGTTGATGCCGGAAAATTTCAGGGCAAAATTGTATGCGGAGCGCCCAACGCCCGTCCGGGAATTCTGGTTCCGTTTGCTCCTGTGGGTGCTACTCTTCCTGGAAAAGACGGAAAAGGAATGACCATTGGAAAAGCAAACATCCGCGGAGTGGAGTCGCACGGGATGCTTGCAAGTGCGGCCGAAATGGGACTGGATCGGATTTTTGCAGGAGAAGGCCTCCTTGAACTGACTGACATTCCAGGGGCTCTTGCCGGGCATTCGCTTACTTCTATTTTTCCGGCGGACCTTGTCATCACCATCGACAACAAATCCATTACGAATCGCCCGGATCTGTGGTGCCATTTTGGATTTGCTCGCGAAATCGCAGCCATCTATAAGAAGAAGATCAAGTTTCATCCACTGGATCGAAAACTCACCTTCAAGCCTTCTAAGCTTTCGAAGAAAATCCTGGTGGAGAAGGGATCTGCTCTCGCTTATTTTGGGGCCGTGTGCGAAGGCACACGCGTCCTTGAAACTCCGGTATGGATGAAGCTTCGACTTGGAGCGGTCGGACAAAAATCAATCAACAACATTGTAGACGCTTCGAACTATGCGATGCTTGAACTCGCACAGCCAAACCACACATTCGATCTAAACACTCTCAAACAGAACACGGTTACTGTTGCACTTTCCGATTCAAAATCACCCGACTTCAAAACACTCGATGGAGAATCGCGCAAACTTCCGCCCGGCACAGTTCTCATCTTTGACGGTGATAAGAAAGCAGGAAAGTCACCTCTCGCAGTGGCTCTTGGTGGAATCATGGGAGGGGAACATTCAGCGATTCAACCCGACACAGGAACCATCTTCATAGAATCTGCTACTTTTCCGCGAGAGCTCATCCGTCGCACTCTCAAGAAAATTGATCTTCGCACAGATTCTGCCATGCGATTTGAGAAGGGCCAGGACCCGGCGAAAGCAAAGCCTACTATATACAGAATCGCAGAACTACTGCGCGAAACCTGTCCCGATTTGAAACTGGGCCCTGTTACCGGACAGAGTGTCCTTCCCAAAAAGAGCAAGATCAAAGTGACCACTTCCTTTCTTCAGGCTAGACTTGGATTTGCAGTCACTTCAAAAGAGATTTCAACAACTCTCACATGGCTCGGGTATGATGTGAAATCGGACAAGACTGGAAAGACTTTTCAGATCACAGCGCCCACGTATCGCTCTCAGTACGACATCACCATCCCGGAAGATATCGTGGAAGAATTGGGAAGGGTGCACGGCTATGATCATATAGCACCTGTGCCGCCTGTCGTGCCTGTTCTTGCGCGATCTCTCGATCATGCGCGGCTTCTCGAACGTCGAATGAAGAGGCTCCTTGCAGACGCTGGTTTCAGTGAAACATTGAATTACTCTTTTGTGAAAGAGGAAGACAACTTGCTTTTTGGGAAGCAGGGCCTTGCACTCCTCAATCCTCTCGCAGGCCTCAGTCACATGCGGCTCAGTTTGATTCCAGGAGTGCTCCATCATCTGGCGGCGAATCAGGACCGTTATGCGGAAGTGAGACTCTTTGAATTCGGGCGAGTATATGACCCGACCGCCAAAAGCTCAGCGTTCTTGCATTCTGCCGGGCCGGCCCATGAAGAAAAGCGAATTTGCGTGGCCATGATTACGGATAAGATAGATGCATCCGCGCAGGAAGAATCCTTTGCATGGTTTCGCGAGACTGTGCGCGAAATGGCCGGAGCATCGGCGCGCCAATTGGACACTGCATTGCCCGCTAAAAAAGATTCCTGGGGAATCGCTTCTTCCGTTTCGTCTCTGTTTCATCCTTCCTGCCAGGTAGTTTTGAAATGCGATGGGGAGGCAGTGGGATTCATTGGAATGCTTCATCCTGTGCTGGCCGAACGGTTTGGAATTCGCCGGACCGTGCTTGTAGCTGAGATTTCTTTTGATTTAATCGCTGGCGAAAAGAAGAGAGCTTCTTACAAACCACCCTCCGTATATCCTGACTCTGTTTTCGAAGTCACTGTCATACTAGAGGAAGCAGAAACAACCAGAAGGCCCGTGGATGTTGTAATGAATCTGGGCGCACCTGAAATTCATTCTATGGAGCTCACCACGATTTACAGAGGCGCACCGATCGCAGAAGGAAAGAAGGCTGCGAGTTACAAAATTCGCTGCAGAAAAGCAGATGGTACCATCACTGCGGAAGAATGGCGTCCCATTTTTGAAAGGGTGATTGACGGAATTGAAGGCGCAGGAATGCCTCTTCGCAGATAAAGACTCAGAGCTTTCGCATTACCAGAAGAGTGTAATCATCGTCTGGTTTTTTTGCGAAATCTCTTACTGCGTGGATGATCTGATCCACAACTGCCTGCGGACTTGATTTTCTGTGATCACGAACGAGCTGGATGAGTCTTGCAGGTCCAAACATTTCATCTTGCGCGTTTGTGGCTTCTGTGATTCCATCCGTGAACAGCACCAGCATGTCACCGCTCGAGAATTCTATTTCTTCATCCACCAGTGCTTCTCCAATGTCATCTGCGATTCCAAGCCATGTGCCACTCGTGGGAAGAGATTCAATTAGATCTGTACTTGAACGATAAATCAAAAGATCCTGATGTTTGCCTGCGTATGCGAGTTTGTCTTCGTTGATTCGAATGGCGCTGATAGTCATATAACGATCCGCGCCCAGTCTGTTAATATTTTCGCGTAGAACTCTGTTTACGCTCGAAAGGATAGAAGCTGGATTGGCATCCTGGTTTTTGTGAACCAGGGATTTGATGCTGGTCTGTGTCATCATCATGATCAGTCCAGACTCTACTCCGTGCCCCGATACGTCTCCAATCAGCAACCATTGCCCCGCGTCCGTTTCAATGACGTCGTAATAATCTCCACCCACTTCATCTGCTGGCACCATTGTGGCTGCAATTTCGAGCCCGCGAAGGGTGGGTGCGGACGGAAGCAGTGACATCTGGATGCGGCGCGCCACATCGAGCTCTGCTGACATCCTTACATTTTCTTTTGCGAGGCGTTCTTGTTCCGCTGCTTTTTCGTGAAGGATGGCGGTTTCAATGGCGATAGCAGCCTGTCCCGCAAACGTTAGTAGAATTCTTTCATCTGCGTGCGCAAAATGTCCGCCTGTCTTCTTGTTGATCACCTGAATTGTGCCAATGATCCTATCGCGCGCGCGCAGTGGAATGCAGAGATAGGAGCGCGTTACTTTTCCGGTTAGTTCATCCACTGCACGATAGAAGCGAGTGTCTTTCTGTATGTTCGCTGTATTGACTATTTCACCGGACTGAGCGACATAACCGGCAATGCCTTTGCCCATTGGGATGCGGATGGCTTCAAGCTGCTGACGATCCGGATCAGTTGTGGCTGCGAATTCCAGATCTCCTGCATCGGTTACCAGAAAGATCGATGCATATTCCGCATCTGTGAGTCTTCCCGCTTCGAGTAGAACAATGTTTTTCACGATGTCCGGATTCAAATCCGAGCTGAAGAGCTGGTTGATGTCCAGCACGACGTTGAGTTTGTATATCTCTTCGATCAAATCTTCGCGAGAGGCGTTCGCGAGAGCTTCGCGCGAAAATATTTTACCGCTGGTTTCCAAAATCCATTGACATTGTTTAAAAAAACGTAAGGGTTGGCAACTGCATAACGGCGCTCTCAGGCGATTAAACATGCCAACGATCAAGAACGACACTTTGACTACCGAGATAAAACCCGACTGGGGTGAAATCGATCACGTGCGAGAGCGTACAGAGACCTTCCTCAAAAGCTGCGGGTTTTCGGACGACATAATCCATGCTTTGCAGATGGTATCGAGTGAGCTCGTTGAGAACGCCGTCAAATACGGAGATTTTTCGGCGGGCGGAAATCAGAAGATCACTCACTCAGTCGACGTGCGCGACGGAAGAATCACTGTGGAAGTAAAAAATCCAGTCAAGCCCTCGGATGAAGATCATCTCGATCGTCTGGATTCCCAGATTCAATGGATCCGCGGTTTTCAAAATCCTTTTGAAGCATACGTAGAAAAACTCAAAGAAGTCTCCGCCAAGATGCTCGCCGCGGGAGAGAGCGGACTAGGGCTAGTGCGAATCGCATACGAAGGTCAGTCGATTCTGGACTTCTACGTGGATGATCACAACATACTCGCCGTATCCGCGGTGCTTGAGTACAAATAGATAGTGGGGAGCTGGATTCATGAGTGAACCTAAAGTTTTTAGCAGCCAGGCGCTGACCATCAAAGTGCGCGAAGATGGTCCCGGATTCATTCTGGAGTGGACAGGGAAAAGCAACGAAAGAGAGCCAGGGAAATTCATCACGCCCATCCTCACTGAAATCATGGAGAAGGCGGGGCAGAACCCTGTGGTTCTCGATTTCGGAAATCTGGAATATATGAATTCGTCCACCATCACTCCGATCATTCGGATCCTGGACACTGCGAAGAAGAACAAGCAGAAGATCAAGATTCTCTACAAAAAGGCGCTCAAGTGGCAGGACCTGAGCTTCAGCGCGCTGACCATTTTCAAAACTGAAGACGGTCAGATCTCTATTGAGGGTGTGTAAGGTCAATGTCCGCTGCAACAACCTTCGAAGGCGAATTGATTGGCAAAGAACGCCGCATTGAAGTCACCGTGGGCTATGGCTCCCGGTATTCGTTGCTTGCTACCATTCAGAATAACCAGCTCATCCCGTACAACGAACAATTCGATGAGTTGAGCCTGAAGGCGAACGGCAGCAATATATCATTCGGTCCGTGCTTTCTGATCACGGATGACAACATTGGAAAATTCAACGGCAGGATTGTATTCGCACACGATGCGTACAACTTTGATTCTTTTTTCCAGAACACTGCGGCTCCCGGCCTCGAAGGTCATTTTCACAATCTTCCTCTGATTCGTTCGCAGAAAGATCGAATTGAACCTCTCTTCAAAGAATATACTCAGAACTTGCTCTATGATTTGAACGTGCATAAAACGTTCTTTGATGATCTCGATCGTAAGCTTCAGCTTGAAACTGATTCCGTCAGGCGCGCGGCGCAAAATGCAATCATAGAAACAGAAGGGCGCAAGTTCCTGCGTTTCTTTGATCAAAGCATTGATGATCTACAGAAGATCGTGAAGAATTTTTCCAAAGAAGAGAATGAGCGGCATGGCTTCTATTTTCGCCGCATGGTCTGGCACCTGATTTTGACGTCTGACTTTCTGGCTCGAACCAACATCAAACCTCGTGGATACCAGGGCGATTCAGAGATGATGCGCATGACTTATGTCAATGACTACGAAGGCAGCTCCATTTTTGGCAAACTCCTGCACAAGCACCCGATTGAGACGGCAGCTGCGCAGGCAGTGCGCAATCGGCGTAAATATATACCTGAAATTCTCCATGAAACTCTGGGACATTTCCCAAAAACCGGGAAGCACGCTTTTAGAATCATGTCGATTGCATGCGGCCCTGCATGGGAAATGCAGGATGTTTTCGCTGGATCAGACAGCTTTGACCGTTTTCACCTGACTCTCCTGGATCAGGATGTGGAAGCTCTCGGAGAAGCGGCCTCTGCCATTTCTGCTGTGGAGAAAGCTCGAGGTCTCAAGACTCGCGTGGATTATTTGAATGAATCTGTGCGAACCATGCTTCGCACGCCAAAGCTTCAGGACAAATGGGGCCAGCATCATTTCATCTATTCTATGGGCCTCTTTGACTACTTGACCGGCCCTGTGGCAAAAGCGGTGATCAAGAAGATCTTCGAATTGCTGAAGCCAGGCGGGACCATGATCATTGGGAATTACCATGTGGACAATCCAACCAAAACCTACATGGACTACTGGATGGACTGGGTTCTCTTCTATAGAACGGAAACTGAAATTCTATCTTTGCTTGCGGATGAGCCAAAAGCGGAAGCATCCGTCACATTTGAAGATTCAAGAAGTCAGATGTTTCTCCATGTTCGCAAGAAAGCATGAAGTTTCTCAAAAGATTCATCGTTCCAAATCCACAGCTTACGCCAGAGCATGAAGCTCTTTTTCACGAAGAGACTCTGAGTAGCGCGAGGAATTCCCTTCAGTTTGTTTGCTTTGCCGCGGGAACGCTCTATCCCATTTTCGGTGTACTCGACTACATTTCATTTCCCGATCGATACCTGGGTCTCGTATTCATTCGCTGCATCGTAGTTCCGTTTGTTTTTCTGACTCTTGGTTTAACGTTCGTCGATCGTCTTCGCCCTTACCAGAACTGGTTTGGGATTGGACTGTTTCAGGTTCTGGCCCTGGGCATCATTGCGATGACCTGGTTTACGGGTGGAAAAACAAGTCCATACTATGCGGGCATCATTCTTGTCCTTCTCACTCAGATCGTCGCCATGCCATGGAGACTTCGCATGGTTTTCGCCAACAGCTTTGGAGTCTGGGGCATTTATACTATTTCTGTGATCTTGCTAGACTGGATCAATGAAGCCAATTCGAGCGAAGCAGACTGGCGGCTCTTCATTGGGAACAACTTCTTTTTGATCGGGACAATCCTCATTGGATCTGTCTGGTCCGGCATCAGCTTTCGCCTGCGCAAGGTTGTGTTTCTCAACCGAGCTCAACTTGCTCTGGAAAAAGAAAAAAGCGAAGAGCTTCTGCGAAATACTCTTCCAGATTTTGTGATCGAAGAGTTGAAGAGAAACGGAAGTGTTCATCCAAGAAGACTGGATTGCACTGTCCTGTTTACTGACTTCGCGGGTTTCACAAAGATTTCAGAGAAGATGGAACCCGAAGACGTTCTTCTCGAACTCGATCGGTCCTTTGAATACTTCGATACCATCTGTGAAAAGTTTGGAATGGATAAGATCAAGACGATCGGGGACTCTTATATGTGCGCGGCCGGTGTGGATGCGGCAGGAAAGCGCCATGCGATTGTGGCTGCCCTCACTGCCATTGAGTTTCGCAGCTACATGAATATGATGAAGCAGATCAAGATGGCCGTGAATGAAGAATACTGGCAAATTCGAATCGGCATTCATTCCGGCCCGGTCGTGGGGGGCATCGTAGGTAAGTTCCGGTATGCCTACGACATCTGGGGGGATACGGTGAACACCGCATCGCGCATGGAAAGCTCTGGAATTATAGGTGAAATCAACATTTCGCAGGATACCAACTCTCTCCTGCAGGAATACTTCGTAACCCACTCCAGGGGGCTGGTCAATGCCAAGGGGAAGGGGGAGCTGGAGATGTTCACCCTGGACTCGATTCGCCCCGAATTCGCGGACGACGAAGCCGGCCGAACCCCCAATGCGAAGCTCTTATCGTTGATTGACATTTCCTGAGAGCCCCTTCATCCTGCCCTGCAGGGGGACGATATCTGAAACATGAGCACGCCGGCAGCCGATGTGAACTCGATTACCGAGTTCAGGCCCTATCTTAACGCAATCATCCATTCGTGGCTCAAGATCATGACTGCGCTGGGCTACACCCTGGTGCCTCTGTTCTTTGTCCTGGACATATTTGTCATTCCCAAAGAGCATTCGGACCTTCTGCCGCGCTTTGCGATCTATCGCGCCATTGTCACAGCGTTCATCATCGCGCAATCGATCGTCATTCATCGCACAAAGCCTTCTAACTATTCGTTCATCCATGGCTACGTCTTTACTGTCTCTGTCAGTATGGTCATCGTGATGATGACTCGCGACCTGGGCGGTTTCAATGCGCCGTATTACGCGGGTCTCAATCTGGTCATCATTGCAGCCAACATGCTCATGCCCTGGCATGCAAAGCATTCTGCCATCAACGGACTTCTGACAGTGGGCATGTATGTGCTGGTCAATTCCTTCTTCGGTGGCCCGTTTACCTGGAACATATTGATAAACAATCTTTACTTTCTCTTTGGGACAGTGATCATTGTTGCCGCGATCAACTTCGTAAAGCACAACCTCATCAAGAAAGAGTTTCAGGGACGTCAGGAATTGCGCCTGGCAAGAGATGCGTTGTGGGGAGAAATGGAAATCGCCAAGCGAATCCAGACGGCACTCCTTCCTCCGGATCATGGCATCTCAGGATACGAAATTGCAGCAGTTATGGTTCCTGCAGATGAAGTGGGGGGAGATTATTACGACATTCTCGACTTCGGGGATAAGAAGTGGATCACAATTGGAGACGTGTCCGGTCATGGAGTGGAATCAGGTCTCATCATGATGATGACGCAAACCAGTGTGAAGTCCATGGTA
>Ga0268298_10002838_pt1 | contig 18404 bp, 13 predicted proteins | sample WWTPWeurt_MetaG_FD_194462 | JGI IMG/M metagenome (GOLD analysis project Ga0268298, IMG submission 194462) | Activated sludge microbial communities from WWTP in Nijmegen, Gelderland, Netherland - WWTP Weurt | ecosystem: Engineered > WWTP > Aerobic digester > Activated sludge | place...
AGTTTGGTTTCCTTTAACTCATTTCGCTGCTGCTGATAAAAAAGTGGTGAACTGAATTCAAATCCCCATGTATAATTATTCCATGAAACTGTACTTGCTCCGGTGCCATTTATCGGTTCTGCAATAAAATTATATTTCAGATCAAGTTGCGGTTTTAACTGTTCCTGCCGGTATTTTTTTTCAAGTGTCAGATAATCCATCTTGTTTTGGATCATCAGCATTTTAGGGTGATGTGTCAATAAGCTGTCCTTTTCTTTTATGGATAAAAACGCTGGTTCGTTCAATGTTGTGCTTTCAAAATGCACAGGAAAAATCTGATCAGACATTTCCAGCGGAATAAATCCATCTGCCCATAAAAAAGTTGAAACCAGTTTGCCTTTATTTTCAAAATCAGTTTTGGAATTAATAAATCCCAGATACCTGTTTTGCATATGAATTCCTGCCTCCACTGTATCAATAAACGGCCGGTCACCAGCCAGTGCAGAGTTTTTTACGGCCAAATATCTTTCTGATGCGGTTTGGAAAGCCGCCTCATATATCTGCATCGCGTTGTACGCCTTATACCAATTCCAATATGCCATTGAGGCATCCAGCAAGAGCTCATTCAGCAACAATTGTCTTTCAAATGTACTTGCCTCAACATACAAATCCGCTTTTTTAAATTCAAACATCCGGTAATCAATAAATAAATCACGCCCTACCGGAATTGAAACACCGGCATACAACAGTCCGTTCTCGGGCAGACTTCTTTCCGGGTTCAGATAATCGCCGGCATTCAAATCAAACCCGCTGTATACTTCAATTCCAAACCAGGCAGGTATTTTCATTTCTGCGCCAAAAAGTTTATAGTATTCTGATTGCTCAAAATATTTCTGACTTAAATCTGAACTTATTACCGGATCAAAATTTCCAATTTCCGCTGAAAATTTCCTGTCTGCAATTTCAACTTTAATGTTTGCCTTTCGCACCATGGGGTGATTGGTTTTTACCAGATGTAAAAATACCTCAGGAGACATCACAGTGCTGCTGTCAATCTGGCCCAACAAAATTGTTCGGCTAACAAAAAACAAGATCAGAAATAAACTAACTCTTTTCATATTCTGCTTTCTTTTCAGATTCAGTGAGTGACTTGTAATAGTCAGGTGGAAAGCCATTTATTTTGCGCCACATTTCATACCAAATGGGCACATCTTTAAGTAACAACATGCTCTCTGCACCTGACCCAACTCTTAAGCTTGCTGGCCACGGTATATCATTAGGATCCGGTACAACCAGCACACGGTAATTTCCATTTTCACTGGTGAAATTATCCATGGCGTAAACAACACCTCCGTATGTTCCATAACTTGAATTTGGCCAGCCTGAAAAAACAATCGCCGGCCAGCCGTCAAATTGAATTCTAACTTTCTGACCTTTCTCAATCAACGGTAAATCCATCGGGCGCACATACATTTCAATTGCCAGATCATAATTAGCCGGCATAATACTTACAAGCGGAGATCCTTCCTTTAATATTTCACCAATTCCGGATTGAAGTACTTTTGTGATATAACAGTCCTGCGGCGCAGTCACATAATAATACTGTTGTCTTATCTGATAATTCTGATATTGATTTTCTGATTTGGTTACTTTGGCAGATGCATCAAGTTTGTTATATAATGCTGAGTTTATTTCTGATTCCACTTTGTGAATTTCGTAATCGTAATTTGTGCGTACAGAGAATAATTCTACTTCAGCATTTATCAATTCGTTTTGGGTACTCAATAATTGATTTTCAGCAGAAATAACTTCAGCCATCGCGTTCTGCATGGCCAGATTTCTGTTTTCCAGTTCGGTCAGTGATTTCAAACCCTGATCATACAATGAAGAAGCACGTTTGTACTGATCCTCAGCTGTCTTGTATTTTATCTCTGCGGCTTCATATTTAATGCTGTCACTGCTCACTTTTAACAGAGCTTGCTTGTATTTGTTTTTTGCCTGCTCCTGTTTTAGTTGACTGGTTTTTTTCAGTGCATTAAGCTGTGATTGCAATGCGATAATTTTTTTGTCATAGCTAACAATACCTTCTTGTTGAAAGTCAATTTGATCTTGAGTACGTTCCAGGAGTTGAGGATCAAAATATTCATCTTTTACCTCAGAAATGTAGGCGATTGTATCTCCTTTCTTTACAAAATCACCTTCCTGAACAAACCACGTTTCAATTCTTCCCGCAATGACTGAATGAATAGTTTGAGGACGTTGTTCAGGCTGCAAGGCAATCACGTTTCCACCTGAGCGTATATTCTGTGTCCATGGCAGAAACAATACAACCAGCATGATCACGCTGAAAATATAAAGTACCTTAAGCATAGAGCGCGCAGACTTTTTTTTCAGGGTAGACTGAAGAGAAGAAAATTTTTCTCCTGATATGTGTTGTTCTATTTTATTGGTAGATATGTTTAGCATATTTTCAGAATTTAATCCATGTATTTAATTGTTCCGGTATCAGTATCAATGATTGTTTTTGAACCTTTAACCAGGTCAATATCTTTCGTTGAAACAACAACGGTGCAGTTTTTCAGCGATGAAATCATTCTGCTGATTTTTTGTCTCACACCAACATCTTCAGGCAAAGCATCCAAATTAACCGCAAGTAATTTTGGATAATGAACAAGCGCTCTGGCGAGAAGTATTTTTTTTCTGGTAGAAGATGAGAGTTCAACGCCGTTAACCGACAAAAGCGTGTGATATCCATTTTCAAAATTCTGGATGATGGAATCTAAATGCACTGCTCGCGCAGCTTTTAACGCTTCCTTTAATTCTATGCCTGGACGTCCAAGTGTAATATTTTCAAGAATCGTTCCGTTGAAAATAGTTTCCTGACCAGAATAAACTCCCACTTTCGATTTCATTTGCTCATAAGAAACGGCACGCACAGATATACCGCAGTATTTTAGAAGTCCTGAATAATTATCACTATCACCAGCCAGAACATGAAACAGCATTTCACGGTTGTCTTCATTTTTGCCCTGTAAAATCACTTTGCTGCCAGAACCTGCGTTTAGATTGTAAACAATTTTTTCATTCTTGTCAGATTCATTATGCTGCAGAACAAGATTTTCAACTGTAAGCTCTGCTCCTTCAGAGTCACAAAACTCCATTTTTATCTTAGAATCCGGATTTTCAATTTGCATATCTGTAACAAATCCTATTTTTTCCAGAGCTGTCAGAACGTCGTAAATATTTCTCATTGTCAGAATCAATTTCTCTACAGATGACATCATAAGTAATATGATAATTTCAGCAGCTACAAACTGACCAATATTCATTTGTTGCTGAATGACAAGTAAACCTCCAATCAAAAGCAAACCACCAATGATCAGTACTTTAAAAATAACAAGCAGCCAATATTGTCTTTTGAGTATATTAAAATGTTTTTCTCTGGCATCGATGTAGTGATTCACGTGATCATTTGTCTTGTTCAACGGGTGTTCGGGATAACCGGCCGACTTAAATGAACCAGCCACTCGTCCAACCTCCTGCAACCAGAAAATGAGTTTATACTTGTGTTTTGATTCTTCCAGACTTGTTTGTAATCCACGTTGAACCGTGAATCTGAACAATATGTAAATCACTGCAAAACTGAATGCGATGTAGATAATAAAAAAGGGATGATAAAAAGAAAGAACAAGAATCCCAAATGCAATCTGAACAATAGCAGATGAAAAATCAACTAAGATTTTTGTTATTCCCTTTTGAAGTGAAACGGTTTCAACAAAACGGTTGGCGAGCTCAGGTAAGTAAAATTTCTTTTTTACCGTTTCAACCAGACGGGGCAGCCGATAAGCAAACTCAAACGATGCCCGTGAAAATATTTTCTGTTCAATATTTTCAGTAATCCGCATTTGATAGATACTCATCAGGCCTGATAGAAAAACCGCTGCCAAAACAAATGAAGTCAGAATTATCCACGAGGTACTAACTTGTCCGCCCTGAATAAAATTAATGATGGACTGAATTCCCAGCGGTAAGGCCAGATAAATGAGCCCATTAAAAATAGCGTATATATATAGCGCAGAAATTTCTGATTTATCCGGCCTTAGAAGAAGCCAGAATCTACGGCCAGGGGTGATTGTTTTATTTTCTGTCTGGGACATTGTTCTCGTCTTTTATTAATTCTTTTAACAAAGATAGTAATAAATTGTTTAATGATAGTATTACTATCCTTCTATAGTGCGATAATATTTATTTATATATTTGTACTATTCGTATATAAATTAACTATGAGATTGCACTTTCAAATCAATATAAACGAAGCTTTATACCTGAAAAACCCTGAAGAATCTGATCTTGGCCGGAAGATTATCAAGCACAGTATAGAACTTATCCATGATTACGGATTTGAATACTTTACCTTTAAAAAACTGGCTGAATATATCGGAACAACCGAAGCGGGGATTTACCGGTATTTCGAAAACAAACACCGGTTGCTTCTGTATATTATTTCATGGTATTGGAACTGGCTGGCGTTGCAAATGGTTTTTCAAACCAACAACATCAAAGATCCGGTACTTCGGCTGAAAAAAGTAATCAATCTTCTGGCAGCAGAAGTAGAAGACGATGACAGCACGGTTTATGTGAACGAATCACTGCTTCATCAGATCGTTATAGCTGAAGGAAGTAAAGCCTATCTCACTAATCACGTGGAGGCAGATAATAAATTACAGATTTTTAAACCGTATAAAGATCTCAGTGCTGCCATAAGCGAAATCATTTCAGCATGTAATCCAAAATACAAGTACCCGCGTTCGCTGGCTACTACCATCATCGAAATGGCCCATTTCCAAAATTTCTTTATGCACCACCTGCCATCGCTGACGGATTTTTCAAAATCAAAGAATGACTCACGGGTTGTGGCTTTTCTGACAGACCTCGTTTTTTCTGCCATTCAGACAAACGGACGCGCTAAAAAATATTGATAGAATATACTCAGCTCTTAGAAATAAATAATGAATTGCTGAACACAATAAAATTCAAATCAAGCCTCGTTAATCGGTCCGCCAAAATTCATTGGAATCACATGACCCATCGGTCCGTGCTCCTTGATTGGACCATGCACGCTCTCATATTTAGCAACGTTTTCGTTCAACGCGCGCATCAGTTTTTTTGCATTCTCCGGTGAAACGATAATTCTTGATCTCACTTTACCTTTTGGAACACCCGGCATTAACTGAATAAAGTCCAGTATAAATTCAGTTGGTGAATGTGTGATCACTGAAAGGTTAGAATAAACTCCTCCCGCAACCTCTTCAGGTAGCTCAATATTCAATTGATTTTGCGGCTTTTCATTTTCTTTGCTCATAAATTCTTAAAGCTAAAAAAAGCGTCCGGCATGTGCTGCGGGACGCTTTTTGATTTTTACGTTTCAATTTTAATTTGACATCAGTTCTTCGTACTCTTCCTGATTTCCTACAACGATATTCTGGAATTGTCTGAAACCTGTACCTGCCGGAATTTTATGTCCAACAATTACGTTTTCTTTCAATCCTAATAGGTAATCTTCTTTTCCGTTCAGTGCTGCTTCATTCAGAACTTTTGTTGTTTCCTGGAACGACGCGGCTGAAATGAATGAACGTGTCTGCAATGATGCTTTCGTAATTCCTTGCAACAATGGTGTTGAAGTTGCAGGAACAGCGTCACGTGCTTCGATGAGTTTTTTGTCTTTACGTTTCAGCGTAGAGTTCTCATCTCTCAATTTACGTGCTGTAATGATTTGTCCGGCTTTAATGTTTTCTGATTCGCCAGAATCAATTACCACTTTCTTACCATATAATGCATCGTTCTCTTCAAAGAAATCTGCTTTATGTACTGACTGTCCTTCGAGGAATTTAGTATCGCCTGCTTCTTCAATCTCCACTTTCAACATCATTTGACGAACAATTACTTCAAAATGTTTGTCATTGATTTTTACACCCTGCAAACGGTAAACTTCCTGAATTTCATTTACCAGATATTCCTGAACGGCAGTTGGCCCTTTAATGTTCAGAATATCTTTTGGCGTAATAGCGCCGTCTGATAAAGACTGTCCAGCTCTTACAAAATCATTTTCCTGAACAAGAATATGTTTTGACAAAGGAACAAGATAACGTCTTACATCTCCTGTTTTTGACTCAACCACAATCTCGCGGTTACCACGTTTAACTTTACCGTATGTTACGATACCATCAATCTCAGCAACTACTGCCGGGTTAGAAGGGTTACGTGCTTCAAACAATTCCGTTACGCGTGGAAGACCTCCTGTGATATCTCCGGATTTACCAGAAACTCGAGGAATTTTCACGAGAATCGTACCTGCTTCAATTTTATCTCCCTGATTTACCACAATGTGTGCGTTAACAGGTAAGTTGTATGACTTAATAACTTCTTTTGTTTTTCCGTCAATAATTGAAACTGTAGGAATTGTTTTCTTGTTTTTATTTTCAGTAATTACTTTTTCAGTAAATCCTGTTTGCTCATCGATCTCTTCGCGGAAAGTTTCACCCTCAGTGATATTTTCAAACTGAACAACTCCTTTTGCATCTGAAAGAATAACCGCATTGTACGGATCCCATTTACAGATTACATCTCCTTTTTTCACTTTTGAATTGTTCTCAGCTACAAGGATTGATCCGTAAGGAACGTTTGCAGTCATCAGTATAATTCCGGTACGCGAATCAGTAATTTTTGCTTCAGCCGAACGACCGATAACAACCAGCGCGTTTTTACCATCCTTATCTTTAGTAGGAATTGTTTTTAATTCCTCAATATCCAGATTTCCTTCAAATTTAGCTTTGATGTCTGCTTCTTCAGCAATGTTGGCAGCAGTACCACCCACGTGGAATGTACGGAGTGTTAACTGTGTACCCGGCTCACCGATTGACTGCGCAGCAATTACTCCTACAGCGTCACCCATCACCGCCATTTGACTGGTAGAAAGGTTACGGCCATAACATTTTGCGCAAACACCGCGTTTCATTTCGCAGGTAAGAACTGAACGCAATTCAACGCTTTCAATTTCTGCTTCTTCAATTTGTTTTGCAGCGGTTTCAGTTACTTCTTCACCCGCAGCAATAATCAATTCATCAGAACCTGGTTTGTATACATCATGAACAGTTACTCGTCCAAGAATTCTGTCATACAATGATTCAACGATATCATCGCTTTTCTTTAACGCAGAAACAACTACTCCACGCAAAGTGCCGCAATCTTCTTCATTGATCACAACATCTTGCGCAACGTCAACCAAACGACGAGTCAGATAACCTGCATCCGCTGTTTTCAAAGCTGTATCCGCAAGACCTTTACGAGCACCGTGAGTAGAAATGAAGTACTCCAATACTGACAATCCTTCTTTAAAGTTTGATAGAATCGGGTTCTCAATAATATCCTGAGATGAAGCACCAGATTTTTGTGGTTTGGCCATCAAACCTCTCATTCCTGAAAGCTGACGGATTTGTTCTTTAGATCCACGTGCTCCAGAATCCATCATCATATAGATTGAGTTGAATCCTTGTTGATCTTTAATCAAACGTTCCATCAATTTTGATGTCAAACGAGTATTAGTATGTGTCCAGATATCGATAATCTGATTATAACGCTCGTTATTTGTAATGAGACCCATGTTGTAGTTCATCATTACTTCCTCCACTTCTTTATTTGCCGTTTCAATCATTTCATCCTTTTCAGCCGGTATAATAACATCATCCAGGTTGAACGACAATCCACCACGGAATGCCATCGTAAATCCTAGATTTTTGATGTCATCAAGGAACTGAGCTGCTTTCGCGGTTCCGCATACAGCAAGAACTTTAGAAATGATATCACGTAACGCTTTTTTAGTCAATACGTCATTGATAAATCCACACTCATCCGGAACCAGTTCATTGAAAAGAACGCGTCCGCAAGTTGTTTCAATAAGTTTAGTAACAATGTTTCCGTTTTCATCTAGGTCATTCGTGCGCACTTTAATTCCGGCATGCAAATCGAGCTTACCTTCATTACGAGCAATGATCACTTCTTCCGGTGAATAGAACGTCATTCCTTCGCCTTTTACCTTCACATCACTTGTACTCTTTTTAAGTTTGGTGATATAATACAATCCAAGAACCATGTCCTGAGAAGGTACTGTGATAGGTGCACCGTTAGCTGAGTTACGGATATTGTGTGATGCAAGCATCAAAATCTGTGCTTCAAGAATTGCGGCGTTTCCAAGTGGAACGTGTACCGCCATCTGGTCACCGTCAAAATCCGCGTTGAACGCTGTACACACCAACGGGTGCAAACGGATCGCTTTTCCTTCAATCAGTTTTGGCTGGAATGCCTGAATACCCAATCTGTGCAACGTAGGAGCACGGTTAAGTAACACCGGGTGTCCTTTCAATACGTTTTCAAGAATATCCCAAACGATAGGCTCTTTTTTGTCAACAATTTTCTTTGCAGATTTTACCGTTTTAACAACACCTCTTTCAATCAGTTTACGAATAATAAACGGCTTGAATAATTCAGCTGCCATATCTTTTGGCAAACCGCATTCGTGCAATTTCAAATTTGGTCCCACAACAATTACCGAACGTGCAGAATAATCAACACGTTTACCAAGCAAGTTTTGACGGAAACGTCCTTGTTTACCTTTCAATGAATCAGAAAGAGATTTTAACGGACGGTTTGATTCTGTTTTTACGGCACTTGACTTACGAGAATTGTCAAACAATGAGTCAACCGACTCCTGTAACATACGTTTCTCATTTCTAAGAATTACTTCAGGTGCTTTAATTTCAAGAAGTCGTTTCAGACGGTTGTTACGGATAATTACACGACGATACAAATCATTCAGATCCGAAGTCGCAAAACGTCCACCATCCAAAGGAACAAGCGGGCGCAATTCAGGTGGAATAACCGGTACAACTTTTACAACCATCCACTCCGGTTTATTTTCTACACGGGTAAATGATTCACGCAAAGATTCTACTACCTGCAAACGTTTCAATGATTCTTTTTTACGTTGCTGAGAAGACTCTGTATTAGCGCGGTGACGCAAGTCAAATGAAAGTGTATCCAGATCCAAACGCTGCAATAAATCATGAAGCGCTTCAGCTCCCATTTTTGCGATGAATTTATTTGGATCAGTATCTTCCAGATATTGATTTTCTTTTGGAAGTTCATCAATGATATCCAGATATTCTTCTTCTGTCAGAAAATCCATGTATTCCAATGGAACACCATCCGCGCGTTTTGCAATCCCTTTTTGAATTACAACATAACGCTCGTAGTAAATAATCTGATCCAGTTTTTTGGTAGGAAGTCCTAACAAATAACCAATTTTATTTGGCAAAGAACGGAAGTACCAGATGTGAGCAACAGGAACCACCAATGAAATGTGTCCCATTCTTTCACGACGAACTTTTTTCTCAGTTACCTCAACACCGCAACGGTCGCAAACAATTCCCTTATAACGGATACGTTTGTATTTTCCGCAGTGACATTCGTAATCTTTTACCGGTCCGAAAATACGTTCGCAGAACAAACCATCTCTTTCAGGTTTGTAGGTACGATAGTTAATTGTTTCCGGCTTCAATACCTCACCATGTGATTTTTCAAGAATCAACTCAGGAGAGGCCAGACTGATCGTAATTTTTGTAAAACTACTTTTTGGTTTTGTGTCTTTTCTAAACGCCATAGTCTTTAAATATTATTTAATACCTGTCAATTATTCCATTGTAATGTTCAATCCCAAACCTGCCAGCTCATTCAACAATACGTTGAATGATTCAGGAATACCAGGCTCCTGGAATACTTCACCTTTCACAATTGACTCATATGCTTTAGCACGACCAATTACGTCGTCTGATTTAATAGTAAGAATCTCTCTTAGAATATTTGATGCACCATATGCTTCAAGTGCCCAAACCTCCATCTCACCAAAACGCTGACCTCCAAATTGTGCTTTACCACCAAGCGGTTGTTGCGTAATGAGTGAGTACGGTCCGATAGAACGCGCGTGCATTTTATCATCAACCATGTGTCCGAGTTTCAGCATGTAAATTACTCCAACAGTCGCAGGCTGATCGAATTTTTCTCCGGTTAATCCATCAGTCAAATGTGTTTTTCCGAATTTTGGAATACCTGCTTTTTCTGTATACTCAGTAATTTTCTCAAGAGATGCTCCGTCAAAAATAGGAGTTGCAAATTTCACTCCCAGTTCCATTCCAGCCCATCCTAAAACAGTTTCATAAATCTGCCCGAGGTTCATACGAGAAGGTACCCCAAGTGGATTAAGAACGATGTCAACTGGTGTTCCGTCTGGTAAGAAAGGCATATCTTCTTCACGAACGATATTGGCAACAATACCTTTGTTTCCGTGACGACCTGCCATCTTATCTCCAACTTTCAGTTTTCGTTTTTTAGCAATGTAAACTTTTGCCATTTTCACAATTCCTGCTGGTAGTTCATCACCGACTGAAATCTGAAATTTCTTACGTTTGAAAACACCAAGTAAATCATTTGCCTTGATGTTGTAGTTATGAAGCAAACGCTGGATTAATTTGTTAGTTGCATTATCAGAAGTCCAGTCATAAGGATTTACTATAGAGAAGTCAACTGTCTGCAATGCTTTTGCAGTGAATTTGATTCCTTTTTTCAGAATCTCTTCTTTATAATTGTTGAATACTCCATTTGATTTCTGATCACCTAAGATGTTCAATAATTTTTCAATTAAAACACCTTTCAGTTCACCTGCTTCTTTTTCGTAATCAGCATCGAGCTGTGCAAGTACTGGTTTATCTTTTGCTTTTGTTTTACGATCTTTAATTGCGCGTGAGAATAATTTTTTATCAATTACCACACCGCGTAAAGAAGGCGAAGCTTTTAATGAAGCATCTTTTACATCACCTGCTTTATCTCCAAAGATTGCACGTAAAAGTTTTTCTTCCGGAGAAGGATCCGTCTCTCCTTTTGGAGTAATTTTTCCAATCAGGATATCTCCTTCTTTTATTTCAGCACCAACTCTGATAATTCCGTTTTCATCAAGATCCTTTGTAGCATCTTCAGACACGTTTGGAATATCAGCAGTCAACTCTTCCAATCCACGTTTTGTGTCACGCACTTCAAGTGCGTACTCGTCAATATGTATGGAAGTAAAGATATCATTACGAACTACCTTTTCAGAAATTACAATTGCATCCTCAAAGTTATATCCCTGCCAAGGCATGAACGCAACTTTAAGATTTTGTCCCAATGCAAGTTCCCCAGCCTGAGTTGCAAATCCTTCACAAAGTACCTGACCTTTTTCAACTTTCGTTCCTTTAAAAACAATCGGACGCAGGTTGATTGTTGTACTTTGATTTGTCTTTTGGAATTTAGTTAATTCATATGTTTTAAGATCTCCATCAAAACTCACAAGTTTGTCATCTTTTGACATATTGTAACGGATTTTAATCTCGTTGGCATCAACATATTCTACCACACCATCACCTTCGGCGTTGATAAGTACACGTGAATCTTTAGCAACCAGTTTTTCAATTCCTGTTCCAACAACCGGCGCAGTTGGTTTCAACAAAGGAACTGCCTGACGTTGCATGTTTGATCCCATCAATGCACGGTTGGCATCATCATGCTCAAGGAATGGAATCGAAGATGCCGCAATCGAAGCAATCTGATTTGTTCCAACGTCCATCAATTTGATTTGTGTAGGATCAACAACAGGGAAATCTCCTTCAAGACGCGCTTTTACTTTGTCTGTCTGAATTTTTCCTTTTGCATCAATTTTAGCATTAGCCTGTGCAATAATTTTTCCTTCTTCTTCTTCTGCACTTAAGTAGTTTGGTTTTTCGGAGAGTTTTACTGCTCCGTTTTCTACTTTCCAGTAAGGCGTTTCAATGAATCCGAGTTTGTTCACTTTTGCATAAACGCACAATGAAGAAATCAAACCAATGTTTGGTCCCTCTGGTGTTTCAATTGTACACAAACGTCCGTAGTGCGTATAGTGAACGTCACGAACCTCAAATCCTGCACGCTCTCTTGAGAGACCTCCAGGCCCGAGTGCAGACAAACGACGTTTATGAGTAACCTCAGAAAGCGGATTTGTCTGATCCATGAATTGTGATAACTGGTTTGTTCCGAAGAACGAGTTAATCACAGATGATAATGTTTTAGCATTGATCAAATCAATTGGTGTGAACACTTCATTATCACGTACGTTCATACGCTCACGGATGGTACGCGCCATACGAGCAAGTCCAACTCCAAATTGAGTGTGCAATTGTTCACCAACAGTTCTTACACGACGATTACTCAAGTGATCAATATCATCAATCTCTGCTTTCGCATTAATCAATTCGATCAGATATTTCACGATTAGAATGATGTCTTCTTTTGTAAGAACTTTCTGACCCATATCCGTTTTCAAACCAAGTTTGGTATTGATACGGAAACGGCCTACTTCTCCTAAATCATAACGGGAATCAGAGAAGAATAATTTTTCAAATACACTTCTTGCTGTTTCAAAATCAGGTGGCTCAGCATTTCTCAGCTGACGATAGATGTGTTCAACAGCTTCTTTTTCTGAGTTCGAAGTATCTTTTTGTAAAGTATTATAAATGATTGCAAAATCAGCAGTGTTGATATTCTCTTTGTGAAGAATAATCGATTTCACGCCAGCGTCTGCAATCAGATCCAAATGTTCTTTTTCAAGGATAGTTTCGCGATCAAGCAATACCTCATTTCTTTCAATCGAAACAACTTCACCGGTATCTTCATCAACGAAATCTTCAATCCAGGTTTTCAAAACACGCGCAGCCAGTTTACGGCCCTGCGCTTTTTTCATGTTGCCTTTACTAACTTTAAATTCATCCGCAAGATCAAAAATCTCAAGAATGTCTTTATCAGTTTCATACCCGATGGCACGGAACAAAGTAGTTACAGGTAATTTTTTCTTACGATCGATGTATGCATACATGACATTGTTGATGTCAGTTGCAAACTCAATCCATGATCCTTTGAAAGGAATGATACGCGCAGAGTAAAGTTTGGTACCATTTGCGTGTCTGCTTTGTCCAAAGAATACACCAGGTGAACGGTGCAACTGAGAAACGATTACGCGCTCTGCTCCGTTGATCACAAAAGATCCTTTTGGAGTCATGTACGGGATAGTTCCCAAATAAACATCCTGAACGATTGTTTCAAAATCTTCGTGTTCAGGATCTGTACAATAAAGTTTCAGTTTTGCCTTCAGCGGAACGCTATAGGTTAGTCCCCTGTCAATACACTCAGAAATAGTATATCTTGGCGGGTCGATAAAATAATCCAGAAACTCGAGCACGAACTGATTTCGTGTATCGGTAATTGGAAAGTTTTCACTGAACACTTTGAACAAACCTTCATCACTTCTGTTTTCAGGGGTTGTTTCCAGCTGAAAAAATTGTCTGAAAGACTCAAGCTGAATGTCCAGAAAATCCGGGTATTCCAGTGAAGATGCACGGCCACCTAGATTTATTCTTTCTGAGCTTATATTTTTTGGTACCAAGGCTAAAAATTTTTAGTTAAACAAATTGTCATCAAAAACAAGGGCTCTTTTAAACAGATGTAGGCACATACTCAAAGAGTAGTGCCTAATCTGCGTAAATGCTCGTATTTCTTATTTTACTTCAACAACAGCACCTGCCTCTTCGAGAGATTTTTTCAGGCCTGCAGCTTCGTCTTTAGAAACTCCTGATTTCAATGGAGAAGGAGCTTTGTCAACCAGTTCTTTTGCTTCTTTCAGTCCAAGACCAGTAAGATCTTTAACTAATTTCACGATCGCAAGTTTATTAGCACCCGCATCTTTAAGAACAACATCGAACTCAGTTTTTTCAGCAGCAGCTTCTCCGCCACCTCCACCACCAGCAACAACTACAGCAGCAGCCGCAGGTTCGATTCCATATTCGTCTTTTAAAATTTGGGCTAACTCGTTCACTTCTTTAACTGTCAGGTTAACCAATTTCTCCGCGAATTCTTTTAATTCAGCCATTTTATTTTGTTTTAATTTAAGTTAATATTATTGTTCTCCGTTAAGTGGAGAGGACTATTAATTTTCTGCCGGCCATTTGCGGTCTTCACGAGTAAGACCAGAAATAACTTTCTGAGCAGGTGATTTAAGAGCGGCGATGATGTCAGCAACAAGCTCGTTTTTGCTTTTCAATGCAGCAAGCATGTCAACGTTTTTGTCGCCAACATAAATGTTCTCTTGAATATAAGCACCTTTTAAAACGGGTTTATCGCTTTTTCTTCTGAACTCCTGTATCAATTTTGCCGGTACATTACCAACCTCTGAAAACATTACCGCGGTAGGTCCATGCAATGAATCATATAATTCACTGTAATTTCTTCCCACCAGACTCTGCATCGCTTTTTTAAGTAGAGTATTTTTTACTACCAAAAGTTCAACTTTGCTCTGAAAACATTTTCTTCTGAGGTTATTGATGGTTTCAACATTCAAACCAGCAGTATCAGTCAAATAAAATACGCCTGATTCAGATAACTTTGCCGCCAAATTTTCAATGTACTTCGATTTTTCTTCTTTAGTCATAGTTTAGCGTATTTATTAAACAACAAAACTTCTTGAATCAATAGCAATACTAGGGCTCATGGTAGAGCTCATGTAAACACTTTTAATGTAAGCACCTTTTGCTGATGAAGGTTTCATTCTCACAATTGTCTGTAATAATTCATTTGCGTTTTCTTCGATTTTTTTAGGATCAAAAGAAACTTTAGCAACTGAAGAATGAATGATTCCATATTTATCAACGCGGAAATCAATTTTACCTGCTTTTGTTTCAGTTACAGCTTTACCAATTTCCATGGTTACAGTTCCTGTTTTAGGATTCGGCATCAGACCACGAGGTCCCAACACTTTACCTAAAGCTCCAACTTTACCCATAACAGAAGGCATTGTAATGATCACATCAATATCGGTCCAACCCGCTTTGATTTTATTGATGTATTCATCCAGACCAACGTGATCAGCTCCTGCAGCTTTTGCTTCAGCTTCTTTATCAGGTGTACAAAGCACCAATACACGCACGTCTTTACCAGTACCATGAGGTAATGCTACAGATCCACGCACCATCTGATTTGCTTTACGCGGATCAACACCTAAACGTACTGCGATATCTACTGATGCATCGAATTTTGAATTCGAAATTTCCTTAACCAGACTTGAAGCTTCAGCCAAGGAATATGCTTTTGCCCGGTCAACTTTCGCGAGCGAAGCTTTTCTCTTTTTAGTTACTCTTCTTGCCATGATTAATTAGATTTTGGAAATTCACCTGTTACTGTAAGTCCCATACTACGGGCAGTTCCTGCAACCATTCTCATAGCTGAATCAACTTTAAAACAATTCATATCCTGAATTTTATCTTCAGCGATTGTTTTAATTTGATCCCAGGAAACTTTTCCTACTTTGTTTCTGTTAGGTTCTGCTGAACCTGATTTCAATTTAGTTACTTCAAGAAGCTGAACAGCTACCGGAGGAGTTTTTACAACAAATTCAAACGATTTGTCTGCATAAACTGTAATAACTACCGGAAGAACTTTCCCAGGTTTGTCCTGCGTACGAGCATTGAACTGCTTGCAGAATTCCATGATGTTTACACCTTTCGAACCTAATGCAGGTCCTACTGGCGGGGAAGGATTCGCTGCTCCACCTTTAATCTGAAGCTTGATTAATCCAACGATTTGTTTTGCCATTTTTGTTTGTTTTTTGTAGTTCTATCGTGCGTTAATCGGCGGGGGAAGCATTCAAAACATCGCCGTAGCACTCCTACACGTTAATAAAAAATTAATTGCTTTTATCTACCTGCATATAGCTAAGCTCCAGCGGCGTTTTACGCCCGAAAATCTTAACCATAACCTGCAATTTTTTCTTTTCCTCATTAATTTCTTCGATTACACCATTGAAGCCATTGAACGGTCCGTCAATTACTTTTACAGTTTCACCTATTACGTAAGGAATATTTAATTCCTCTTCATGTTCAGATAACTCATCAACTTTACCTAAAATGCGGTTAACTTCTGCAACACGCATTGGCATTGGTTCTCCTCCTTTTGTACCAGACATAAATCCAATAACATTGGGAACGTTATTAATCACGTGCTGAACCTCTCCGTCAAGAATCGCTTCCAGTAAAACATATCCTGGAAGATAACTTCTTTCCTTGCTGATTTTTTTTCCGTTTTTAATCTGATAGATTTTTTCGGTTGGAATTAATACCTGACCGACCAGATTTTCCAGTTTATGTCTTTTAATTTCAAGTTCAATTGAATCACGAACTTTTTTTTCTTTACCACCAATGGCGCGTACAACGTACCAGCGCTTTTTTTCTTCAGCGACAGTTGGCTTTGTTTTATTTACATTTTCGTCAGCCATATGATTATTGTTGAACGATACTATAATAAAACCCTAGTATTCCTTTCCAGAAACTGTCTCCGGAATTAATTCCAAAAACGAAATCCATTGCAAAAATGATCAATGCAAAAATGAGGGAAGCAACCAAAACAACAATTGCGCTGCTTTGTAGCTGATTCCAGGTAGGCCATGTTACTTTGTGAACCAATTCGCCGAAAGATTCTTCGATATACTGGATGATGTTAGCCATGTTCTGTTTCGTTTTTTAAAGTCTCAACTGTGATCACCTCAGCTGTACTTTGGTTTTTCAATTTTAAGGTGGAGTTCAGAATCACAAATGATCCTCTTTCCTGCCCTTTTTATTTTTTGCACGGGCGGAGAGATTCGAACTCCCATCAACGGTTTTGGAGACCGCTATTCTACCCTTGAACTACGCCCGTAAAAGCGAGAGGCCGGAGCCTCTCTGCTGTTACTTGTGTTCTATAATTATTTAATGATTTCAGTCACCTGACCAGCACCAACTGTTCTACCACCCTCACGGATAGCGAAACGAAGACCCTGGCTGATAGCAACCGGAACGATCAATTTTACAGTAATTGTAACGTTGTCCCCCGGCATAACCATCTCACGACCATCTCCAAGAATAATTTCTCCAGTTACGTCAGTTGTTCTAACGTAGAATTGAGGACGATATTTATTATGGAATGGAGTGTGACGTCCACCTTCTTCTTTTTTCAGGATATACACCTCAGCTTTAAATTCAGTGTGAGGAGTAATTGAACCTGGTTTTGCGATAACCATACCACGACGGATATCCGTTTTCTCAATACCACGCAACAACAAACCTACGTTGTCACCAGCTTCACCTCTGTCAAGGATTTTGCGGAACATTTCAACACCCGTTACAACTGATTTCAGTTTTTCTTCACCCATTCCGATGATGTCAACCTCTTCACCTGAATTGATAACACCTGTTTCAATTTTACCAGTAGCAACAGTTCCACGACCAGTGATTGAGAACACGTCTTCAACCGGCATCAAGAAGGCTTTATCAACTTCACGAACCGGAAGTTCAATCCAGCTATCAACTGCATCCATCAACGCTTTTACGGTAGCAACCCATTTTTCTTCACCGTTCAATGCTCCAAGAGCTGAACCTTGAATAACAGGAGTTTTCTCACCATCATATGAATAGAAAGATAACAAGTCTCTGATTTCGATTTCAACAAGTTCCAACAATTCAGGATCGTCAACCATATCCACTTTATTCATGAAAACAACCATACGAGGAACGCCAACCTGACGACCTAAAAGGATATGTTCACGAGTTTGAGGCATTGGACCATCAGTAGCAGCAACCACAAGGATTGCACCATCCATCTGAGCAGCACCGGTTACCATGTTTTTAACGTAATCCGCGTGACCTGGGCAGTCAACGTGAGCATAGTGACGGTTTTGTGTTTGATACTCTACGTGAGAGGTGTTAATAGTAATACCTCTTTCTTTCTCTTCAGGAGCATTATCAATAGAAGAGAAATCGCGCAACTCAGCTAGTCCTTCTTTAGAAAGAACTGTTGTGATAGCAGCAGTTAAAGTTGTTTTACCGTGGTCAACGTGACCAATTGTTCCAATATTTACGTGCGGTTTGGAACGGTTATAGGTTTCCTTAGCCATAATCTACAATTGTTTACTTTTTATTATTAATACAAAATTTATACAACACAAAAACACACCTCTTTAAAGTGTGCACTTACATTCGAGCCAACGATGGGAATTGAACCCACGACCTCTTCCTTACCAAGGAAACGCTCTACCCCTGAGCTACGCCGGCACAATGTTCTTTTAATTATTAGAGCGGGAAACGAGACTCGAACTCGCGACCCTCAGCTTGGAAGGCTGATGCTCTACCAACTGAGCTATTCCCGCCTGAAACAAAGTAATGTGGGGAGAGCAGGATTCGAACCTACGAAGACTAAGTCAGCTGAGTTACAGTCAGCCCCAGTTGGCC
>Ga0268298_10002839_pt1 | contig 18403 bp, 18 predicted proteins | sample WWTPWeurt_MetaG_FD_194462 | JGI IMG/M metagenome (GOLD analysis project Ga0268298, IMG submission 194462) | Activated sludge microbial communities from WWTP in Nijmegen, Gelderland, Netherland - WWTP Weurt | ecosystem: Engineered > WWTP > Aerobic digester > Activated sludge | place...
GGCTGATTACGTTATTGCCGATATCAAGCTGGCCGACTGGGGCCGCAAGGAAATCGCCATCGCCGAGACCGAAATGCCGGGCCTCATGGCGATCCGCGAAGAGTTTGCCAAGTCGCAGCCGCTGAAGGGCGCGCGCATCACCGGCTCGCTGCACATGACCATCCAGACCGCCGTGCTGATCGAGACGCTGACCGCGCTCGGCGCCGAAGTCCGCTGGGCATCGTGCAACATCTTCTCGACGCAGGACCACGCCGCCGCCGCCATCGCCGCCGCCGGCATCCCGGTCTTCGCGGTCAAGGGCGAATCGCTGCCCGAGTACTGGGACTACACGCACCGCATCTTCGAATGGGCCGACGGCGGCTTCTCGAACATGATCCTCGACGATGGCGGCGACGCGACGCTGCTGCTGCACCTCGGCGCCCGTGCCGAGAAGGACCTGTCGGTGCTCGACAACCCGGACAGCGAGGAAGCGACCGTGCTCTTCGCCTCGATCAAGGCCAAGCTGAAGACCGACCCGACCTGGTACTCGACCCGCCTCGACAAGATCAAGGGTGTCACCGAGGAAACCACCACCGGCGTGCATCGCCTGTACCAGATGCATGAGCGCGGCGAACTGAAGTTCCCGGCGATCAACGTGAACGATTCGGTCACCAAGTCGAAGTTCGACAACCTCTACGGCTGCCGCGAATCGCTGGTCGACGGCATCAAGCGCGCGACCGACGTCATGGTCGCCGGCAAGATCGCCGTCGTCTGTGGCTATGGCGACGTGGGCAAGGGCTCGGCGCAGGCACTGCGCGCCCTCTCGGCGCAGGTGTGGATCACCGAGATCGACCCGATCTGCGCGCTGCAGGCCGCCATGGAAGGCTACCGCGTCGTCACGATGGACTACGCCGCCGACAAGGCCGACATCTTCGTCACCGCCACCGGCAACTTCCACGTCATCGACCACCATCACCTGGTAAAGATGAAGCACAACGCCATCGTCTGCAACATCGGCCACTTCGACTCCGAGATCAACGTCGCCTCGATCGAAGGCTACCCGTGGGAAGAGATCAAGCCGCAGGTCGACCACATCACGCTGCCGTCGGGCAACCGCATCATCCTGCTCGCCAAGGGCCGCCTCGTTAACCTCGGCTGCGGCACCGGCCATCCGTCGTACGTGATGAGCTCGTCGTTTGCCAACCAGACGATTGCGCAGATCGAGCTGTTCACCAAGACCGCCGAGTACCCGGTCGGCGTCTACACGCTGCCCAAGCACCTCGACGAAAAGGTCGCCCGCCTGCAGCTGAAGACGCTGAACGCGACGCTGACGCAGCTCACCGAGGCGCAGGCCAAGTACATCGGCGTGCCGATGAACGGCCCGTACAAGACCGACCACTACCGTTACTGAGATGCTGCGCCTCCTTGCGATCTGGATCATCAATGCGGTGGCGCTACTCGCGCTGCCGTATCTCGTGCCGTCGATCCAGATCGCCGGCTTCGGCACTGCGCTCGGGCTCGCCCTTGTGCTCGGCCTGATCAACGCCGTGCTGCGTCCGCTGCTGATCCTGCTGACGCTGCCGGTGACGCTCTTGACGCTGGGGTTCTTCATCGTCGTCATCAACGCCCTGCTCTTCCAGCTCGCCGCCTCGCTCTTCGCCGGCGTGCAGATCGGCGGCTTCTGGTCGGCGGTGTTCGGCACCCTGATCTACAGCCTCGTCTCGTGGGCACTCACGGCGCTCATTTTTCCCGCACACAACACGGCAAGCGTCACCGTCATCACCCGGAACAAAGAATGAAGCGAACCGAAATCTCCATCGAGTTCTTCCCGCCGCAGACGCCCGAAGGCGTCGACAAGTTGCGCGCAACGCGCGCCAGACTCGCCGAGCTGAAGCCCGAGTTCTTCTCGGTCACCTACGGCGCCGGCGGCTCGATGCGCGAGCGCACCTTCGCCATCGTGCGCGAGATTGCCGCCGAAGGCCTCTCCGCCGCACCGCACCTGTCGTGCATCGGCTCGACGCGCGAGAGCATCCGCGCCATCCTCGATGAGTACAAGGTCGAGAACATTCGCCGCATCGTCGCCCTGCGCGGCGACCTGCCTTCCGGCACCGGCGATGCCGGTGAGTTCCGCTACGCCAACGAGCTGGTCGAATTCATCCGTGCCGAAACCGGCGACCTCTTCAGCATCGAAGTCGCCGCCTACCCGGAGTGGCATCCGCAGGCGCGTTCGCCGGAAGAGGATCTCACCGCCTTTGTGAACAAGGTGAAGGCCGGCGCCAACTCGGCGATCACGCAGTACTTCTACAATGCCGACGCCTATTTCCACTTCGTCGACGCGGTGCGCAGGCAGGGCGTCGACATTCCGATCGTCCCCGGCATCATGCCGATTTCCGGCTTTTCGAAGCTCGCCCGCTTCTCGGACGCCTGCGGTGCCGAAATCCCCCGCTGGATGCGCAAGAAGTTCGAGGGCTTCGGCGACGACGCCGATTCGATCAAGGCCTTCGGGCTGGACGTCGTCACCGACCTTTGCGAGAAATTGCTCAAGGGCGGCGCGCCCGGCCTGCACTTCTACTGCATGAACCAGGCGGCGCTGACGACCGAAATCTGCAGGCGACTGAAGCTCGCCTGAACGGATGGCGCGCCCAAGCCGAACATTTCCCGAACGGGTCACCCACGCGACCGAGTTGTTCGCCCCGCTCGGCCACATCCGCGTCAAGGCCATGTTCGGCGGCTGGGGTTTTTACTGCGACGACCTCTTTTTCGCCATCGTCGCCCACGACACGCTCTACCTGAAGGCCGATGCCGGGAACGCGGATCAGTTCCGCGCTGCAGGCGGCACGCCCTTTACCTATGCAATGCGCGACGGCAGCACGCAGACGATGAACTACTGGACGGTGCCGGAGGAGGCGATGGAAACCCCCGGCGGCATGCGACCATGGGCACAGTTCGCACTCGCTGCGGCAGTGCAGGCACGCAAACCGGCGAAAGCGAGGAGTAAAAGGCGATGAACGAACAACCCGCCCTGCGCTGGGATGAAAACGGTGCCGTGCAGTCGGCCCGCTGGCGCTCGGAAGCCGGCTCGCCGCCGCCCAAGCGCATCGTCGTCGCCGACGACCAGACCAAGGCCGATGCTGCCTACAAGCTGGTCTGCGAAGGAACGGCGCTGCTTTATCGCGGCGATTTCCAGAACGCGCGCCAACTGCTGCAGGCGATGGGCCGACGCGCCGAGAAGAAACCGAAGAAGGCCGCCAGCATCACCGAAGCCTTTCACCAGCACCGCATGGCGCAGGCGCAACGGGCACGCACGCTTGGCCTGTTGCTGATCCCGCTCGACGGCGGCTACGCCATCCCGCTGCGCCGTGCGCCGGAAGTTGGCGATGCTTGCCGCGAGGCCTGGGGCGAGCCCGATGGCCAGCCCTCGGTCGTTTCGCTGCGCGAACTGCAGGGGTTGATCGGCGCGCACGAATGGCGCAAGAAGGGCGTGCCGATTCCGGCCCTCGGGGGCGACCACATCCACCCCTACTACGGCGTCTTCTCGCCGGTGCGCGGCGAGTATGTGGACCTCGTTGCCGACGCGCCGCTGCCCGCGCTCGATCTGGCCTTCGACATCGGCACCGGGACCGGCGTGCTCGCCGCCGTGCTTGCCAGGCGAGACGTGAAGCGCATCGTCGGCACCGACCGCGACCCGCGCGCGCTGGCCTGTGCGCGCGAGAACGTCGAACGTCTCGGCCTCGGCCGGCAGATCAAGGTCGTCGAGACCGACCTCTTTCCCGAGGGCCGCGCACCGCTGATCGTCTGCAACCCGCCCTGGCTGCCGGGCAAGGTCGCGGCACCGATCGAGGGCGCCATCTACGACCCGGACAGCCGCATGTTGAAGGGCTTCCTCGCCGGCCTGAAGGATCACCTGACGCCGGGCGGCGAAGGCTGGCTGATCCTCTCCGATCTGGCCGAACACCTCGGCCTGCGCCAGCGTGGCGAAGTGCTGCGCCTGATCGAAGCGGCAGGTCTCAAGCTGATCCAGCGCCACGACACACGGCCGCGCCACGCGAAGGCGAACGACGCGAACGATCCGCTCTATCTGGCGCGCGTCGCCGAGAAAACCTCGCTCTGGCGCCTGACGCCGGCCTGAAATGAAGCGACCCCCACGCTCACTCCGTTCGCTGCCCCCCGCGGGGGCGTCCGCACGCTTGGGGCGGCCCGGCGCGTACTGATCCGTGAAAGTCGAAGCCATCCGCCAGCGCCTCGCTGCCCTTGGCGCCAAGCCCGGCCACGCGGCGCGCGTACTGCGCGCCTGGTTACTCACGCAGCCGCTCGACAGCGGGCCGCGACCGGCCAAGGATTACCTGCCGCTGGCCGTGCGCGACGATCTGCCGGCCTTGTGGGCCGAACTCGACGCGCTGGTGCAGGTGCGCTCCGAACACGACGGCGAGGACGGCTCGTCGCGCCTCTTGGTCGCGCTTGCCGACGGGCAGATGGTCGAAAGCGTGCTCTTGCCGCGCGACGGGTTGTGTGTGTCGACGCAGGTCGGCTGCGCGGTCGGCTGCACCTTCTGCATGACCGGCAAGGATGGTCTCATCCGCCAGCTCGGCAGCGCCGAGATCGTCGCCCAGGTGGTGCGCGGCCGGCAGCGGCGCCCGGTGAAGAAGGTCGTCTTCATGGGCATGGGCGAACCGGCGCACAACCTCGACAACGTTTTTGAGGCCATCGACCTGCTCGGCGGCGAGGGCGGCATCGGGCACAAGAATCTCGTCTTTTCGACCGTCGGCGACCGCCGCGTGTTCGAGCGCCTGGAAGCAATTCCACAAGGCGGCGTGAAGCCGGCGCTGGCGCTCTCGCTGCACACCACCGACCCCGAGCTGCGCGCGCAGTTGCTGCCGCGCGCGCCGCAGATCGGCATCGAGGAAATGGTCGAGCGCGCCGAAGCCTGGGCACGCGCCACCGGCTACCCGATCCAGTACCAGTGGACCTTGCTCGACGGGATCAATGACAGCGCGGCAGAAATAGACGGCATCGTCCGGCTCCTCGCCGGCAAGTACGCGGTGATGAACCTGATCCCGTGGAACAGCAACGAGGGCTTCGGCTATCGTCGCCCCGATCCGGAGAAGACGGCAGCAATGGCGATGGCGCTCTACCGGCAGGGCATCCTGACCAAGCTGCGCAATTCGGCCGGGCAGGACGTCGACGGCGGCTGCGGGCAGTTGCGCGCGCGATCCGTCGTCAGGCGCCGGGCTTGTCGCTGAAGCCGTACTTCTCGATCAACCGGTAGATGTGCCGTTCGCTGAGGCCGAGCACAGCCGCCGTCTGCTGGCGATTTCCACCGCACTTGGCCAATACCTGCCGCAGATACTCGCGTTCGATCTGCTCCAGGCTAGGATCCTGTCCGAAGCGCAGGATGACCTCGCCCCCCTGACCGCGCGGAATGAAGGAAAGATGCTCGAGGCGAACCTGGTCGCCTGCCGGACGGGCAAGAATCACGGCGCGCTCGATGGCGTTGCGCAATTCGCGCACGTTTCCCGGCCAGTCGTACGCATGCAGAAGCTTCAGGGCATCCGGCGCGAGTGTCATCGGCGACGTCCGCGTCAGGAGTGCCAGGAAGTGGCGCGCCAGCAAGTCGATATCCTCACGGCGTTCGCGCAGCGGCGGCAGCTTGATGACGAACCTGGAGAGGCGGAAAAACAGATCGTTGCGAAAACCGCCCGTGCGGCTGAGCGCCTCGATGTCCCGATTGGTCGCCGCAACGAAACGCACATCCGCGCTGAGCGTCTTGTTTCCACCGAGTCGACGGAAGGTGCTGGTCTCCATGACACGCAGCAGCTTCGCCTGAATGGCCGGCCCGACGTCGCCGATCTCATCGAGAAACAGCGTGCTGCCGGCGGCCTCTTCGATGAGCCCCTTCTTCTGCCGATCCGCCCCCGTGTAGGCGCCGCGCTCGTGACCGAAAAGTTCGGATTCGAAGAGATTTTCCTGCAATCCGCTGCCATCGATCGCAACGAGTTCGCGCTGCGCACGCAGACTCCGTTCATGGACGGCCTGCGCAACCATTTCCTTGCCCGTACCGGACTCGCCGAGAATCAGCACCGTCGCGTCTGTCGGACCGACGGCGTCGATCATTTCCTGTACCTCGTCCATGGCCCGGCTCGCATAGACGAGCGGGCCGGGTCGATGCGATGCCAGGCGATTCCGGTAGAAGCGATTCGATTCGCGGAGTTCGGCATTTTCGAGCACGCGGCGAACCGTCAGCTCGAGCTCGTCGATATTCACCGGTTTTGTCAGAAAGTCGGCCGCCCCCTCACGGATCGCGCTGACCGCATTCGGGATCGACCCGTATCCCGTCAACACGATGACCGGATACTGGTTGCGCAGCTCGGCAAGAATGCTCTCGGCATTGCCGTCCGGCAGCTTGAAATCGAGGATGATGGCCGCCGGCTCGACTCTTTCGCCGAGCTGCTGCTTCGCGTCGCTCCAAGAGGCGGCACCGACTGCGGCAAAACCCATCGCCTCGAGCTGCCGCCGGAGCAGCGAATTGAAGATGGCATCGTCGTCGACGACGAGCAGTGTCTTCCTGTTTTTCATTCGCCTTCCAGACTGGCTTCGACGAGCGGCAAACGGATGCGGAAACGTGTCCCTTCTCCAGGTTCGCTTTCGAAGTCGATCTCCCCCTTGAGCCGCGTGACGATCGTCTTGACGATCGTGAGTCCCAGCCCGGTGCCGGCGACCCCATCGGCACGACGGCTGAAGAAGGGGTCGAAAACCCGGGCGGCAAACTCCGGCGCCATACCGATACCGTTGTCCGATATCTCGATCACCGCATTGTTGCCGTCCCGGCGCAGGCTGGCAACGACACGCCCACCGGCCGGCATGGCATGGTGGGCATTCTGTACCAGATTGAGCAGGATCATGCGGACTTCCGCCTCGTCCGCCAGAAGGCGCAGGGGCTCGTCCGGAAGGTCGATGGATTGCACGACGCCTCTCGCGTGCGCATCGAACTCGAGCAGCTTCAGCGTATCGGACAGCGCATCGTTGACCACGACCAGTTGCAGGCTCGCGGTCGGGGGCCTTGCCAACAGCAGCAGCCGTCGCGTGACGGCAATGCAGTTGTCGATCTCCTGGTCGATCAACGTCATGTAATCGACAACCCGTTCCTGGGTGACACGATGCTCCTTCGCTTCACGCGTCAACCCCTGGACGCCGAGCCGGACAGAGGCAAGCGGATTGTGGATCTCGTGCGCGATGCCGGCCGCCAGCAGGCCGAGTTCGGAGAGGCGCTGCTCGTGCGAAATGCTCACGGTCTCGCCGAGATCGCGGATGGATTCGACGACATAGCGGCGGCGCTCCTCTCCGCTGCCGAGTTCCACCTGCGACGCGTGGACCTCCGCCGGGAAGACCGTACCGTCGGCACGTACATGGCGGTGCATCGACTTCAGCGTATCGCCGACGTGACGCAGTTCGACGAGCGGACAGACGACGAGGGTCGAGGCGCACGGCGCAGTCGCCGCATGCGACCCGGCGTAGCAGGATTGGCCGACCAGCGCCGACGCATCCCGCCCGAGCTGTCGAGCAAAGGCCCGGTTGACGAGCACCACCCGATGATCGTCGGCACTGATGACACGGATGCCGTCAGGCAGACTGTCGAGGATCTCCTGCAGATAGGCCTCATGGTTGCTTACGCGGGCCATCTGCGTCTCAAGGGCCTGCGCCATGCGATCGAATCGGTGACCGAGTTCCGCCAGTTCGTCCGTTCCGGACAACTGCGCCCGCGCCCGCAGATCTCCGCGCTCAAGTGCCTCACTGGCTTGCCCCAGGGCCGCCACCGGCCCGAGGACGCGACTGTTCAGCGAACGCCAGAGCACCAGCATTATCAACGCCAGCACGGACACTCCCGCAAGCGAGAACAGCAGCGCGCTTCGCCAGGCCTGTGTGCGGATCTCGTCGGCAATGTAGTCGACGACGAGGATGCCATTCACCGGGTGGTCATAAACCTGGCCATGGCACGGGGCGCAGGGCGCCTTGTTGCGCACGGGATTGATCGAGCGCAGCACATCGCCCCCACCCTCGGCAACCACGAACTCGGCCCAGGGCTCGGCCCCGGCCTGCGGCACCAGATGGGGCAGCTTCGTACCCACGGCCTGCGGCGTCGAACTGAAGCGGACCTCTCCCGCCGGGTTGAGAATCATCACCGCCCGGATGCCCTGCTGGCTGCCCATGCGCGACACGATCTCGGCGAGCCCGGGAACGTCCCGCTTGAGCATGGCGTTTTCAAGCGCGGCCTGCAGCAGCAGATTGAAGCCGAGCGAAGCGCGACTGCGTTCGCCGATCATCTGGCCGCGGTACATGGTCAGGAACACGACGAGCAACAGCGCCGAGAGCAGGCCCGCGGCAAGCAGCAATCGAATCAGGATGTGGCGTTTGAGCGGAGAAAGCACGTTGTTTCTCTGTGGGGCCCGGCGGCCCGTTGCGCAACTATCGGACAGTGCACCGGCAGGCTATCGAAAACACCGCCCTCTCCCTGCCGGGGCGCGAGGCAGCGGGTCTTGTCAAAAAACAGACCGCCTACCGGATACGGTATCACGGCCCGTCTGAAGCGGCCAACCGCTGCTCAGCCGGCGAACGGAACTTGTTTGCGGCCCCGACAAGATGACCGCGCCACCATAGCGCAAGAAAGGACTGCAGTTCAATTCTTTCGAAATTTTCGGTGGTGCCGATTTCGGAGGTCAGGAAGTCGAATTCCTCCCTTTCGCAGCGGAGATCGTCGAGTTCACGGCTGCCGCCTGTTGTCAGCTGCGCTTCCTTCGTTGCGAAGCTTTCGCGCGCCAGCACTATCAGCGCGGCCAGCGCTGCGTCGAACCTCCCGTCGCTTGCCGCCTCACACTCGGCGCGATCGTCGGATTCGAGGGAATCAACGCAATCGGCGAGCGCATTGCATTGCGCCACGATGCGCCTGTGCTGGGCATCGATGACCTCAATTCCGGTGTCGTAGCATTCGTCCCAATGCACCCGCAATGTCATGTTCTGCCGCCTGTCGAATGGTGTTTCAGAAACCGAGGGACTCGACCACCGAGACGAGATCGGCGAAGCTCGCCACCTCGAGCTTTTCCGCCAGCCGCAGCTTGTCGAGCCCATCGATCTCGATTCGGCACAGACGGACCTCGAACGGCAGCTCGCGAATTTCCAGCGGCGACATGAAACCGATGCCGCAGAGTTGGGAAAGGCACTGGCGCTCAGGCTCCGAGAGCTTGAGGCCGTGTTCCCGAAGAATCTCCAGATAACGCTCTGCCGTACGGTTGAGCCGGCCGCTCACCTCCAAGGTGTTCGTCTCGCCGCTCGTGAGACAGGCCAGAGGCGGCCCGAAGAAAACACTGGTCTTGCCGATGCGACGCGTCCGTTCCTCAGGCGTGAGCGCAGGGCCAGGCGCCTCGCGCTTGCCGGCGGGTTCAGGCGTTTCTATCGAAAGTCCGGACATCGGCGGCGTCTCCGGAACGTGGTCGTCAATGGGCAACCGGGTGCACCTTCTCATGCCGGGCATCCTTCATTCCGGCAGGCAGTTGGGGAGGGGGTTCCGGTTTCAGCTGCGTGAATCCGCGCTGGTGGGCCCCATTCTGAACGTCATGCGGGCTGTGGCATTCGGTACAGACGAACCAGCGTTTCTTTCCGGTGCTGGCAAACTCCCCGATGCGCTTGCCGTGGATGCCGTCGCGCCAGTCGCGCAGCTTATCGCCGTGGCATTTCCCGCAGAGCAGTTGCGGCTGGTCCAGACTGACCGGATCGCCGAAATGATCGACCAGCTTGTCGCGCTTGGTCGGGTGATGGCAGTCAAGGCACCAGATGCGGCCGCGGCCGTGCTGCAGATCCTTGACGTCGGGAACCATCGCTTCCATGGTCGGGATGGGGACGGGCCGCTTGTGTTTCGGAAAGCCCGGCGGGGTGACGCCATTGTGGCAGGCCAGGGTGCATGACGCCGCCAGGCTGAGCTTCTCGGTGCGCGGCTTGACGACGGCATTCCCCTCCGAAATCTTGTCGAGCAGGGGAACCTTGCCCATCGGGACGGTATCCTCGTAGGGATCGCCGTACCAGAGTACGGCATCGGTCGTCGGCGAGCATTTCACGTTGGGCAACCCGGGCTTCATCTCGCGCTGGGTGATTTCGGAGGCGCCCTTCCGGCTTTCGAAGCAGATCGTTTCCTTGGCTTCCTTTTTCTCGGCGTTCTGGGCCAGGCTCGGGGCGGGAACGCTGGCGCAGAACGCAAGAATCAACGCGTGGCAGGCAAATCTGTTCATGGCTGTTCCCTCACTCTGCCACTGCGGCCCGGTCGCCGGCGTACCTGACTTCACCCTGAAGGATGCCGATGGCGCCCTTGAACAGGATGGTCAGAATGAAGAAGCCGAAGGCCCATATTCCGATGGTCATCAGCCATTCGACGAAGGTCGGGTAGTACTCGGTGACTTCACCGATCGGCGTGGGGATGAAGCCCGGCACGATCAGCCCCATGCCCTTTTCGATCCAGATGCCGGAGAAGGCCATGACGCAGGGAACGGGCAGCAGCCGGGTATTGTTGCGCACGGCCGGAATCAGGAACATCACGAATGCGGCGACCATCAGTGCCAAGGAGGTCCAGAACCACGGCACCAGACCGGTCAGCCCGTGCAGGCCGAACATCAGGTAGTAGAGCCCGTTGGCATGCTCGGTGCGGTGATAGAACTCGACGACGATCTCCGACATGGTCAGGAAGAGCGCGATGCCCAGGCACCAGGTAACGATCGTGGCCAACAGGCGGATCGCACTGTCCTCGACCCACATCTTCGTGTTCCTGCGGATGATCAGGAAGGCCAGGATGATCAGGCACGGCCCCGCCGCAAACGCCGTCGCGATGAAGCGGATGGGCATCATGCTGTGGAACCACATCGGACGCGCCGGCATGGTCGCGATCAGGAAGGCGGTGACGGTATGGATGCTCAGCGCCCAGACGATCGAAATGAAGACGAGCGGCATGAAGAACTTCTTGTTGACCTCGCCGCCCACGTACTTGATGTAGAGGTAATAGAAGCCGCAGATGAAGTTCAGCACGAGGTAGCCGACGAGCACCAGCACATCCCAGCCCAGCATCGAATGCGGGAAGTTGTAGATGCCGATGAACGGGATCATGTGCCAGAGCCGGTCGGGGCGCCCCATGTGCGCAAGAACGAACAGGTTGACCATGATGACGGCAGAAATCGCCAGCATCTCGCCGAGCACGGTAACCTTGTGCATGCCGTCGTGATGATAGACATAGGCCGGGAAGACGATGGTTACAGCCCCGGCCGCGACGCCGACCAGGAAGACCAGGTTGGCGAAGTAGAGGCCGTCGTGGATCTGGCTGGTCATCCCGGTGACGATCAGCCCCTCGGTGTTCTGCAGGTAGAACACGACCATCATCCCGACGATGAGCACCGAAAGCGATGCCATCCAGACGTAGTACTTCAGGCTGCCCTTGAGAATGTAACGGACGTAATCGGTAACGAAGCTGATCAGTCGCACGGCCGCCTCCTCAATCGTAGAAGTAGAAGAATTTCGGGAAGGTGTTGAGTTCTGCCTTCAAGCGGAACACGTTCTTGCGGGCCAGGATCATGCTGACTTCGCTTTCCGGGTCGAGCAGGTTGCCGAACTTGCGGGCGCCGACCGGGCAGACCTCGACGCATGCCGGATAGCGCCCCTGCCGGGTCCGCTGCAGACACCAGTGGCATTTTTCGACGACGCCGCGCATGCGCGGCCGATTGCCCAGATAGTGCGTCGCCGGATTCATGTCCTCCCTGGGCAGCACGGGCTTGGCGACATTCATGCGGCGCGCCCAGTAGGGGCAGGCGCCCATGCACATGCGGCAGCCGATGCACCAGTTGTAGTCGATCACCACCGGGCCGTCAGCTTCCCGGTAGGTCGTACGCACTGGGCACACCTTGACGCAGGGCGGCTTCTCGCACTGCATGCAGGCGATCGGCATGTAGGTCGCGTCCTTTTCGGGCACGGCCTCGGGCGTATAGTGAAACTGCCCTTCGAGGACCTGGCCCACCGGCGTGTAGGCGTTGCCGCCCACCTGGATGCCGAGACCCTCGGGGTAGCCGTGGTTCATCTTCTCTTCCGAGAACTCGCCGCGTTCCATGCGGAGCACCTGAATCCACTCGATGCGCTCGCCCGGGCGACTGCCGCGCGACTGGTTGTTCTCCTCGACGCAGGCCTTGACGCAGCGTCGGCAGCCGATGCACTTGCGCACGTTCAGCGCATAGCCCATGAGCACGCCGGCCTGGGGCCCGGAAATATCGACCGAAACCTTCTTGCCGTATTCCGCGGAATGACGGCGTTCGAGACGAATGCGCGCCTCGTTCTTCTCTTCGTCCGTCATCAGGCGGTAGTTCTTCTGGAAGTGCTCGGCCCACTCGACGGTCGCCTTGGCGTCGTCGGTCTGCGCCATCAGCGCCGCCGTGCCCATCAGCGATGAAAGACTCAGCACGCCCCCCGCCTTCAGGAAATCGCGTCGCGTGGCCTTCGGGGCCGCTGCTTGTGCCGGATCAGCCGACGCCGGCAGCACGGTTTCTGCGGGCGCTTTGTTTTCGGTGCTCATGACGCTTCTCCTGTCGGGAAGGGCGGTCTTGCGCGGCGATCACTTCGCGCCGGCCAGTATCCACTTGATCAGCGTCTCCATGTCGGCGTCCGTGACCTTGGGGTTGGGAGGCATGGCGACCGTGCCCCAGACGCCGCCCTTCGTACCGGCCTTGACCTTGGCGGCCAGGGTTTTGACCGCATCCTTGTCGCCGGCGTATTTCTTGGCGACATCGACGAGCGCGGGGCCGACCAGTTTCTTGTCGACCGTGTGGCAGGCCATGCAATTGTTCTTCTTGGCGAGATCGAGGCTTGCGTGGGCGGGAATTGCCGTCATCAGGACTGCGGCAAGCATCGCGGCGGTGATCGATTTCATTTGTTTTCTCTCTATGGGTATCGTTGGCTGAGCCAGGTTTTCAGGAACTGCTTTTTCTACGCTTCTTGCAACGTTTCAGGCGCCGGCCAGAACCGCGATCCGGCGATCTACAGCGTCGGCCCGAGACCCGGCATGAAGGACAACGGAACGACGTTTTCCCTGACCCGCGGCTTCAGGCGCGACTCGATCGCTTCGCTGGCCGGGCGCGACTCGCCGAGATGGGATGCGATCAGCGTGCGCAGCGTGTCCAGCCAGGCGGCAGTGAGCACCGCCAGCGACGAGTAGAAGTCCGACCCGCTGCGCGCGACGACTCTGCTCGCAAAGCCGTCGATCCACCGCAGCAGGTGCTCGTCGAGCATGCTTGCCAGCGCGCGCCAGTCGTCCGACGTCTCGGCGCGGTGCGAGGCATGGGCGATGTAGAGCAGTTGCAGGACGAGATGATCCTCGGAGCGCTTTCGCCAGTTGGCCGCCGCGAGCCCGGCGGCAGCGTAGATCTCGCGAAGCTCGAACATCGCTTCCTGGCAGGTGAGGTGCTCGTCGTGGAGCCAGACCGATTCCAGGGGCGAAGCGCCGTAGGCATTCGTCAGGTAGATCGCGGCGTAGTCCGCGGCAAGGTTGTCGAACCAGCGCGCGTGCGGCTGGGCGGCTTGCAGCGAAAGCGTGTAGCGCATCGCACGCCAGGCGGCCGTCGTCGAAACGGTCGCCGGCATGAGGCCGAGACATTCCGGGAAGCACGCCTCGCGCAGTGCCGAGAATAGCTGCGGTGTCAGCTCGCGATCGTGCAGTGCTGCAAGCGACCGGGCGTCGTCGGCGATGGCGGCACGGTACTCGTCGCCGAGAGAAAGCGGACTCGGACTCATATCTTGCCCTTGCTGTGCGGAACGAAAACGATCGACGGATTCGTCAGCTCCGGGTTGGCCATGTTCTTCACCTGGCGGACAACCTTGTCCCGCGCACCGACGGCCGTCGTCGGATACTTCCCGGCGCGCAGCTCGTCGATCGGCCCGATGTCAAGCACGCGCATCATGCAGGCCATGACGCAGTACGGCTTGCGGCCGGCATCGATTTCGTCGACGCACATGTTGCACTTCTGCACGATCTGGGCTTGCGGATTCCACTGCGGCGCGCCGTAGGGGCAGGCGGCCTCGCAGCGGCGGCAGCCGATGCACAGCGACGAGTCGATGTCGACGATGCCGTCGGACTGGCGCTTCCAGATGGCCCCGGTCGGGCAGGTCGGCAGGCACGCAGGCTCGGCACAGTGGTTGCACGACATGTTGAGCTTGTAGGCATACACGTCCGGATAGGTGCCGCCCTCGATGTACATCACGCGGCGGAAGCGCGGCCCAGGCGGCAGGCCATTCTTGTCCTTGCAGGCGATCTCGCAGGCGCGGCAGCCGATGCAGTCGACATTGTTGTGCACGAAGCCGACCTGCTTCACCGGCTTGACCGGCTCGTAGGTCTGCGCCACCTTGCGCTGCAGGGCCTCGGTGACCTGCTGCTTGTCGAGTTTCTTGGTCATGGATCAGGTGTCCCTGCGGAAGATGTAGGAACGCGCCGTGGCTTCGCTGTCCCAGCCAGGCCGATGGTTGAGTTCGGTCTTCCTCACGTTCACGAGGATCGTGTTGTAGGCGAAGGCACCGGCAGGGCTGGGCTCGTCCGCCGTCAGGAAATCCGGGTTGCCGGAGCGGTCGACGCCATTCTTGTCGAGGTCCATCCAGGCGCCTTCGTGCAGCACGACGACACTGGGCATGCAGCGCTCGGTGACGTAGACCGGCACGACGCACTTGCCGCGATCGTTCCAGGTTTCGACGATGTCGCCGGTCTTGAGGCCGAGGCGCGCCGCGTCGCCGGTGTACATGGTCAGCTCCTGCTGGTAGGTCTCGCGCAGCCAGGGGATGTTGTGGAAGATCGAGTGCGTCCGCCAGCGCGGGTGCGGCGTGATCATGTGGAAGGGGTAATCCTTCGCCTTCGGGTGGTTGAGCCATTCGAAGGGTTCGATCCACTTCGGAATGGCGGGGATCGGATAGCCGTAGCGCGTCTTGGTCCAGTCCGTGATGTTGGCCAGCTCGGTATTCAGGATCTCGATCTTGCCCGAGGCCGTTTCGAAGGGAACCCCCTTCTCGATCTGATCGCGGAAAGCGACCAGCGGCTTGTCGAAAACGAACTTGTAGACGCCGCGCTGCTTGAATTCCTCCCAGCTCATCGTGACGCCCTGGTGCTTCTGCACCTTCAGCCACCAGGCGGACAGGTAGGCTTCGTCGAAAGCATCGGGATTGTCCCAGTAGGAACGGTCGGCACGCGGGTTGTAGCGCTTGCCGAAATCCTTCAGCGAGGGATCGAGTTTTTCCAGGCGGTAGGCGAGCTCGGTATAGACCTGGAAGTCGGTCCTGCTCTCGCCGAGCGGCTCGATGACCTTGGGCCGGTGGATGTAGTAATGCCCCTTGTACCAGGGCAGGCCGACATCGTGGCGCTCGAAGTGCGTGGCGATCGGCAGCAGCACGTCAGCCCACAGGCCCGACGGCGAGATCGTCGAATCGGAGCAGACGACGAGCTCCAGCTTCTTGATCGCGGCGATCTCCTTGTTGATGTTGGTGAGCTGGTTGAACCAGTCCGAACCGTGCCAGAAGATGGCCTTGATGTTCGGGATCTTGCCGTCGAGTTCGTCGTCACGCGGCCAGAGACCGATCTCCTCGCGCTTGACGTTCGGGTAGTTGAGCACGCAATGCGCCCAGCGATCCGACTTCAGCGAGGACCACCAGACGTTCGCATACTCGTCGTGGGGATAGGCCACCCCTTCGGCATGCCAGGCCTTGCCGACACCCTCGGCGCAGCCGCCAAGAATGCCGATGTTGCCGGTCATCGCCTGCACGGCCGCAGCCATGCGGTTGTACTGCTCGCCGTAGGCGGCGCGGCCCGCGGCCCAGCAGGCTTTCAGCGCGGCGGGCTTGGTGCGCGCATACATGTCGGCCAGCTTCTTGATGTCCGTGGCGCTCACGCCGCAGATCTTCTCCGCCCATTCCGGCGTCTTCGGGATGCCATCCTTGGTGCCGAGAATGTAGTCCTTGAAACTCTCCTGCCCTTTCGCCCAGTCGGGCATCGTGCCCGCATCCATGCCCTGGCAGAACTTGTTGATGAACTTCTGGTCCTGCAGGTTGTTGGCAAAGATGTAATGCGCCATGCCGGCAAGCATGGCGGCGTCGGTGCCCGGCTTGATCGGAATCCACCAGGCGTCGTAGGCCGCCGCCGAATCGGTGTATTGCGGGTCGATGACGACGAATTTGCAGCCCTTCTGCTTGGCCATCCGCATGTAGTAGAAGGTGTTGCCGCCGTGGAAGGTATAGGCCGGGTTCCAGCCCCACATGATGATCAGTTTCGAGTGGGCGAAGGCATCGTCCTCATTGCCGTCCTCGATGGTGCCGAAGGTCCAGCGCGAACTGGTGGTGGTGCCCTGATAGCTCGGCACCGACCAGGAGTTGGTGCGGCAGCCGAACATGCCGAGGAAGCGCGCCAGCAGGCCCTCGATCTGGTCCGACTTGTGCAGCACGCCATAGGAACTGCCGGCGTAGGCCTGGTCGAGGATCGCGGTCGGGCCGTACTTCTGCTTGAGCTCGACCATCTTCTTGGCAATATGGTCGAGCGCCTCGTCCCAGCTGACCCGCTTGAAGCGGCCCTCGCCGCGCGGCCCGACGCGCATCATCGGGTACAGCAGCCGCTCGGGCGAGTAAATGCGCGCACGATAGGAGCGCCCGCGCAGGCAGGCACGCAACTGCGGCTCGGCAAAGGTGTCCTTGCCGTAGGCGCCGCCGGCCTGATAGCGGCCGTCGTCCGACGACAGGCGGACGATCACGCCCCCCTTCTTGTGCGCGACGAGCATGTGGCGCGAGCCGCAATTGTGGTCGCAGCTCGTCACCACGGTGGTGAGTTGGTCGTCGCTCAGATAGGGCTCATAGGCGAACGCCTGCGCCTCCTTGCCGCCTGTCGCCAGTTCCACCATTCCACTGGCGGAGGCGATGGCAGCGCCCGCGCCGACGGTCTTCAGGAAGCCGCGCCGGTTTGGGTTCAGCAGTGACGGAATGTGTTGTTCTTCTCGCGTATCCATGTCGTTCCTCATTTGCTGCCCTTGTTTGCCGTCGGCGGCACGAAACGCGCCTCGCTCGCAACGGGGCGACCTTTCGCCCAGTCCGGAACCTCGGGGGACATGCCGTCCCAGGCATGCCGCGGATAGGGGTAGGCGATGCGATACCAGGCTCGGCCGCCGTGGCAGCCGTAACAGGACTCGTCGCTCTTCTGTCCGGCCTGTTCGATGGCCTCGGCGTTCAGGTAAGTCACCTGGTGGCGATGGGTGCGGATGGCCGAATGACAGGTCAGGCATGAGTTACCGAACATCTCGCGCGACTCCGGCCAGGGCGACGGCAAGCCCATTACCTCGGCATTCATCTGCCCATGGCACTTCAGGCAGGTCGTCTCGACATTGACCTGCTTGCGCAGGGTGAAGGCGTCCGTCGACTTCGGCGCGGCGGTCGCGGACGATGCGGGCGCCTCTTCGCGGACATCATGACCCTGATGGCAGGTCGTACAGCTCAGCTTCATCACTTCCTTCGCGAAGGGCGTCACCAGATGGCGGCGATGGAAGGTGTCCTGCTCGCCGGAATAGGTCGCGACGCGCTGGTACCACGCAAGGCTGTCGGCGGCCTTGACGCCCGCCGGCGACGCGGTGCGGACGCGGTCTTCGAGCACCTCGCGATGGCAGGCGAGGCACTCCGCATCCGTCGCCTTCTCGATGGCCGGCTTGAAATGCAGGGGGCTGTAGGTGGCCCGCAGGTGATCGATCGAAGACACGGCGGGAATTGCGTCGTCGGTCTTCCGGAAATGGGCAATCATCGCGGCAATGGCGACGATGACGACGATCGCGAAGGCGATGGAAGCGAGCGAACGGTTCATTTCTTCTCTCCCGACCTCGTCTGCTGATGCCAGCCGCGCAGATCGTAGGGGCCGGGCATTCCGCGCAATGTAAACGGCGTGTACCAGCCACCCTGAGCCTCGACGAACTCAAGACCGGCGGGGCGCGGTGCGGGAATCCCGTACAGCGAACGTGTCGTATCGACAGCCGCCTCAGCCGTCACGCGCGGCGCGTTCGCCGGACGCTGATCGGGGGCAAGCCCTGCCACGGGATAATCGGATGCCGCAGAGGCGGCCAGGGAAGCCAGGCCGACGGCGATGCCCAGCAACAAGGAAGAACCGCTTGGCGCGATCATTTGAAAAAATCCCTAGTGGAGAAAAAAAGGGGGGGATGGGAAATCCCGCCCCCTTAACGAGGCAGAAGAAGAATTACTTCTTGCCTTCCATGCCCGACATACCCGACATACCCGACATGCCCTTCTGGCCTTCCATGCCCGACATCCCGGACATGCCCTTCTGACCTTCCATGCCCGACATGCCGCTCATGCCCTTCTGGCCGGACATGCCCGACATCCCCTTATG
>Ga0268298_10002840_pt1 | contig 18402 bp, 12 predicted proteins | sample WWTPWeurt_MetaG_FD_194462 | JGI IMG/M metagenome (GOLD analysis project Ga0268298, IMG submission 194462) | Activated sludge microbial communities from WWTP in Nijmegen, Gelderland, Netherland - WWTP Weurt | ecosystem: Engineered > WWTP > Aerobic digester > Activated sludge | place...
TCATGAAAAACTGTACCTAAACCACTTCCTTTTATTAAAGTAGCCATAGCATATTCCATTCCACCATCACCACCTTGAATAAAGGAGTATTGTGGATATGGATATTTGCCAAATCTTTTTTCTATGTAGGGCAATACCTTTTCTGCTGCCCATAAAATATTATGCCAGGCACTATCGTTGGCTGGGGTTGTTGATTTATAAAAGAGATGCAGAGTAAGGCCTTTTCTTATTTCTTTACTTTCATGTGTATAATCTGGGTCGGCAGCCCAAACAAAATCATGAACATTATTTGCAATAAAATTCCATGTAATTACATCTTTACTTGGTTTAGCAACTTTTAAACCTGGTGTACTATAGCCTTTACCAATTGTATTTGGATTTTGTAGTACACCTGTAGCTGCAACTGTATATTTATTATTTAATGTAATTTTTACATCATAATCTCCCCAAACGCCATAAAACTCTCTGGCAATATAAGGGTTGGCATTCCAGCCATTATAATCGTATTCTACAACTTTAGGATACCATTGGCTCATGCTAAATTTTATTCCTTCTGCATTATCTCTTCCTGCTCTTCTTATTTGTATGGGCACTTGTGCTTCAAAGCTTACATTCATTACTGTTTTAGAGTTGGGTAAAATGGGTTTATCTAATACCACTTCTAAAATTGTTTCATGTTCTATAAGCTTTTGTTGTTTTCCGTTAATTACAACATATTTTACTTTTTGAATTCCTATTTCATTTTCTTTTAACTGGCTAATTCTATTGGTTACTCTACCATCCCAGTCTAACACATCTTTTCCATCTTTATCTTTTCTAATAACTGTTTTACCTAGTTCTCTGCTTCTTACATCCATACTACTGTTAGGTTGAAAAGCATTCCAGTATAAATGAAAAAATATTTTGTTTAATGTGTCGAGTGAGTTGTTGGTATATTCAATTTTTTCAATACCATTTAGTTTATTTTCTGTATCGTTCAACTCTACAGTAATAGTATATTTTATTTTTTGTTGCCAACGATTGGGTTGAGCAATAATATGATTACAACAAAAAAGAATACTTACTAAAAAACAAAACTGCTTTACTTGCATAAAAAATAAATTTAAAACTTCAATGTCATGTACAATGCCAAAGAAACAAATATTGCTACAATATTTTCTTAAAACTTATATAATTGTGGTAAGAAAATGGCTTAAGAATAAGATAGAGGCTATTTTTTAATAATTTTTATTTCCACCCTTCTGTTGGTCATTCTTTCAAACTCATTGCTTTCATCTGTAATAGGAAATTTTCTGGCAAAGCCTTTATATACCATTCTATTGGGTTCTATTCCATTGCTAACTAAAAAATCGTAAACCGCTTTTGCACGTCGTACAGATAAATCTTTGGTGCCTGTATCTAAATCCACACCATCTTCATTAGCCATTTGACAGCAAATATGCCCTTCAATTTGTATCTCTAAGGTTGGTATATTTTGCATTGCTTGTAGTAATTCTTTTAAAGCAATATAAGACTCTCTTAAAAAAACATGACGCCCACCTACAAAATTGATGTTTTTTAAAATTAAGTTATCGCCTGTTTTTACAGTACTGTCTTTTATTTTTTCAGTTAAAGTGGTTTCTTTTTCTATTGGTTTTTGGGGTTTTTCTTCAGGCTTTTTCTTCACTATTGCAGGCTTAATTATGGGCTGCCTTTTTTCAAAATAAATTACAACTCTTCTGTTTTCTTTTCTAAATTCTTCTTTGGTTTTATTGGTAATTAATTCTTTTTCTCCTTTGCCTTGTGTAACAATTATTTTATTGTTATCTATAAAGTTTGTAAGTAAAAATTGTTTTACACTATTGGCTCTCTTTTGAGATAATAATAAATTATATTTTTCAGTACCAATTTGGTCGGTATGCCCATAAACTTCTATCAATTCTAAAACTAATGTATCGGCACAAAATTGTTTTAAAATGTTGGTAGCATTATGGGTTAATTCATATTTGTTAAAATCGAAAAATACCACAATACTTGTATCTGCTTTTGCAAATACAGTTGTAATATTTAATTGCCCAAAAAGTAATATAAGGAGTAATTTTTGCATTTAAAAATTGTTTTAATAGCAAGATATACCAATAAAACTACACTTATTTGAATATATTGTAATTACAATATACACAATGTGTAAAAGATTAAACACATAATATTATGCTGTAAACTATATATTTGTTAATGAATAAAAATTGATTTATACAAAAACCAGATAAATCATTAGAACCCTATTAACTAAAATTTTTTTTGAATGAACTGTCCTAAAGGAAAATTAATTGCCATTGGTGGAGCAGAGGATAAAGGCACTGATTTGGAAAAAGGTGAAATACTACGTAATAATCTTAATTTTTTTGAATTAGGAATTTTAAAAAGAATAATTGAAGAAACAGGTGGTTTAGATAAAAGAATAGAAGTTGTTACCACTGCATCTTCTATACCTTACGAGGTGGGCGAAAACTATTTGAATGCATTTGGAAAAATTGGCTGTACTAATGTTGGGTTAATGCATATAAGAAATAGAGAAGATGTAAAAAAAGAAGAGTATTTGGAAAGAGTTAAACAATGCAATGCAATAATGTTTACAGGTGGTAATCAAATGAGGTTATCTTCTATTTTTGGTGGAACTACATTTTTAGATATTATTAAAAGCCGATATCAGCAAGAAGAATTTATTATTGCTGGTACTAGTGCAGGTGCTATGGCAATGAGCAATACAATGATATATGAAGGGAATGCTACCAAAGCACATTTAAAAGGCGAAGTGAAGATTACCACAGGGTTGGCATTTATGGAAAATGTAATTTTTGATTCTCATTTTGAAAAAAGAGGACGATTTGGAAGATTGGCTCAGGCTGTAGCTACTAACCCAAGTTGTATAGGTATTGGCTTAGGTGAAGATACAGGTATGATGATTACAAAAGGTAATGTAATGCAGGCTATAGGCAGTGGTTTAGTTATTATTATTGATGGACACGAACTTGGCCATTGTAATATTGCAGATATACCAGAAGGCAACCCAATAAGTGTAGAAAATTTAAAAGTACATTTTTGTGAAAACGGTAATGGTTATTTAGTAAATGAAAGAAAATTTATAGTAGAAGTTGCCCAAGGAGCACTAGTTGAAAAAAAGGTTGAAGTGGAGTAACTATTTAATTTGAAAATATTTTTATAGTTAACTCTTTTAATAAAACTGCTTGGTTACTACTTGCATTATCTACACCTACACTTTTTAATGCATATTTATTTAGTAACAATAAAATTTTCTCTACTTCCTGCGTTTGGTATATACGGGTAGAATAAATATAATCTTTAACATAAAAAGGATGAATGCCAAGGGTAGTGGCAATAGTGTTTTCGTTGTTATTGCCAATAGTATATAGTGCATACACTTTACTAAAATAATTACAAAGGCTTATTAATATTAATTGTATGGGTGTTTGAGTAGGGTTTTTCTCGTAGTACTGTACAATACGCATTGCCTTGGTAAAATCTTTTCTACCAATTACTTTTTGTAATTCAAATTCGTTATAATCTTTACTTATTCCAATATACAGTTCAATTGCATCTTCTGTAATGGTTTTATCATTTCTTAAAGTAATGGATAACTTTTCTATTTCATTAGCAATGCGTACTAAGTTATTTCCAATATGCTCTACCAATAAATGCAATGCACTTTGCGAAATTTTTAAATTATAATCTTCAATAATCTTGCTGGCCCAGTTTATTACTTCATTATCATTAAGTTTTTTACTTGTAAAAATTTCAGCCTTTTCTTTAATTGTTTTTGCAAACTTAGTTCGGGCATCTAATTTTTTATCTTTATAAGCAATTACTAAAATGGTTGATGGCAAAGGATGGATAATGTAGTTTTCTAATTTATCTATCTCTTTTAAATGTTGTGCTTCTTTAATTATCACAACTTGTTTATCTGCAAACATTGGGTACCGTTTGCAAGCATTCACTATATCTGCCCAGTTGGAATCTCTACCATAAAAAATACTAAGGTTAAAAGCTGTTTCATTTTCATTGATAATTTTAGTTTCGGCGTAGTTAATTATTTTATCAATAAAATAGGGTTCCTCCCCATCTAAAAAATAAACAGGTGCATATTTCCCCTTCATCCAAGAGCTAATAATTATATCGGCAGACATGTAACAAAAATAAGGAGTGCAAAGTAGGCAAAGAACAAATTAAATTAATTAATAGCACACTGTTGATAAAAATAAAAAAGCCTGCCAATTAAAGCAGGCTTTTACAACAGGCTATGCTGCCAGTTTTTCTTTTTTACGTTTAATTTGATTAGAGATAGATAAGAGTGCATTTTCAAAACTTTCTTCGAATGATTTGGAAGATGCTTTCACAAAAAATTCATGGCGTGGAATGGTTACTCTTATTTCTGCAATTTTATCTTTAATATTATGTACTACATTATCTAGTTTTAAGAAAACATCTACCTGAATAATTTTATCATGATAGGTTTTAAGTTTTTCTACCTTACGAGCTACTAAGTCAATCAACTTCTGATCTGCATTGAAACGAACTGCTTGAATTTTAATGTTCATATCAAATAATGTTTTAAAGGTGAATAAAAATGTTTAAGGGTAGAAAACTTACATAGGCAATCGTTATTTTTATTGGTTACAAGTTAGCATTTTTAACCTGAATAAAAAACTAAAAAATGTTTAAAATTTCGTAAATAATAAATTTTCAATTCACGGCTTGCAATAATTTACCTTTAATAGGTATTTATTAGTCTTTTGTACTCATGCCTTTAAACTGATGATGGGCTTCTTTAAACAAAACATTAAACGTGGTTAAGGAACCATATATTGCAGTAATATATTGTTGTAAATCAATTTTTTCTTCATCGGTTAATACTTTATTTGCATTAATCTTTTGTTCTATCAGTCTTAGCCTATCTCTTACCATTACTATTTTATGAAAGAAGGTTTCTATTGGTATTTCTTTTGGTTGTAAGGTAGCATCGGCAGGTTGTAGAATTAAATTTCCGTTTTGCCATTTATTTGCCATTGGCACTAACTGAAATTCGTGTAAACGTTGTTCTAAAATATTGTTTAAAGCAAGTTCAATATCGGCTAATGAAATATTGTTTAATTGTTGAGTATTTTCAGTTGCTTCTATAACTTTTAATTCAAAATCTTTGCCTATGCTTTTGGTGGTATTTTGTAATTTAAACCAAATTGTATAAAACTCAGATCCAATATCTACAATAACACCTTTGCCAAAATGTGTATGTTCTACTCTTGATCCAATACCTAATTGTTGCATAATTTTTTGTTGTAAAGAAAATAAAAAAATCTCTCTTAGTGCAGAGAGATTTTAAGGATAAGATAAGTTATATTATTTTATGCTTCTACAGCACCTTCTACCAGTACAGTTGCTTTATTATTTAAAACCTCTACAAAGCCTTTTTGAATAGTATAGTATTCAAAACTTGTTTTAGATTTTAAGATTTTAATTTTTCCTTTATTTAAGGCACTAACTAAAGGTGCATGTTTATCTAACACTTCAAATAAACCATTAATACCAGGTAATTGTACCCCATACACATCTCCACTATACAGCTTTTTTTCTGGTGTTAATATTTCTAAAGTCATATTTTTGTATTTACTTTAAAATTTAATCATTAAAATACCAATTATCCGTGAGCCTGAGCCATCATTTTTTTACCTTTTTCAATGGCATCTTCTAAAGTACCTACAAGGTTAAATGCAGCTTCTGGATATTCATCCACTTCGCCATCCATAATTGCATTAAAGCCTCTAATGGTATCGTCAATATTTACAAATACACCTTTTAAGCCTGTAAATTGTTCTGCCACATGAAATGGTTGAGATAAGAAACGTTGTACCTTTCTTGCACGAGAAACAGTCATTTTATCATCATCACTCAATTCATCCATACCCAAAATAGCAATAATATCTTGTAGCTCTTTATAGCGTTGTAATATTAATTTTACTCTATTAGCAGTGTTGTAGTGGGCTTCTCCTACTACAGCAGGGGTTAAAATTCTAGAGGTAGAGTCTAATGGGTCAACTGCTGGATAGATTCCTAAGTCGGCAATTTTTCTACTTAATACTGTAGTAGCATCTAAGTGAGCAAAGGTAGTAGCAGGAGCAGGGTCAGTTAAGTCATCTGCAGGCACATAAACAGCTTGTACAGATGTAATTGAGCCATGTTTAGTAGAAGTAATTCTTTCTTGCATTAAGCCCATTTCTGTTGCTAAAGTTGGCTGATAACCTACTGCAGAAGGCATACGACCTAATAGAGCCGAAACTTCTGAACCAGCTTGTGTAAAACGGAAGATATTATCTACGAAAAATAGAATGTCTTTTCCTTTGCCAGAGCCATCTCCATCACGAAAATATTCAGCAATAGTTAAACCACTTAAAGCCACTCTTGCTCTTGCTCCAGGAGGCTCGTTCATTTGTCCAAATACAAAGGTTGCTTTACTTTCTTTCAATCCTTCTAAATCTACTTTACTTAAATCCCATCCACCTTCTTCCATACTATGTTTAAAGCCATCGCCATATTTCATAATGCCGGCTTCAATCATTTCTCTTAATAAATCATTTCCTTCACGTGTTCTTTCGCCCACACCTGCAAATACCGATAAACCACCATGGCCTTTAGCAATATTATTAATCAACTCTTGAATTAATACTGTTTTACCTACACCAGCACCACCAAATAAACCAATTTTACCACCTTTTGCATAAGGCTCAATTAGGTCAATTACTTTAATACCTGTAAATAGTACTTCTGTTGCTGTATTTAAATTTTCAAAACTTGGAGGTTTAGCATGAATGGGTCTTCCATTGCTTTTATTTAATTGTGGTAAACCATCAATTGCATCTCCTGTAACATTAAATAAACGACCATTAATAGCTTCGCCAATTGGCATTTTAATGGCATTGCCTGTATCAATTACTTCCATACCACGTACTAAACCTTCTGTACCATCCATTGCAATAGTACGTACACTGTCTTCGCCTAAGTGTTGTTGAACTTCTAACACTAATTTATCCCCATTTTCTCTTGTAAGTTCAAGAGCATTGTAAATATCGGGCAATGCATTATCGTTTGGAAAGTGCACATCTACTACTGCACCTATCACTTGTTTAACTGTACCTTTAGAAGCCATAATTAATTATGATTTTTGTATTTGGCGGCAAAGGTAAGGGGTAACAATCTTTCAAAAAACTAAATATACCATGTTTTTAAAGGAATTTTTATAGTGTGAATAAGTACGGAAAAATAGTATTTATAGCTTTTTCATAATAATACCTGTATATTAACCCTAACTTTTATATAATGATTATAGTTTTTATTAATTTAATTTTAGGTTAGGCAGCAAGTAATTACTAAGGTTTATCTAAAAACTTGAATAATTATAGCTACATATTCGGTTTTGAAATATTTTTGGAACAATATTTTTTTAATAAAACAGTTTTTTACAATCAGAAAAACAGATAAATGAAATTTACTAACCTTAAATATGTATTGCTATTTGCAATAATTATCCTTTTAGGCTCTTGTTTTAAAGAAACAAGTTACGAAAAAGGGGCTAATGTGTATGGCTTTTCTTCGGGTACTTTAAAAGACAGTTTGGGAGATTGTAAAGGAATAGTAATAAAAGGTGCTTACCAAGCTGGTACTGTTTTAACGGATAGTAATTACATTATTGTGGGAGTTAATATTACACAATCGGGTAAATATGTTATTTATTCTGATACGGTAAATGGATTTTGGTTTAGAGATAGTGGCTATGTTGCTGTTGGCACTAATACTATTAAGATAAAAGCATTTGGCACTCCTGTAAGCAATGTAAATGCCGATTTTGTTGTAACTTACAATAACTCGGTTTGTTTATTTTCAATAACTGCAGGCATTGTTGCTCCTTTACCAATTATTAGCGATTATTTTCCAAGATCTATAGGTAGTAACTGGGGTTATAATGTGTTAGGCTTAGATTCGTTACATACTAAATCTACGCCAAAAGATACTATTTTAGGAGGAAATTCTTATAGGGTTTTTTATGCCAATGGTAGTTTAGATGATACTGCATTTTACCGAAAATCTGGTGGAGATTATTATAGGTGGGATGCTTTAGATGGCAATACTGGATATATGCCTTTATTGTTTTTAAAAGAAGATAAACCAGCAGGCACCCAATGGGAGAGTAATATTGCTAATACAGTATATAGTGGTATTCCTACACAAGTAAAAATGAAATATACCCTAATGAGTGTAAATGTTAGCAGAACTGTTGAAAGCAACACTTTTGATAGTGTAATTCATGTAAAAAATGAACTGCAATATAAAATTTTAGGAACTTTTCAAACCATACAAACTATGAATACCTATTTTGCCAAAAATGTAGGGCTAATTGAATTTGAGGCTGCAGGTATTTATCAGCAAAAATTAAGAAGATGGAAAGTGTATTAAATTACTGATTGTTTATTGCTTTAATAGTTTAGCATAAAACATACAGGAAGTTGCAATACCACATTCGCTACATTTTGGAGAACGTGCCAAACAAATATATCTTCCGTGTAAAATTAACCAGTGGTGTGCTTTATAAATTAGTTCGGTAGGTAAGTTTTTAATCAATTCTTTTTCTACTGCTAAAGGTGTATTTGCTTTTGGGCTAACCAAGCCTGTACGTTTACTAACCCTAAACACATGTGTATCTACTGCCATATTAGGTTGGTTATCTATAACACTGGTAATTACGTTGGCTGTTTTTCTTCCTACTCCTGGTAATTGTATTAATTCATTTACAGTTAAAGGTATTTCTCCGTTAAATTTATTCATAAGCATTTGTGCCATGCCTATTAAGTGTTTAGTTTTATTGTTGGGGTAAGAAATACTTTTTATCAAAGCAAACAAATCTTGAAAACTGGCTTCAGACAAGGATTGTGGATGAGGATATTTCTTAAAAATGGCAGGCGTTGTTTGGTTTACCCTTTTATCTGTACATTGAGCCGATAAAATTACTGCTACTAATAATTGATAAGGATTATCGTAAATCAATTCTGTTTCTGCCACCGGCATAAACTCTTGAAAGTAATCAATTACAAATTGGTATCTTTCTTTTTTATTCATTCTATATAAAATAGTAATTTTTTTTACTTATTGTTTTACTATTTTTTGAATGCTAATCAGGTTGCCATTAATGTCTGTAATTTTTAACAAGTATATACCATTTAATAATTGCCCCATACTTATCTTCTCTTCTATATTGCCTTGTAAGTAAGTAGTATTTTTTTGTGTAATAATTTTGCCTGTAATATCTGTTAAAACTAAAGAAATATTGGTAGTTGTTGGAATAAATAATAGCACTTTACATACATCTTTTACAGGGTTTGGATAAATGCCAATTAATTGTGTTTGGTTAATAAAGGCAGATGAAATGAATACAATATTTGAATAAGAAACAGCCCCATTTTTATCTGTTTGTTTTAGTCTGTAATAGCTATTAAATAAAGGTTTGTAATCGTTAAAGCTATATTGTAAAGTTTTATCTATATTGTTGTTGGTTGCTTTGGTAGGTACCATTGCAATGGTAGAAAAATATTTTCCATCAGTACTTCTTTGTACTTCAAATCCAGTAGTATGTAATTCGTTTATTGTTTGCCATTGTAATAAATTGTAGTTGCCATCTTTTTTTCCATTAAAATATTGAATGGTAATTGGTAAAACACCTAAGCCTCCATGAATATAAAAAGAAGAGAAGGAAGAAGTTTCAAATTCAATATAACCACCATTGGCATAATTTACCCTTGCAGTAGGTATTATAAACGTGCCTGCACCAGAGTAATTGGGTAAACATGCATCGTTGTTTTTAGTTATGTACAAATCGTTAATAGTATTTACTAAAGACGATGGATTAGATGCTAAAAGTGTTATTTCGGCATATAAAATATATAATCTAACTTTTACATTAGTACTGGGTTGTATGGCTGGTGTTATTTGTATGTTTCTACTTAAATAGGGCCTACCATTGCCTGCAAATGTTCTAACAATATCGGTAGTAAATAAATTGGCAGTTATAGCACCCATTGTATTTCCTTGAGCATTTATTTCGGCTACTAATTTTGCTCCATCATAAATAGGAATCCAGCTATTATGGTTGCTAATTGTACTTTCTGTTGTAGTTAGCGAAATGCAATTATTATTACTACCAATAGCAATTGCTGGTTCTGCAATACAAATTTTTCCTATGGCTCTCCAGTTTGTTCCTTCTGTGGCAACTCTTACAAAATAAGTGTTGCCAAGGGTTAAACCATATAGCAAAACCTCTCCTTCGTTGTTATTAATTTGTACAGTGCGTCCGCCTAAATCAGTTAATGTATTACAATTTGTACCTGTATAAAAAGCAAATTGCATATTACCCAATGTGCCACTAACTGCAGTAATATCAAAAAATCTTATAACAGCTTTATCGTTAGTTGCAATAAATTTAAACCAAATATCATCCTCCTGGCTTCCTGTATAAAAGGTAGAGGTATTAGCAGATAAACTAGCAAGGCTGGTATTAAATAAAGTACCAGTACAATTGTTATAGGCATTTTGTGTAATAGTTGTGGCAGTTGCACATTCATCATTTTCAAGAGTACAAGCAATTGCAGCAATTTGCCCAACTGTAAGTACATTACTGGTATCATTTAAAGCCGATTTGGTACAAGTAACAATACATCTATAATCACTTGCATTGGTTTGAGTAGTTGTTACAAAATTAGAATCGGCTCCAGGAATATTTACCCAAATATTTTGCCCTGTACCAGAAGATTGCCACTGAAAAGAAATACCTTTTGTGCTTGTAAAAGCAGTTAAGTTAAGATTGAATGGCACATTGGCACAAGTAGCAAGAATAGATGCATTGGCATTACCACTACTAGGTTGCCCATTACAAGAATCTGTTGGGGTAAACCTGTATAACTGCCCAGTGGCAGGCTTAGTATTAATACTATTGGTGTTTACCAAACTACTTACAACAGGGTTATTGCTGCTGTTATTTAACGATAAATAATTACCATCTCCTGTATTGCCATTTGTAATTCCAATAGAAGCACCAACACCGCCAAAAATATTTTCTATACTACCTGCTTCTTGCTTATATACAAATTCAATTATATTGCTAGTTTCATATAGCTTTACTTGAAAAGAAATTGCTGCAGATGCTGCAAATGGGTCCCATAGGGCATTAGCCCATTCAATAGTTAACACTCTATTAGGTGCAGTTCCTGTAACTAAATACTTAATATTTGTTTCTGTTTGTACATCTATATCATCCCATAAAGGTGCAATAATTGGTCTCACTCCTGCCATCTCTGTTGCAATATTATTAACATAAGTTATACTGCTATTGGTTAGGCTGCCACCTAAATAAATAAAACCATTAGTACAAATACCTAAGGTGGTATAATTAGTACCGTTATAATTAAAAGTGAAACCAATGGATATATTGTTGGCATAACCTTCATCTGTTTTACCACCAGATGTAGTGGCTAATAACGTAGGGTTTGCACCACCAACAATTGCACTATAACTACTGCTTGTGGCACTAAAGCTATAATTAAGTTGTGCATGAAGGTTTATTTTAATAAACAATAAAACGGGTATTAAAAGGTAAATTTTTTTCATCTTTAAAATTTTCTAATTAATGTACTTATTAAAGAATTATTAGTTGAAATATTTAGTAAAGCTATTATTTTTTTAGAATGTAAAGTAATAAGATGTTTCCAAACTGCATACAGCATTAACATGGTAAAGCTTTGGTTCTTTAAATACGCATTCAAGTTTTGTTATAATTAGTTGGTGTTTTTTAGATAAATAGATAAGCAATAAAAGCAACTAAAAGATATAATAATTTGTAAGAAAACAAATTGGAAAATAATTTTTAAGCATAAAAAGATTTTTGTTTTTTACTTTATTGATGAGTTGCTACTACCAACAAAACTAACATTAAGGGGGCTATATATTTTTTTAAAAATCCAACTTTAGGTTGCATTTTTACTTACAAATAATTGTGTTAAACTGTAACAAGTTTTAATTAATGTAAATGTAAAAAAGTATCCCTAGCATTTACTTCAATATATTATCTGTAATTAGGGCACATGCAAGATTTGTCTTTTCTTCCTTTACCAAATATACTGCAAGAACTTGCAACTGTACTTAAAACTAATACAACCAATAGTATTTTTACAATGCTTGTTTTCATAATGGCGTGTAAATTAATATTTAATTTGTAAATAATTACTTTTATGGCCTGTTGAATAAAAAATTTAACATACAAACTGTTTTGGTAGCTCCTTTAGATTGGGGCTTAGGCCATGCTACAAGGTGTATTCCTATTATTAGTGCTTTACTCAAAAATAATTATACTGTAATACTTGCTGCCAGTGGCAAGCAAAAAATTTTATTACAACAAGAGTTTCCAGAAATAAAAATTATTGACTTAAAAGGCTATAATATTCAGTACAGCAAAACTTCTTTTGGCTTACCATTTAAAATTTTTTTACAAATACCTAAAATAGTATGGGCTATTTATTACGAGCATAAATGGCTAAAAAAAATTGTAAATAAGCATGCCATAGATTGTGTAATAAGCGATAATAGATATGGTTTATTTTCAAAAAAAATACCCACAGTTTTTATTACTCATCAGCTTACCATTAAAATGCCTTTTCTATGGTTGCAATCTTTTGTGCAAAAAATTAATTATAAGTTTATAAACCAATTTACGGCTTGTTGGATACCCGATGTAGAAGGTAAAGATAAGATGGCAGGCATTTTATCTCACCCTACTAAATATCCTTCCATGCCTATACAATACTTGGGTAATTTATCTAGGTTTGAATGGCAAAATACTGTTGAAACTTACACATACAAATATTGTATTTTACTTTCTGGGCCCGAGCCACAGCGTTCTATTTTAGAAAAAATTATTATAAAAGATTTACCCAATATCACCCAACAGGTATTATTAATACGTGGCTTACCAAATGGTAGTACTATTTTACCAACTAATAATAATGTTATAGTTAAAAATCATTTACCAGGGGTAGAAATTTGTAAAGCCTTACAACAAAGTGAGTGGATTATTTGCCGTAGTGGTTATACAACCATTATGGAAATATTAAGTCTTAGAAAAAAAGCTGTATTAATACCCACACCTGCACAAACAGAGCAAGAATATTTAGCCAATTTTTTAATGCAAAAACAATGGTGTTATTCTGTTGCTCAAAATAAATTTGTATTAAGTAAAGAGAGGAATAATATCGAAAATTTTTCTTTTCATGTTCCAGTTATTGGTGCTAATAATTTGCAGCAAACCATTCCGGTATTACTTAATAATTTAATTATTTATTCTACCAATACTACACAATATGAAGTGGAATAGACTTAAAGCACATGCTATTGTACTTGCAGGAAATTTCTTTTTTGGCGTTTCGGTTATTGCCATAAAACATTTAACACCAGGCTTAATGCCACCCATTGCTTTAAATGTAGTTAGGGTTTGTATTGCTTTGTGTTTATTCTGGATTTTATGGCTATTTAAACCTGTTAAGCCAGGTATTCAAAAAAAAGATATTCCTTTATTTATACTTTGTGCAGCTACAGGGGTAGCCATTAATCAAATATTATTTGTACAAGGCACTTCTTTAACAAGCCCCATACATGCTGCTTTATTAATGTTGGTTACACCTATTGTAATAACTATTTTGGCCGTTTGGTTTTTTAAAGAAAAAATTACAAGCAATAAACTATTGGGTTTACTTTTAGGAGTATTAGGTGCAATAATATTAGTGGTTTTAAAAAAACATGCCGATAAAGAAAGTAGTGCCTTTGGAGATATTTTAATAATCATTAATGCTATTTCTTATGCATTTTATTTAATACTGGCAAAGCCATTAATGATTGCTTACAGACCAGAGCAGGTTATAAGGTGGGTATTTTTATTTGGTACAATTATTATTGTACCTTTTGGTTTTAGCAGTATTAGCCATATTCAGTGGGCTGCTTTTCAATGGCATCATTGGTTGGCATTATGTTTTGTGGTACTAGGCTCTACTTTTTTATCTTATTTGTTTATGGTGTATGGTTTGGCTAAATTGGGCTCTACTGTGGTTGGCACTTATATGTACACACAGCCTATTTTTGCAACTATTGCAGCAATGGTTTTGTTTAACGAGAAACTTACGGCTATTAAATTATTGGCTGCCATTTTTATTTTTGGAGGGGTTTATTTGGTTAATAAGCAACAAAATAAAAAACAACATTTATAATTAGCCCGCAATTTTTTTTGTAGGGATTAATTTTTTTTTTTTTAATACTAATAACTCTTATATTGCAAAACATTTTAATAAAAAATAATTTATTTTTAACCAAAACCAACATTATGAGAAAGTTTTTACTACTACTTACCTTAGTGTTTATGAGTATTTGTAAGGTAAATGCACAGGCTTCTGGTTACACATTTTCTTCATCAAGTGGCACCTACACTGCTATTACAGGTGGCACGGTTATAAAAGATGGTAGTTCAACAATGGATAGCTATGCTTCTGGTGCTATTACAATTCCATCTTTTACATTTAATGGAACTTCCTACACTACTGCTTATGCAACTTCTAATGGTTTTATAACCTTAGGCGGGTCTGCACCAAGTGCTTATACCTCTACTGGAATTAGCTCAAATACAGGCTCTGGTATAGCTATTTGCCCTATGAGTGCAGATTTGGATAGAGCAAATACAAATGCAACTACCGAAATGCGTTGGGAAACTGTTGGAGACGAAGTTGTTTTTCAGTGGAAACAAATGAAAAGGTATGGGCAAACTGAAAATTTTGATTTTCAGATAAGGTTAAATACCGTATCTGGTGTTATTAATTTTGTATATCAGTTAAATTCAGGTCCTGGTACTGGCACATCTTATCAACCTCAGGTTGGTATAAGAACTTCTACGTCAGATTATAAAAATCGTTTAGTTGCTTCTGGTTCTGAAACATGGGCCTCTCCTCTTGCTGGTTCTTTAAATACCAATACATGCAGATTTACTGCTGCCTCACCTGCAAAAAGTTTTACATCGGGTCAAACTTATACTTTCACACCACCAGCTTGCCCTGCACCAGGCTCTTTAAGTGCAGGTTCGGTTACAACAACTTCAGCCTCTATAAGTTTTGGAGGAGCAGGTACTGCTTTTATTTTAGAGTATGGAACACCAGGCTTTACTCCTGGAACAGATAATAACCCAGGTGTTGGTGGAACAATTGTTACAGGCAGTGCTTCACCAATTGCTATCTCTGGTTTAACAGCTAACACCACTTATGATGTTTATATAAGACAAGATTGTGGTGGTGGTATATATAGTGTTAATAGTGCTAAAGTAACTTTTACTACTTTATGCGATGCAGTAACTACTTATCCTTATACCGAAGGGTTTAACTCAGTCGGTGTTATACCAAGTTGTTGGTCAGTTGCAGAAGGTTCACCTGGGGCAAGTTACCATTGGCAGGCAGTAGCTGCAGATGCTACACATGGTGCAGGTTCTGCTGCAGAAGGAGCTGCATTTATGATAGTAAATTACTACAATGCATCAACTACTTACAACCCATACTATTTAAAATCTATTCCTTTTAGTTTAGATGCTACAGCCAAAAGAGCCAAGTTTGCTATTTGGATGGGCTCTGCCAGTGGTACCAACAATTTAAAATTTGAAATTAGTACAGATGGAGGAAGTACATGGACAACATTGAGTACCTATACAGCTAATCCAGCAAACTCCAGTTCAAGTGCACCATGGGATAGTAAAATAGTAGATTTATCATCTTATACCAACCAAACCGTTATTTTCCGTTTAAATGCTACTTCAAACTATGGTAGTGGCTATTGCAATATAGGTTTTGATAATTTTGTAGTAGAAGATTTACCAGCTTGTGCCGAACCAACAGCTTTAAGTGCAGGTTCTGTAACTAACAATAGTGCCTCTATAAGCTTTACAGGTGCAGGTACTGCATATATATTAGAGTATGGTGCAGCAGGCTTTACCCCTGGAACAGATAATAACCCAGGTGGTGGAACTATTGTAACAGGTAGTGGCTCACCAATAGCTATAACAGGCTTAACAAATAATACTACTTACGATGTTTATATAAGACAAGATTGTGGAGGTGGAGTTTATAGTGTTAACAGTACTAAAGTAACCTTTACCACCATTTGTGCCATTCCAACAGCTTTAAGTGCAGGTTCTATAACTACTACAAGTGCATCTATAAGCTTTACAGGAAGTGGAAGTGCTTATATATTAGAGTATGGTGCATCAGGTTTTACCCCTGGAACAGATAATAACCCAGGTGCTGGAACTATTGTTACAGGTAGTGGCTCACCAATTGCAATGAGTGGTTTAACTAGCAGCACTATTTACGATGTATATATTAGACGTGATTGTGGAGGTGGTGATTATAGTGCCAATAGTGCAAAATTAACTTTCACAACATTATGCGATGCAGTAACCACCTACCCTTATACCGAAGGATTTAATGCTTCTACTTTACCTGCTTGTTGGAGTGTTTATGAAGGTGCACCTGGTGCAAGTTACCATTGGCAGCCTGTTACTTCAGATGCTTCCAATGGAGCAGGAGCCAGTGCTGAAGGCAGCCATTTTTTACGTATGTATTATTATCTTGCTTCAGGGTCTTATAACCCATATTACTTAAAATCAGGCTCATTTGATTTAGGAGCCAGTGCTAAAAGAGCAAAATTTGCTATTTGGATGGGAGCAGCAAGTGGTTCTAATAATTTAAAATTTGAAATTAGTACTGATGGTGGTAGTACTTGGACTACCTTAGATACCTATACTGCTAATCCTTCTAATTCCAGTTCATCTGCCCCATGGGATAATAAAACAGTAGATCTTTCTGCTTATACCAACCAAACCGTTATTTTCCGTTTAAATGCTACTTCAAACTATGGTAGCGGTTATTGCGATATTGGTTTTGATAATTTTGTGGTAGAAGATTTACCTTCCTGTGCTGAACCTACAGCTTTAAGTGCTGGTTCAGTAACAAATAACAGTGCCTCTATAAGCTTTACAGGTGCAGGTACTGCATATATATTAGAATATGGAGCAGCAGGCTTTACACCAGGAACAGATAATAACCCAGGTGTTGGTGGAACTATTGTAACAGGTAGTGGCTCACCAATAGCAATGAGTGGTTTAACCAGCAATACAGTTTACGATGTGTATATAAGACAAGATTGTGGTGGTGGTATTTATAGCCCTAATAGCACTAAAGTAACTTTCACTACTTTATGCGATGCAACCAATGTACCATATACCCAAGATTTTGAATCAGCTACAGTACCAGCATTACCTGCTTGTACTTTAATGGAAAATGTGGGTGCTGGTAATAATTGGGTAACAGTATCTGCACCTGGTAATGGCTTTACAACTAAAGCATTAAAATATGGATATAACGATACAGAAGCAGCCAATGTTTGGTTTTATACACAGGGAATTAATTTAACAAGTGGCGTTGCTTATACTATTAGCTATAATTATGGTAACAATAGTACTATTTATGCTCCTGAAAAATTAAAAGTGGCTTATGGTACAGCAGCTAATAATGGAGCAATGACTAATGTATTAGCAGACCATCCAAATATTAACCAAGCAGCTTTACAATCCAATACAGTTGTATTTACACCATCGGTAACAGGGGTTTATTATTTTGGCTTTAATGCATACTCAGATGCTAATATGTACAACTTATATGTTGATAATATTACGATAGATGTGGCACCATGGACTTGGACAGGTGCAACAGATACCGATTGGGGTATAGCATCTAACTGGGATTTGGGCTCAGTACCAACTGCTACAAATAGTGTAGTAATACCTGCTACTGCTAACCAACCAATAATAGGAGCAACACAATCAGTAAAAAATATAAAAGTAAATGCTGGTGCTACATTAACTGTTAATAATACACTTAATGTAAAAAATGTAATTAATAGTGGGGCAATTATTGGTAGTGGAACCTTACTATTTAATGCCAACGAGGCACAGAGTTTAGCAACAGGTACAGGTAATGTAGCCATTGCTAACTTATCGGTAGAGGGTGCTTCAACCAATTTAACTGTATCAGGTACCAGTAACTTAAATATTGCCAATGTACTTACAGTTCAAGATGGTAATACCTTAATTACAGGCGGTTTGGTAGTATTAAAATCAGATGCAACCAAAACAGCCCGTATAGCCCCTATAGGAACAGGTGTTATTACCGGTAATGTAGTTGTAGAACGCTTTATACCAGCAAAAGCTACCAGAAAATGGAGTTTATT
>Ga0268298_10002843_pt1 | contig 18387 bp, 17 predicted proteins | sample WWTPWeurt_MetaG_FD_194462 | JGI IMG/M metagenome (GOLD analysis project Ga0268298, IMG submission 194462) | Activated sludge microbial communities from WWTP in Nijmegen, Gelderland, Netherland - WWTP Weurt | ecosystem: Engineered > WWTP > Aerobic digester > Activated sludge | place...
ACGGGTGTGCCAGGCGATTTCCTCCGCCGAGTGACGCAGAAAATAGACGGTGTCGAGCTGGCTCCACAGGCGCTCGTGGACCGTTCCTGACAGGGCAAAGTAGCGCAAGAGGCGCATGGCCTCGGCCTGGCGGTCGGCGATGATGCCGTGGGGGGCCGGGGCGTGGTCCTGATCCAGGCGGTGCAGGGTCTGGTAGTAGAGGTCGGCGAGCAACTTGCCCTTCCAGTTGTTCCAGACCTTGGGGCTGGTGCCCCGGATGTCGGCGTGGGTGAGGAGATAGAGGGCGGCCAGATGGCGGGAGTCGCCGACCCGGGCGGCGAAGGCGGAGATCACGTCCGGGTCGGTGAGGTCTTCCTTTTGGGCCACCTGGGACATGACGAGATGGTTTTTTACCAGCCAGACGACCAGTTCGCTGTCGTCCGGGTCCAGGGCGTGGGCTGCGCAGAATTCCCGGGCGTCCGCCATGCCCAGTTCGGAATGGTCGCCGCCGCGGCCCTTGGCGATGTCGTGGAAGATGGTGGCGACGTAGAGCAGCCAGTGGCGGTCGAAGTCGCTGATGACCCGCGAGCAGAGCGGATATTCGTGGGCGAATTCCGCCATGGTGAAGCGGCGCAGGTTGCGCATGACCTGGAGGATGTGCTGGTCCACGGTATAGACGTGGAAAAGGTCGTGCTGCATCTGGCCCACGATGCGGCCCCAGGCCGGGAGGTAGGCGCCCAGGATGTCCAACTGGTTGAGGCGACGGAATTCATGCACCAGGCCCCGCGGGCTCTGGAAGAGGCGCAGGAAGAGGGCGCGGTTGGCCGGATCGGCGCGGAATTCCGGCGTGATGCGTTCCCGGGCTCGCCACAGGGCGCGCAGGGTGCGGGCCGTCATGCCCTTGAGGTCGGAGAATTCCTGCATGAGCAGGAAGGCGTCGAAGATGGCGGAGGGCTTTTGCTCGAAAAGCGATTCGCTGCGTACGTCCAGGAGATCGCCCACGGCCTGGAAGTGGTCGTCCAGGATCTCCGGCGGCATGTCGCGATGGGGATAGAGGGCGGCGCCGATGTTCTGCAGCAGGATGGTATTGAGGCCGGTGATGGCCTTGGCGTTGCGGTAATACTCCTGCATGAGCTGTTCGGAGGCACGCCGGGCTTCGGTGGCCTCGAAGCCGAACTGGGCCGCCAGGGCGTTCTGGTAGTCGAAGAGCAGCCGGTCCTCCCGCCGCCCCAGGTGCAGGTGGAGACGGATGCGCAGATGGCGCAGGTAGTCCTCGCAGCGTTCGGCGTGCTGCATTTCTTCCCGGGTCAGGAAGCCACAGCGTTCCAGGTCCGACCAGGCAGCGCCATAGCCGCTGGCCTGGGAAATCCAGAAAATCACCTGGAGGTCCCGCAGCCCGCCGGGAGATTCCTTGCAATTGGGTTCCAGGCTGTAGGGGGTCTCGGCGAAGCGCAGGTAGCGTTCCTGCTGCTCCAGGCGTTTGGCCTGGAAGAAGTGCAGCGGATCGAGGTCTTCGCGCAGGGCACGCTCGAAACGTGTGAACAGGCGGGTATTGCCGGCCAGGAGCCGGGCTTCGAGGAGGGCGGTCTGGACCGTGATCTCCTTTTGCGCCTCGGACAGGCAGTCTTCGATGGTGCGGACGCTGTGGCCGATTTCCAGCCCGATGTCCCAGAAGCAGCCGACCAGGGCTTCCAGCCGGGCCTGCAGGGCGGCATCCGGTTCGGCGGGCAGGAGGATGAGCAGATCGACGTCGGAGGAGGGGTACAGTTCTCCCCGTCCGTAACCTCCAACGGCAGCGAGGGAAAGGCTGGCCGGGAAGCGCAGTTCCTTCCACAGGCGGGTGAGCACGTCGTCCACCCGGGCGCAGCGGGAAACCAGCAGGCGCCGCGCATCGCCGTGGTCGGCGTATTCGCCCCGCAGGGCTTCCTGATCCGCCTTGACCTGGGCGCGCAGGGCGGCCACATCGGGCAGCTTCATTTGATCCAGTCTGGCTTGGGCCGGGTTCCGGCGGAGACCGTCAGGACTTCGTAGCCCGTTTCGGTAACCACCAGGGTGTGTTCCCATTGGGCCGACAGGCTGTGGTCCTTGGTGACGATGGTCCAGCCGTCGGCCAGTTCCCGGATCGCCGCCTTGCCGGCGTTGATCATGGGTTCGATGGTGAAAATCATGCCGGTCTTCAACGGGACGCCGCTTCCCGCCTTGCCGTAGTGCAGGACCTGGGGTTCCTCGTGAAAGCGTTCGCCTATGCCGTGGCCGCAGAATTCCCGCACCACCGAGTAGCCGTTCTTCTCGGCATGCTTCTGGATGGCGGCGCCGATGTCGCCCAGAAAGGCCCCGGGGCGCACGGCGGCAATGCCCAGCCAGAGGCATTCGAAGGTGATGTCGCACAGGCGGCGGGCCTGGATGGACCCCTCGCCCACCACGAACATGCGGCTGGTATCGCCGTGATAGCCGTCCTTGATGGTGGTGATGTCGAGATTGACGATGTCGCCGTTCTTGAGGGCCTTGTCCCCCGGGACGCCGTGGCAGACCTGGTGATTGACCGAGGTGCAGATGGACTTGGGGTAGGGCTTGTAGCCGGCGGGGGCGTAATTGAGGGGCGCCGGAACGCAGCCCTGCACGTCCACCATGTAGTTGTGGCACAGACGGTCGAGTTCGTCGGTGGTGATGCCGGCCTTGACGAAGGGTTCGATGTAATCGAGCACCTCGGCGGCCAGGCGCCCGGCGACGCGCATTTTCTCGATGGCTTCCGGCGTCTTGATCTGAATGCCCATGTAATTGGCTCTGCGGGGGGCGTTGGGGAAGGGGCGAAGGATAGATTATGCGTCCCATTTCTCAAAGCCGGCCGGCGGCGGCATACTTCCCGCCTCTCACTTCTGTGCTACGGAATAGTCCCATGTCCATTCTTCTCTTCGGGCGCGACGGCCAGGTCGGCTGGCAGTTGCAGCGCTCCCTGGCGCCCCACGGCCCCCTGACCGCCCTGGCCCGCGACGATTGCGACCTGACCGACCTCGATGCCCTGCGGGCCGCCGTGCGCCGGGTGGCGCCCCAGATCATCGTCAACGCCGCCGCCTATACGGCGGTGGATAAGGCGGAAAGCGAACCCGATCTTGCCCGGCGCATCAATGCCGAGGTGCCCGGCCTCCTGGCCGCCGAGGCCGCCCGCAGCGGTGCGCTGCTGATGCATTACTCGACGGATTACGTGTTCGACGGGGAAAAGGAGGGCCCCTACCGGGAGGACGATCCCACCGCCCCGGCCAGCGTCTACGGCCGGACCAAGCGGGAGGGGGAGGAGGCCATCGCCGCGGCGGGCGCTCGGGCGCTCATTTTCCGAACCAGTTGGGTCTTCGGCGCCCGGGGCGGGAATTTCGTCAAGACCATCCTGCGTCTGGCGCGGGAGCGGGATGCGCTCAACGTGGTCGCCGACCAGACCGGCAGCCCCACGCCGGCGGCGCTCATTGCGACGGTGAGCGGTCTGGCCGTCGCTGCGGTAAGGCGAGGAAATCTGCTGCCCCCCGGCGAAGCGCGCCTCTACCACCTGGCGGCGGCGGACCCGGTGAGCTGGCACGCCTTCGCCCAGCGCATCGTGACCCTGGCCACTGCCCAGGGCTTCGCCTTGAAGCTGGCACCCGAGGCGGTCCGCGCCATCACCACGGCCGAATATCCAACGCCGGCCCGGCGCCCCCGCAACTCGCGCCTCGATTGCGGGCGCCTCGAAGCAGATTTCGGCCTGCTCATGCCCTCCTGGCAGCCCTATCTGGAAAGGGTCTTGCAGCTCCTGGCGTTGAAGCAAAACGGCTACTGATTCCAGGCGGAATCCGCCTGGGGACTTCTTTCCCGGGCGGCCCCGTAGTACAATCCAAAAGTTTTTTCGGGCGCAAGTCCGATCAAACGGCGACGGGCGCGGTGCCCGGCGTCATCCCTCACACCCGCCGGTTAAGGGTGCCTGCCAGAGAGTCAAGCCTGGCGGGCGTTGGCGGCGGGTGGCGGTCCAACCCTTAAAGGAGTTACAAATGTCCGTGACCATGCGTCAAATGCTGGAGGCCGGCGTACACTTCGGCCACCAGACCCGTTTCTGGTGCCCCAAGATGGCGCCCTACATCTTCGGTGCCCGCAACAAGATCCACATCGTCAACCTGGAACAGACCCTGGGCAAGTACAACGAAGCCATGGCTTTCGTGAAGAAGCTGGCTGGCAAGCGGGGCAACATCCTCTTCGTCGGCACCAAGCGTCAGGCCCGCGAAATCATGGCCGAGGAAGCCCAGCGTGCCGCGGCACCCTACGTCGACCAGCGCTGGCTGGGCGGCATGCTGACCAATTTCAAGACCGTCAAGACGTCCATCAAGCGCCTGCGCGACATGGAACTGGCCGTCGAGGCCGGCGATCTGGAAAAGATGCCCAAGAAGGAAGCCCTGACCTTCCGCCGCGAACTGGAAAAACTGCAGAAGTCCATCGGTGGCATCAAGGACATGAATGGCCTGCCCGACGCCATCTTCATCGTCGACGTCGGCTACCACAAGATCGCCGTTACCGAAGCCAGCAAGCTGGGTATCCCGGTCATCGGCGTGGTCGATACCAATCACTCCCCGGAAGGCGTCCATTACGTCATCCCGGGTAACGACGATTCTTCCCGCGCCATCCGCCTCTACGCCCGCGGCGTCGCCGACGCCATCCTCGAAGGCCGCAGCCAGGTGGTCCAGGAAATCGTTGCCGCCGGCGGCGACGATGAGTTCGTCGAAGTCGAGGAAGAGTCGGCACAGTAATACGGTGAGGGGTGAGGGGCGAGGGGTGAGGGGTGTCCTTCACGCCTTGCTCCTCCCACCTTGCTCCTCACGCATCTAGGAGAATCGAATGGCGGCAATTACCGCAAGCATGGTGGCTGAACTGCGCGGCAAGACCGACGCACCCATGATGGAATGCAAGAAGGCCCTCACCGAAGCCGACGGGGATATGGGCAAGGCGGAGGAAATCCTTCGCGTCAAGCTCGGCAACAAGGCGACCAAGGCCGCCGCCCGCATCGCCGCAGAAGGCGTGGTCGGAATCTATCTGTCCGGGGACAGCAAGCTGGGCGCTCTGGTCGAAGTCAATAGCGAGACCGACTTCGTGGCCAAGAACGACGAATTCATCGCCCTTTCCAAGGGTTGCGCTGATCTGGTGGCGAACCGGGCCCCGGCCGATGTCGCTGCGCTTTCCGCGCTGCCCATGGGCGAGGGCACGGTCGAGTCGACCCGCTCCGCGCTGGTGGGCAAGATTGGCGAAAACATGTCCATTCGCCGCTTTGTCCGCTACGAAGCCAAGGGCAAGCTGAGCTCCTACGTCCATGGCGGCTCCAAGATCGGCGTCCTGATCGATGTGGTCGGCGGTGACGATCAACTGGCCAAGGATCTGGCCATGCACATCGCCGCGGCCAAGCCCAGGGCCCTCGACGCCTCGGGCGTTTCTGCCGAACTGCTGGACACCGAGCGCCGTATCGCCATCGAGAAGGCCCGTGCCGACAACAAGCCGGAAGCCATGCTGGAAAAGATCGCCGAGGGCACGGTGCAGAAATTCCTCAAGGAAGTCACGCTGCTGGCCCAGGTCTTCGTCAAGGCCGAGGACGGCAAGCAGACCATCGAACAACTGCTGAAGCAGAAGGGCGCTTCCGTGGCCGGTTTCACCCTTTATGTGGTGGGCGAGGGCATCGAGAAGAAGGTGTCCGACTTTGCCGCCGAAGTGGCCGCCCAGGCCGCCGCTGCCCAGAAGTGATATCCGGAGGTCGACGCCGATGACAAGCCCCCGCTACAAGCGCATTCTCCTGAAGCTCTCCGGCGAAGCCCTGATGGGTGACGACGCCTATGGCATCAATCCGCAGACCATCGCGGCCATTGTCGGCGAGATCAAGGCAGTGGCCGACCTGGGGGTCGAAATCGGCGTCGTCATCGGCGGCGGCAACATCTTTCGCGGCATGGCCGGCACGGCCACCGGGATGGATCGCGCCACTGCCGACTATATGGGCATGCTGGCCACGGTGATGAATGCCATGGCGCTGTCCGACGCCTTCCGCCAGGCGGGACTCAATTCCCGGGTCCAGTCGGCGCTCAATATCGAGCAGGTGGTCGAGCCCTACATCCGCGGCAAGGCCATCCGCTACCTGGAGGAGGGGAAGATCGTCGTCTTCGGTGCCGGTACCGGCAATCCCTTCTTCACCACCGATACCGCGGCGGCGCTGCGGGGATCGGAAATCGGCGCGGAAATCGTTCTGAAGGCGACCAAGGTCGACGGGATCTATACCGCCGACCCCAAGAAGGATGCCTCGGCGACGCGCTATGACCGGATCAGCTTCAACGAAGCGATTTCGCGCAACCTTGCGGTCATGGACGCCACGGCCTTTGCCCTGTGCCGCGATCAGAAACTGCCCATCAATGTGTTTTCCATCTTCAAGTCCGGCGCCCTGAAGCGTGTCGTGTGCGGCGAAGACGAAGGCACCCTGGTCTATTGCTGACGGAGAACATGATGATTGCCGAAATGAAGAAAACCGCCGAGCACAAGATGCAGCGTACCCTGGAGGCCCTCAAGACCGACCTTGCCAAGGTACGCACCGGACGTGCCCACGTTGGCCTCCTGGATCACGTCCAGGTGGATTACTACGGTTCGCCGGTGCCCGTGAATCAGGTGGCCAATATCACCCTCATCGATGCCCGTACCCTGGGGGTGCAGCCCTGGGAAAAGAACATGGTGCAAAAGGTCGAGAAGGCCATCCGCGATTGCGATCTCGGTCTCAACCCGGCCGCCCAGGGCGACATCATCCGCGTGCCCATGCCCGCGCTCACCGAGGAACGGCGGCGCGACCTGACCAAGGTGGTCCGCCACGAAGGCGAGAACGCCAAGGTGGCCATTCGCAATCTGCGCCGGGATGCCAATACCCATCTCAAGGACGCCCTCAAGAAACACGAGATTCCCGAGGACGACGAGCGTCGCGCCCAGGATGACATCCAGAAGCTCACCGACCGGTATGTCGCCGAAGTGGACAAGATTCTGGCCCAGAAAGAGGCCGAGTTGATGCAGGTCTGACCCGGCCTGCATTCCATGCCCCTCTTTTCCAGTTCGACACGGGAAGTTCCCGCCACCCCGGCGGTGCCTCGGCATATCGCCGTCATCATGGACGGCAACGGCCGCTGGGCGAAGAAGCGCTTCCTGCCCCGTTTTGCCGGCCACAAGAAGGGCGTCGAGACCGTGCGGGACATGGTCAAGGCCTGCCTCGAACGCGGGGTCGAGTATCTGACCCTCTTTGCCTTCAGCTCCGAAAACTGGCGCCGCCCTCCGGACGAGGTTGGCCTCCTCATGCAATTATTCGTCAAGGCCCTGCAGCAGGAAGTGGTCAAGCTCGACCGCAACGGGGTCCGGCTGCGCATCATCGGCGACATCAGCATGTTCGACGGAAGGTTGCAGGATCTGATCCGGGAAGCAGAGGCCAGGACAGCCGGCAATGAACGCCTCCAGCTCACCGTGGCGGCCAATTACGGCGGGCGCTGGGACATCCTCCAGGCCGCCAATCGCCTCCGGCAGTCGTCGGACGCAAACGGGCCGTGGAACGAGGCCGATCTCGAGTCCCACCTGGCCATGAATTTTGCGCCAGAACCTGACCTTTTCATCCGCACCGGCGGCGAGCAGAGAATCAGCAACTTCCTGCTCTGGCAATTGGCCTACAGCGAGCTCTATTTCACCGACCTGCTCTGGCCGGAGTTCGACGGCGCTGCGCTGGATGCGGCGATCGCTTCCTTCCGTGCGCGGGAGCGGCGTTTTGGGCGCACCAGCGAGCAGTTGGCCGCACCTGCGTCCGACACGCCATCGATACCCCATGCTTAAGACCCGCGTCGTCACGGCCCTGGTGCTCCTGGCCGTTCTTCTTCCAGCGCTTTTCCTGCTTTCGCAAACCCATTGGGCCCTGCTCATGGCCTTGGTGGCGGCGGTGGCTGCCTGGGAGTGGGGCGGACTCGTCGGCTGGAATGGCCCCCGCCGCATCGTCTATGGCCTCGCCATGGGCGGGCTGGCCGTGGGCGTGGTCCTGGGATTGCCCGAGTGGATCGAGGTCACGCGGACCGCCGATGTGCTGCCCCTCTACGGGCTTGCGCTGGCGTTCTGGCTGGTCGTCGTACCGCTCTGGCTGCGCTACAAGTGGCCGGGGAGGGGGGTGGGCATTCCGGTCGGGATTCTGGTCATCTTCCCCACCTGGCTCGCTCTGGTTCAATTGCGCATCCTGGGTCCAGCGGTCTTGCTCGCCATTCTCGCCGTGGTCTGGATCGCCGATATCGCCGCCTATTTCGCAGGTCGCACCTGGGGGCGCCGCAAACTCGCGCCGAGCGTCAGTCCAGGCAAGACCTGGGAAGGCGCTTATGGCGCGGCGGTGGCGGTGCTGATTTATGGCTTTTCCTTGCGTCACGGCCTGTTCGGCGGCGAGGGATCTCCCCTGGCCTGGGGGGGCGTTCTCCTTCTGGTCACTGCAGTAAGCATTCTGGGCGATCTCTACGAATCCCTCTTGAAACGCCAGGCCGGCCTCAAGGACAGCAGCGCCATCCTGCCAGGACACGGCGGCGTACTGGACCGCATCGACAGCCTGACCTCCACGCTGCCCACCGTGGCCTGTCTCTGGCTCCTTTACGGCGGAGTCAAGGGTTGAGCAGGCAGCGGCTGACCCTCCTGGGCTGCACCGGGTCCATCGGAGTCAGCACCCTCGATGTCGTGCGGCGGCACCGCGAGCGCTACGAGGTCTTCGCCCTCTGCGCCCACAGTCAGGTCGATCGGCTCTTCGAGCAATGCCTGGAATTTCGCCCTGTCTACGCCGTCCTGCGCGACGCCGCACTGGCGGCCGACCTGGAGCAGCGCCTGGCCGGGGCAAAGGTGCAGACCGAGGTCCTGCACGGTGTCGATGCCCTGGTCGCCATGGCGACCCATGCGGAGGTCACCACGGTCATGGCCGCCATCGTCGGCGCGGCTGGTCTGACGCCCACCCTGGCTGCGGCCCGGGCCGGCAAGAGGATACTGCTGGCCAACAAGGAAGCCCTGGTCATGGCCGGCGAATTGTTCATGGCCGAGGCGCGCCGCGGGGGAGCGGTCCTTCTGCCCGTCGATAGCGAACACAACGCCATTTTCCAGTCTCTGCCGGTGGATTTTTCGCGGGGGCTCGCGCCCTGCGGCGTGCGCCGCATCCTCTTGACCGCTTCCGGCGGACCGTTTCGTACCAGCCCCGTCGAAGCGCTGGCCGAAGTCACACCGGAGGCCGCCTGTGCCCATCCCAATTGGGTCATGGGGCGCAAGATATCGGTCGATTCGGCCACCATGATGAACAAGGGTCTCGAAGTCATCGAGGCCCGCTGGCTTTTCGATTGCCAGCCGCAACGCATCGAGGTCGTCGTCCATCCCCAGAGCGTCATCCATTCCCTGGTGGATTACGTGGATGGTTCGACCCTGGCCCAGTTGGGCAACCCGGACATGCGCACGCCCATCGCCCATGCCCTGGCCTATCCCGAGCGCGTCGATTCCGGGGTCGAGCCCCTGGATTTGTTCCGCATCGCGCGGCTCGATTTCGAGCGCCCCGATTTCGCCCGCTTTCCCTGCCTTGCCCTGGCCTACGAGGCGCTGCGGCGGGGCGGGACGGCACCGGCCATCCTGAACGCCGCCAACGAAGTCGCGGTCGCCGCGTTTCTGGAACGCCGCCTGCCCTTCCTGGGCATCGGCAAGCTCATTGCTGCCACCCTGGAGGGCGTTCCCGCCGGGAAAGAGGGCAGTCTGGACGACGTTCTGGACGCCGATGCCCAGGCGCGTCGCTTCGCCGAGCAGGCGGTTCGAGGGCACGCCGCTCCGTGAGCGAGCTTCCGTTTTACGCTGCTGCCTTCGTGGTGGTGCTGGGGGTGCTCATCGTGGTCCACGAACTGGGCCACTATGCGGTCGCCCGCTTGTGCGGGGTCAAGGTGCTGCGCTTCGCCGTCGGCTTCGGGCGCCCGCTGTGGTCGCGGCGCTATGGGCCCGACGCAACCGAATGGACCGTGGGTGCCTTCCCCCTGGGGGGTTACGTCAAGATGCTCGATGAGCGGGAGGGCGAGGTTGCCCCCGCAGAGCTTGGAAGAGCTTTCAATCGACAGAGCGTCGGCCGGCGCAGCGCCATCGTCGTTGCCGGACCCCTGGCCAATTTTCTGCTCGCCATCGTCCTGTACTGGGTCGTTTTCGTCTCCGGCAGCAACGAACTGCTCCCCATCGTTGGTCCTCCGGCCAAAGGGAGCCCTGCGGCCATGGCCGGATTCATCAACGGTGAACAGGTTCGGCGGGTCGGTGGCGAGCCGGTCGCCACCTGGACCGATTTCCGCTGGCTCCTGCTGCAAACTGCGGTCGAGCACGATTCCGTCGACATCGAAGTGATGGACGAGGGCGGCTTCATCAGCGTGCGACGCCTTTCCCTGCCTGCAGCCCGGGAACAGGGTTGGCAGGGAGACGCCGTGGAACGCCTGGGGCTTGGCTTCTACCGTCCGCGCATTCCCCCCCTGGTGGGAAAGGTGCTGGAGGGAAGCGCCGGCGCCCTGGGGGGATTGAGGGTCGGCGACCGCATCGTCGCCATAGACGGCGAGGCCATCGCCACCTGGCCCGATGTGGTGCTCGTGGTGCGTGAATCGGCGGGCAAGACCTTGCGTCTTCGCGTACTGCGGGACGACGAGGAAATCGAGCTATCGGTCGTGCCCGCCAGCGTGGAAGACCGGGGCCGTACCATCGGGCGCATGGGCGTCGCGGTGGCCGATGACGGAGAACCCCGCCGCGAACTGCGGACCCGGGTCCGCTATGGCTTCCTCGAGGCCGGCGCAAAGGCGGTGGAGGAAACCTGGGACAAATCGGTGTTCAGTCTGGTGATGCTGGGCAAGATGCTGACCGGCGAAGTTTCCTGGCGCAACCTCTCCGGTCCGGTCACGATTGCTGACTACGCGGGGCAATCGGCTCGCCTCGGACTCGACTATTACCTCAAATTCATGGCTCTGGTCAGTATCAGCCTCGGAGTCCTCAATCTACTGCCCATTCCGGTGCTGGACGGGGGGCATTTGATGTATCATATGATCGAAGTCGTCAGGCGCGGCCCCCTGTCCGAGAGGGCCATGGAAATCGGCCAGCAGATCGGCCTTTCCCTGTTGTTGGCCTTGATGGCTTTCGCCTTTTTTAACGACATAAACCGCCTGCTTTCTGGCTGAAGATGAAAAAATCCCTTCTGGCTACCCTGACGGCAAGCCTGTTCGCTCTGCCTGCGTGGGCGTTCGAACCCTTCGTCGTCAAGGATATTCGCATCGAGGGCATCCAGCGTACGGAAGCGGGGACGGTCTTCAGTTATCTCCCGGTCAAGGTCGGCGATACCTTGACCGACGACAAGGCTGCCCAGGCCATCAAGGCGCTCTTCGCAACCGGTTTTTTCAAGGATGTCCGCGTCGAGGTCGAAAAGGACGTCATGGTCATCGTCCTGCAGGAGCGGCCCGCCATCGCCCAGATCGCTTTCGTGGGCATGAAGGAATTCGAGAAGGACCAGATCCTCAAGGCGCTCAAGGAAACCGGCATCGGGGAAGGGCGCATTTTCGATCGCTCGCTCCTCGAAAAGTCCGAGCAGGAACTCAAGCGCCAGTACCTGGCTCGCGGCAAGTATGCGGCGGTCATTACGACCACCATCACGCCGCTGGAGCGCAACCGGGTTGGCATCAACTTCAATATCGAGGAAGGCCAGGCGGCCAAGATCAAGCAGATCAGCATCGTCGGCAACAAGGATTTCAAGGAGAAGGATCTGGTAGGCCTGTTTGAGCTGACGACGCCGGGCTGGCTGACCTGGTACAGCAAGAACGATCAATACTCCCGCCAGAAACTCGCGGCTGACCTGGAAAAGCTCAAGTCCTACTACATGAACCGGGGCTATCTCGAATTCAGTGTCGAATCGACCCAGGTATCCATTTCGCCCGACAAGCAGGACGTATACATCACCATCAACATTTCGGAAGGGGACCGCTATCAGGTTTCCGCAGTCAAGCTGGCAGGGGATTTTTCCCTGGGCGAGTCCGAATTGCGGCCCCTGGTGACGCTGCGGCCCGGCGACGTCTTCTCGCGCGAAAAACTCAACGACTCGACCAAGGCCATCGGCGATCGCCTGGCGCGGGAGGGCTACGCTTTCTCCAACGTCAACGCCTCGCCGGAACTGGACAAGGAAAAGCATCAGGTCGCCTTCACCATTTTCATCGATCCGGGCAAGCGGGTCTATGTCCGGCGCATCAATATCACCGGCAATACCAAGACCCGCGACGAGGTCATTCGCCGCGAGATGCGGCAGATGGAAGGCGGCTGGTACGATTCGTCCAAGGTGACGCTGTCCAAGCAGCGGGTCGACAAGCTGGGCGTCTTCCAGGAGGTCACCGTGGAGACGCCGCCCGTGCCCGGTACGGCAGACCAGCTCGACGTCAATCTCAATGTGACGGAAAAGGCGACCGGAACCCTCATGCTGGGTGCGGGATTTTCCAGTACGGAAAAATTGGTTTTCTCCGCCTCCGTCAGCCAGAACAACATTTTTGGCAGTGGCAAGAACGTCACCGCCCAAATGAACACCGGCAAGATCAACCGGGTCATTGCCCTGTCCTACACCGACCCGTACTTTACGGTGGACGGGGTCAGCCAGGGCTGGGACATCTACCACCGCAACGTCAATCCCACCTCCCTGACCGTGGGGCGCTACAAGACCTCGTCTCTCGGCGGCGGTATCCGTTTCGGATTCCCGATCGCCGAAAAGGAATCGCTGACCTTTGGTGCGGGGATCGATTCCACTTCGGTCGACGTGTTCAGCAATAGTCCGGAGCGCTACAAGCGCTTCGTCGCGGAGTTCGGTGGCACCAATGTCTCCGTTCCGCTCAGTGTCGGCTGGGTCAGCGACGGCAAGGACAGCCATATCTACCCCACCACGGGGACGACCCAGCGACTTTCGCTTGAAGTGGCGGTTCCCGGCGGCGATCTGACCTACTACCGCGCCAGCTACAACCTGCAGCACTTCTTCCCCCTGAACAAGGATTTCGTCCTCATGCTCAACGGGCAGGCCGGCTACGCCGGTGGCCTGGGCGGCCAGAACGTGCCGTTCTACAAGAATTTCTACGCCGGCGGTATCGGGTCGGTGCGGGGTTACGCCTCCTCCAGCCTGGGGCCGCGCGATAAGGTCAACGGCGTATTCACCAACGAACGCCTGGGGGGCAATCGCGTGATGACAGGCGGCGCAGAACTGCTGTGGGGTGTACCGGGTATGGAAAAGACCCTGCGCCTTGGGCTATTCTTCGACGCTGGCAATGTCTTCGCCAAAGGGGAGAAATTCGACATGGGCGAACTTCGGACCTCGACCGGCATCTCGGCGGCCTGGGTATCCCCGCTGGGGCCCCTGAAGTTCAGTATCGCCAGTCCCCTGAACGAGAAAGACGGCGACAAGACCGAGAAATTCCAGTTCCAGATGGGAACCACTTTTTAACTAGGAGCACCCTGCTGATGAAAGCCAAAGCCCTTGTCCTTGCGACCCTTGTAGCCACCCTGACGGCCGGGGGGGTTCAGGCGGCGGAATTGCTCAAGGTCGGCTATGTCAATACCCAGCGCATCTTTCGCGATGCTCCGGCGGCGGTCAAGGCGGCCAAGAAACTGGAAGGTGAATTCTCCAAGCGGGATCAGGATCTTCAGCGTATGGCCAAGCAATTGCAGGGCATGCAGGAGAACCTGGAAAAGAATTCCGTCACCATGACCGAGGCTGACCGGCGTGCCAAGGAAAAGGAATTCGGCGAACTCTCCCGGGAGTTCCAGCGCAAGCAGCGCGAGTTCCGTGAGGATCTCAATCTGCGCCAGAACGAGGAGAACGCCGCGGTCATCGAGAAGGCCAACAAGGCCATCAAGCAGATCGCCGAGGCCGAGAAGTACGATCTCATTCTTCAGGATGTGGTCTGGGTGAGTCCCCGGCTGGATATTACGGAGAAGGTCATCAAGGCGCTGTCCGAGGCCAAGTGATGCCCACCCCTGGCGCCCGGGGTTTTCGACTCGCCGACATCGCCGCCCGTCTGGGCGGCGATGTGCTTGGGGACGCCGAAACCGTCGTTGTGCGGGTGGCTACCCTGGCGTCGGCCGGGCCGGAGGACATCGCTTTCCTGTCCAATCCCAAATACCGCAGCCAGTTGAGCACCACCCGGGCTGGCGTGGTCATCCTGGGGCGCGGCGCTGCTGCGGATTTCAACGGCCCCCGCATCGTTGTGCCCAATCCCTACGCCTATTACGCACGGGTGGCGGCGCTGCTGCATCCGCCCGTGAAGACGCCCCCCGGCGTGCACCCCAGCGCCGTAACGGCCTCGCCCGTTCCGGCCAGTGCTTCCATCGGCGCCCAGGTCAGCATAGGGGCCGATGTCGTTCTGGGTGAGCGCGTGACCCTGCATCCGGGCTGCACCATTGGTGATGGTGTTCGTATCGGGGACGACAGCGTTTTTTACCCCAGGGTGACCGTCTATCCAGGCTGCCGCATCGGCCAGCGGGCAATCGTCCATTCCGGGGTGGTCGTGGGGGCCGACGGCTTTGGGTTTGCTCCGGAGGGCGGGGCGTGGGTCAAGATTCCCCAGATCGGCGGCGTGCTCGTCGGTGACGATGTGGAAATCGGCGCCAATACCAGCATCGACCGGGGCGCCCTGGACGATACCGTCATCGGTGACGGGGTGAAGCTGGACAATCAGATTCAGATCGGGCACAACTGCGTGATCGGTGCCCGCTCCGTCATTGCCGGCTGTGTGGGGATTGCCGGCAGCACGCGCCTGGGTGAGGGCTGCATGGTCGGGGGCGCGGCCATGATCCTCGGTCACCTGGACATCGTCGGAGGGACCGTGATTTCTCCGGGATCCATGGTCATGAAGAGCATTACCCGGCCGGGCAAATATACTGCCCTTTACCCCTTGGAAGAGCACGACCGCTGGTTGCACAACGCCGCCCAGATCCGCCACCTCGACGCCTTGGCAGACCGGGTTTCAGAACTTGAGAAAGCACTTTCAAAAACCAACACAGAGGGATGATTAAATGGACATTCATGCAATTTTGGAGCACCTGCCTCATCGCTATCCCTTCCTGCTCGTCGACCGGGTTGTCGACCTGGAAGTGGGCAAGTCCATCCATGCCTACAAGAACGTCACCATCAATGAACCCTTCTTTCAGGGGCACTTTCCCCATCATCCGGTGATGCCCGGGGTGCTCATCATGGAAGCCCTGGCCCAGGCTGCCGGCATCCTTTCCTTCAAGACCATGGGCGAGAAGCCGGACCCCAATTCGGTTTTCTATTTCGTGGGCATCGACGAGGCGCGCTTCAAGAAGCCGGTCATGCCCGGGGACCAGTTGCACCTGCATGTCGAAATCGAGCGGCAGATGCGCGGGATCTGGAAGTACAAGGCCGAGGCCCGCGTCGACGGGCAAATCGTCGCCGAAGCGAAACTCATGTGCGCCAAGCGGGATATCCAGCAATGATCCACCCCACCGCCATCGTCGACCCTGCGGCCCGCATCGGCGCCCATGTGAGCATTGGCGCCTACAGTCTGATCGGTCCCCACGTCGAAATCGGCGACGACACCGAGATCGGCCCCCATGTGGTCATCAAGGGGCACACCCGCATCGGGCGCGGAAACCGCATTTACCAGTTCTGTTCGCTCGGCGAAGTGCCCCAGGACAAGAAATACGCCGGTGAGGACACCCGGCTGGAGATCGGCGACCGCAATACCATTCGCGAGTTCTGCACTTTCAACCTGGGGACGGTCCAGGACGCCGGGGTCACCCGCATCGGCAACGACAACTGGATCATGGCCTACGTGCACATCGCCCATGACTGCCAGATCGGCCATCACACCACCTTCGCCAACAATGCCCAACTGGCCGGCCACGTCCATATCGGCGACTGGGCGATCCTGGGGGGCTACACCGGGGTGCACCAGTTTTGCCGGGTTGGGGCTCATGTCATGACCGCGGTGGGCACCGTGATCCTGCAGGACGTCCCGCCCTACCTGATGGCGGCCGGCAACACCGCCCAGCCCTACGGCATCAATACCGAGGGCCTCAAGCGGCGGGGATTCACGGCCGACGCCATCACGGCGCTCAAGCGCGCCTATCGCACCCTCTACAAATCGGGCCTGATGCTCGAAGAGGCCAAGGTCAAACTCGCCCAGGAGGCGGCCCAGCAACCCGACGTGGCGCTGTTCGTCGAATTTCTCGAACTGTCGAAGCGCGGCATCATCCGATGAGGGAAGGGGGAAGGGGGGTCCGCATCGCCCTGGTGGCGGGCGAGGCCTCCGGCGATCTGCTCGCCAGCCATCTGCTGGCCGCCTTGCGGCAGCGGCTGCCGGCGGCGAAGTTCTTCGGCATCGGGGGGCCGCGCATGGAGGGGCAGGGCTTCGAGGCCTGGTGGCCGGCGGAGAAGCTCGCCGTGCGGGGCTATTTCGAAGTGCTCAAACATTACCGGGAGATCGCCGGTATCCGGCGGGCCCTCAAGAAGCGTCTCCTTGCCGATCCGCCGGACCTGTTCATCGGGGTCGACGCGCCGGACTTCAACCTGGATCTCGAAGCGGGTCTGAAGCGCCGCGGGATCCGCACCATCCATTTCATCAGCCCGTCGATCTGGGCGTGGCGCGGTGGTCGCATCAAGTCCATCGGCCGGGCAGTGGATAAGGTTCTGGCCCTGTTCCCCATGGAGCCTCCCCTCTACCAGAAGGCCGGCATTCCCGTTGCCTACGTCGGCCACCCCATGGCCGACACCATTCCCCTGACCACGGACAAGGCCCTGGTGCGCGAACGCCTGGGCCTGCCGCTGGCAGCCCCCATCTTTGCCCTGCTGCCGGGCTCCCGGCAGTCGGAACTCCAGTACATGGCCGCCACCTTCGTCGCCACGGCCAAAGTGTTGCACGAGCGGCATTACCCACAGGCCCGTTTCCTGGTGCCCCTGGCCACCCGGGAAACCCGCTTGCTGTTCGAAGAAGCGCTCTACGCCGGGCAAGCGACCGATCTCCCCTTCCGCCTCCTCTTCGGCCATGCCCAGGATGCCCTGGGCGCTGCCGATGTGGCCCTGGTGGCCAGCGGAACGGCGACTCTGGAAGCTGCTCTGGTCAAGCGGCCCATGGTCATCACCTACAAGGCGTCCCGGGCTTCCGCCTGGTTCATGCGCCGCATGGCCTATCTTCCCTACGTGGGATTGCCCAATATTCTGGCCGGACGTTTCGTGGTGCCGGAACTCCTGCAGGACGACGCCACGCCGGAAAATCTGGCCGCCGCTCTGGTCAAACTCTACGAGGACAAGGCGGGGGCCGAGGAACTCGCGGCGGTCTTTACCGAAATCCACCTGCAATTGCGGCAGGACACCGCCTCGCGGGCGGCCGATGCGATCCTGGAATGCCTGAGCTGAGCTATCCCGACGGCCTCGTCTGCGGCATCGACGAGGCCGGGCGAGGGCCCCTGGCCGGGCCTGTGGTGGCGGCGGCGGTGATTCTCGATCCGACGCGTCCCATTGCCGGACTCGACGACTCCAAGAAGCTCTCCGAAAAACGGCGGGACGCGCTCGCCCAGCGTATCAAGGGGGAGGCCCTGGCCTGGGCGGTGGCCTGGGCCACGGTGGAAGAGATCGACGCCCTCAATATTCTCCAAGCCACGCTTGTGGCCATGGCCCGGGCGGTTGCGCGCCTGGACATTACGCCCCAGGCCGCCCTGGTGGACGGCAATGTGCTTCCCAGACTGAACTGTCCGGCCCAAGCCGTCGTCAAAGGGGACGGCAGCATTGCGCCCATCGCGGCGGCGTCCATCCTGGCCAAAACCAGCCGCGACGCCGAGATGCGTCGCCTGCACGAGCGCTTTCCTCAGTACGGCTTTGCCGGGCACATGGGCTATCCCACCGCCGCCCACCTCGCCGCGCTGCGCGCCCATGGGGCGAGTCCCATCCATCGTCGGAGCTATGCTCCTGTGCGTGCGGTCCTTTCGGAGAACTGGTCATGAACCTGCAACCCCTGTGGCTTTTCCTGCATCTCGCCAGCGTGGTCGTCTGGGTGGGCGGCATGTTTTTCGCCTACGTCTGCCTGCGGCCGGCGGCGGTTGAGGTCCTGGAGCCCCCGCTGCGTCTTGCCCTGTGGCGCAAGGTTCTGGGGCGTTTTTTCCGCTTCGTCTGGGGGGCTGTGGCCCTCATCCTGGGAAGCGGCTTCATCATGCTGGCGGGGCTGGGTTTTGCCGTCGCCCCCCTTCATCTGCACCTCATGTTCGCCCTGGGCTTGGTCATGGTGGCGGTCTTCGTCGGCGTCGTCACCGTCCCCTATGGGGCCCTGAACGAAGCGGTCGAGCGCAGTGACTGGCCGGCTGGAGGGGCGGCTCTGGGGCGTATCCGCAAGCTGGTGGGCT
>Ga0268298_10002844_pt1 | contig 18386 bp, 15 predicted proteins | sample WWTPWeurt_MetaG_FD_194462 | JGI IMG/M metagenome (GOLD analysis project Ga0268298, IMG submission 194462) | Activated sludge microbial communities from WWTP in Nijmegen, Gelderland, Netherland - WWTP Weurt | ecosystem: Engineered > WWTP > Aerobic digester > Activated sludge | place...
AGGGGACACAAAGTATTGTGATCCGCAGCGGACAGTCATTGCTGTTATCTGATTATCAAAAAGCCCTGCATAACACCAATACCATTTACACCTTCTCTGAAAACGGCGAGTTCGTGGATGATGCGCCCACCGAAGAAGAGGACGATGATGAATTAATGAGATCGGTAATCATTGTTCCGTTGGTGGTCAATGGCAAGACCGCTGGCGCGCTTCAGATCTTCTGTTCGCAGTTGAATGCCTACGATGAAGACCACATGCATTTCGCAGAGGGGCTTGCTTTCCGCGTTTCAGCGGCGCTCTCCAATGCCATTTTGTTCGCGGACCTTGAAAAGCGCGTCCGTGACCGCACAGTGGAGATCGAGACCATCCGTCAGCGCCTAGAGCTGGCTACCCGGGCTGCCGAACTGGGCATTTGGGATTGGAATGCAAAGACCGGCGAATTGATCTGGGATGACCAGATGCACCTCATCAATCGCACCGATAAAGCCACCTTCACCGGACACATTGACTTCTCACTCGACCGCGTTCATCCTGATGACGTTCAAAAAATGAGGGATCTCGTTCAGGCTTTGCTTTCCGGCACACTAAGCCTGCAGAGATTGGAGTATCGCATTATTCGAGGCGATGGCACTGTGGGGTATCTAAAGACCCACGGTGTGATCTTGCGTGATGCCGAAGGAAAGCCAGATCATGTCATTGGCATGGTGCAGGATGTGACACAGGAGAAACAAGCCGAAGATGCCCTGCAGGAAAGCGAGGCAACCTATCGCGCCCTGTTCGAGAATGCGCATGATGCCATCTTCCTCTTTGATTCAGAGGGCGTCATCTTGCGTGTCAATTCGCGCTGTACCGATCTTCTGGGATATTCAGTGGATGAGATCATCGGTAAAACGGCCATTGATTTCATCTACCCATCCGATATTTCAGATGCGAACGACCACATGGCGCGTTTATACGCGGGCGAGTACCTGCCAACTTACGAAAGGAAATTCAAGCGGAAAGACGGCACCCTGATCGAAACAGAGATCAACCTGCTGCTCATCCGCGACGAGAATGACAAGCCGAGGCTGGTGCAGAGCGTGGTGCGTGATATTACCCAACGCAAGAAAGCTGAAGAAACCCTGCATCGCGCCAACTTTGAAATGGGACGCGCCATGCGCATGAAGGACGAATTCCTGGCCAGCATGAGCCACGAACTCCGCACCCCGCTGACCGGTGTGCTGGGGTTGTCTGAAGCCTTGCAAATGGAAGTTTATGGAGGCTTGAACGACAAACAGAAGAATGCCATCGCCAATATCGAATCGAGCGGAAGGCATTTGTTGGAGCTCATTAACGACATCCTCGATATCTCCAAGATCGAAGCGGGCAAACTGGAACTGTTGATGGAGCCTTGTTCCCTAAAAGATATCTGCCAGGGAAGCATGTACCTGACCAAGGGCATGGCGGGCAAAAAACAGCAGGGCATCAGGTTCACCACTGAGCTTGGAAGCGAAGATGTTGTAGTGCGCGGAGATTCACGCCGTTTGAAGCAGGTCATCGTCAATCTGCTCAGCAACGCCATCAAGTTCACGCATGAAGGCGGCGCACTCGGGTTGGATGTGAAAGCCGGTAAAGAAGATCAAACGGTTGAGATCACGGTCTGGGACGAAGGCATCGGCATTCAAGCCGAGGACATGCACCGTATCTTCCAGCCGTTCGTGCAGTTGGATAGCAGTCTGGCTCGCCTGCACAATGGCTCCGGGTTGGGGCTGGCCTTGGTGAAGAGACTGGTTACCATGCACAACGGAAGCATCCAGGTGGAAAGCGAGTACGGGAAAGGCAGCCGCTTCACCGTTACGCTTCCCCGCCTGCCTGCAGGGAGGATCAAAAGGAACACCGACGATGTTCAATTCCAGCCTTTGGTGACAGCCATGTTGGGCGAGACCATTGCCACCGCCATGATTGTGGATGACAACAAGATGAACATTGAGATGCTGGCGGATTTCCTGACCTCGCAAAGGTTGAGGGTTGCCACCGCTAACAGCGCTGAAGATTTTCTTGCACGGGTGGGTGTGATCCGGCCGGATTTCATCCTCATGGATGTGCAAATGCCGCTCATCGATGGGTTGGAAGCCACGCGCCGTCTGCGTGCCCTGCCCGATGCGCAGATCGCCAATATTCCCGTCATTGCCATTACTGCCCTGGCCATGCCGGGTGATCGAGAGAACTGTTTGAGCGCGGGCGCGAACGATTACATCAGCAAGCCGGTCAAATTAAGGGAACTTGCCGTCTTGATCCAGAAAATACTTGGAGGAAAAAAATGAACGAAAAAGCCTACACCATCCTAATCGTGGACGATGAGCCCATTGCCCGAATGAGTCTGGCTGCTCTCCTGGACCGCTCTAATTATCATATTGAGATGGCAGAGGATGGGATCAAGGGACTTGAGTTGATCAAGCAGGTTAATCCAGATGTCATTCTGCTCGATGTGATGATGCCGAATATGAACGGTTACGAAGTTTGCAAACGCATCCGCTCTGACCCGCAGATCGCTGAGGTCCCGATCATTTTGATCACCGCTCTGGATGATCGCGAAGCCAAACTCGATGGGCTGGCCGCCGGCGCGGATGATTTTCTTTCCAAGCCTTTTGACAGCCTCGAATTGGAGATCCGCCTGCACACGCTAAAGCGGGTCAATCGTTATCGCCATCTGGTCGAAGAGCGCGAAAAACTCAGCAAGGCGCTTGTGGAGCTTTCTGCCAAGAACCTGCAATTGAGCCTGCTATCACGCCAGATCCTTGAAGCTCAGGAGAATGAACGCCGGTTCGTGGCGGTTGAACTGCATGATGAGATCGGTCAGCTCGTGACCGGCTTGAAGTTGATCCTCGAACGCCCCCAGCAGGATGCGGCTCAGCAGCTTGGGGAGGCGATGAATGTTTCAAATGAACTGCTGCAACGCCTGCGTGAGATGTCATTGAACCTTCGTCCCACCGCTTTGGACGACCTCGGTTTGTTCGCCGCTCTGGACGGTCTCTTCAAACGCTTCTCAAAGCAGACCAATGTTCTCGTCCGCCACAATATCAACCCGTTGAATGACCGCCGTTTCGATCGGATCGTTGAGACCACCATCTTCCGCGTAACGCAGGAGGCGCTCACCAACGCCGCCCGTCACTCCGGAGCGAGCGAGGTGCGCATTTCGTTGATCCTTAACCCAACTCATCTATGGCTTGAGATCGAAGATACCGGAAAAGGATTCAAGTTGGAAGAGATGGATATGGGCGTATCGACAGGGTTGTCGGGCATGTCTGAACGGGTGGGTCTGGCTGGTGGAAATTTCAAGATCCAATCCGCTCCCGACGAGGGAACGCTCATCCTGGTCGATTTTGAAGTGAAATAAGGAGGTGATCCATGGAACGCATCACAATTATTCTTGCAGATGATCACAAACTGGTAAGGCAGGGAGTTCGCTCTCTGTTGGAGATGCAGTCGGGCTACGATGTGATCGGCGAAGCCAGCGACGGAGAGGAAGCTCTGAAGATGATCGAAACCCTTGAGCCTGATGTTGCCTTTCTCGACGTGATGATGCCCAACATGAACGGGATCGAAGCGGCGAGGGTCGCGCATCAACGCGGGTACAAGACCAAGATCATCTTTCTCACCATGCATGCCAATGCCACGTATGCCGTGCGCGCCTTGCAAAGCGGTGCGCTGGCTTATGTGTTGAAAGACTCTGATTTTGAAGAGATCATCAAAGCCATCGAAAGCGTGCGTGAGGGAAGGCGGTATCTGAGTGCAGACATCGCCGAGGAAGTTTTTGAAATGTTGTTGAACGCCGACACAAAGAAGGAGAATCCCATCGACTTGCTCTCGCCTCGTGAGCGTGAGATATTACAATATATTGCTGAAGGCAAGACCAATGCCAGCATCGCAGAGAAATTAACTCTCAGTGTGCGTACGGTCGAATCACACCGCCTGAATCTGATGAAGAAACTTCGGATCAACTCTCATGCCGATCTGGTGAAATTTGCCATTCACAATGGCTTGGTCTCACCGTGATCGTTCGGTTTTTGAAAAGTTTTTTGTTTGGAGGTGAACATGCAATCTGCCAACCCTAAGATCCTGATCATCGAAGATGACAGTATTGCCAGCAGCGCGCTGGAGGGATTGCTATCGAGGGAAAGTTTTGACCTGTACTTTGCGCGTGACGGCATGGAAGGTATTTCCATGGCGGTGACGGTGCATCCGGATGTGATCCTTCTGGATGTGATGATGCCGGTCATGGATGGGTTCGAAGTCTGCCGCCGGATACGCTCCATGCCAGACACTGCGGAAGCCCCCGTGATCCTCATCACTTCGCTGGACGATCATGAGTCCCGGATCCAGGGGCTGCGTGCCGGCGCAGACGACTTCATTACCAAGCCGTACAACAAGGTGGAGTTGTTCGCCCGCCTGCAGACCATTCTGCGGCTCAACCGCTACCGCCGCATCGCAGATCAGCAGGCTGAATTGCAGGCATTGAATGCCAAGTTGTTGATCGCCTATGACAAGACCATTGAAGGCTGGTCGCAGGCGCTCGACCTGCGCGATAAAGAGACCGAGGGTCATACCCAGCGGGTGACCGAGATGACGGTCAAATTTGCCCGTGCGATCGGGTTCTCTGAATCGGATATTGAACACATCCGCCGCGGCGCACTGCTGCACGATGTGGGCAAACTGGGCATCCCTGATGCCATTCTGCATAAGCATGGCGCGTTGACCCCTGAAGAGTGGCAGATCATGAAGCGGCACCCCGTCTACGCTTTGCAGTGGCTTTCGCCGATCGAATTCCTTTTACCCGCTCTGCATATCCCCTATTCCCACCATGAGAAATGGGATGGGTCCGGTTACCCGCGCGGGCTGAAAGGGACCGAGATCCCCATTGCCGCCCGTATCTTCGCGCTCGTGGATGTGTGGGACGCGCTGTGCTCCGACCGCCCGTATCGCGAGGCCATGAAAAAGCCCGATGCTCTGGAATACATTAAGTCGCAGCAGGGAATCCACTTTGACCCGGCATTGATGGAAACTTTTATCACGCTGGTGAACGAAGAAGCGTAGGCGCGTAATAATATTGTCAGTCTCTTGACACTCCCGGAAGGGGAGGATAATCAGTTGGCATTCGGCGGTCTTTCCATGATAATGAAAGCGGCGAATGCCAACTGATTTAATCCAGGAGAACTGACATGTCTGTATCTGCCGAATATACTGAAACTACTCTGTTGGGGGAGTACACCTATGAAAAGCGCCCCATTGAGCGCGGTTATGCCAACCGAACTTTATTCATTGACCTTTCCAGGAATGCCATTGCAGAAAAGCCTGTAACCCGGCAGATGAAAGACCTGTTCACGGGCGGGCGTGGATTTGCGCTCAAACTGCTTTGGGATGCGGTCACCCCTGAAACGAAATGGGATGATCCCCAAAACGAGCTGGTCATTGCAAATGGTCCCATCTGCGGGATCACCGCCTACCCCGGCAGCGGAAAATCCACGGTCGTCACATTGAGCCCGTTGACCGGCAATGTCATCGATAGCAACGTGGGCGGATATTTTGCGCCCTTCCTAAAATTCTCCGGCTTCGATGCGCTTGAGATCCAGGGCAAAGCGTCTGAGGATGTGATCATCTTTATCGATGGAGATACCGGTCGGGTGACGATTGAGACGAATCCGCTCAAGGTGATGGATTCGCACGAGGTGAGCAATCAGCTCACAGCGCGATACGGAGGCGATGAAAAAGGACGGCGCGGCATTTCCGTGTTGTCTGCGGGGCAGGCAGCGGAGCACGTCCGCATCGCCATGATCAACTCCACCTGGTACGATGTGCGCCGCAAGGAAACCCGTCTTAAGCAAGCCGGGCGCGGCGGACCCGGGCGCGTGTTCCGCGATAAGAAGATCAAAGCTATTGTGGTGCGCTATACCGATATGGGCGGCGACAAGAACGGTGTGGCGGATATGCCGCTCATCCGCAAGGCGGGGCAGCGCATCAACAAGGAGATCGCCGATCTCGATGACAAGCAGAATCAAATGCGCAAGATCGGCACGGCGAACATCGTGGAAGTGATGGATCATTTTGATCTGCTGCCGACCCATAACTTCCGCTACGGATCACACCCCGATACCCACAAGATCGACTCGAAAGTTTGGAAGGAAGCCTTCACACAAGGCTTACCCGACGGCTGCTGGCTGGGATGCACCATGTCCTGCTCGCATGGCGTGGATCACTTCCCGATCCAAACCGGACCGTACGCCGGTCAATGCGTTCTGGTGGATGGACCTGAATACGAGAACGCCGCCGGGCTGGGCTCGAACATCGGTAACTTTGACCCGCAAAAAGTTTTGGAACTCAACTTCTACGTGGATACCTATGGCGTGGATAGTATTTCATTTGCCAACTGTGTTGCCTTTGCGATGGAATGTTACGAAGAAGGCATCCTCACCAAGGAACACACAGGCGGGCTGGAATTAAAATTCGGCAACGGCGCGGCTGCGCTTGAATTGTTGCATCAAATGGCACGCGGCGAAGGCTTTGGTCTGATCGTTGGACAGGGTGTGCGCTACATGAAGGAATATTTTGCGCGCGAATTTGGCGGCGACCCGGCCTTCATGCATGACATTGGCATGGAGATCAAAGGCATGGAGATCTCAGAATACCTGACCAAGGAATCCATTGCCCAGCAGGGTGGGTATGGCATGGCCACCAAGGGACCGCAGCATGATGAAGCGTGGTTGATCTTCATGGATCAGGTGCAGAATCTGCTGCCGACCTTCAAAGACAAGGCTGAAGCGTTACATTATTTCCCCATGTGGCGCACATGGTTCAGCTTGCATGGGTTGTGCAAACTCCCGTGGAATGATATTTCTCCCGAGAACAACAAGCAGACCAAAGAGCCTGCCAAGGTGGAAGAGCATGTTGAAAACTACACATGGATCCATCAGGGCGTGACCGGCGTTCCAACAACCACTGAAACATTGCTCCATCAATCTGAGCGCGTGTACAACTTCCAAAAAGTATTTGCCATGCGCATGGGGCGTGTCGGGCGCAAGCACGATTATCCGCCTTACCGCGCCATGGGACCTGTGACTGCGGCGGAATACGAATCGCGCAAGGATCGGTACGATGAGCAGCTTCAACGCCTGGTGGAGATCGATCCGCAGGGACTGCCCACGGAAGAAAAGATGAAACTCTTGCGGCGGTATCGTGAGGGGCAATATGAACAGTTGATGGATGCGGTCTATACGCGTCGCGGCTGGGATGCGAACAGTATCCCCACCGTGGAAAAACTGCATGAACTGGGCATTGACCTGCCCGAGGTGGTCGCAGTGGTGGAGCAGGCTAAGAAGCAGTAAAAGAGAACAATCAACGAACAGGCAGGTATTTCACCTGCCTGTTTTGATTCATGAGGCTGGCTGAAGTGACCTTCAAAGTAAGAATTGGATAATTTTGCTCATCTTTATCTAATAAAGCGGTCTTATATTTATCGTTAAGTAAATTCAAGTACATCGATCATTGCCCGGTCTAGTCGTGCATCATCTTGCAGCTCATTTTATTGGTAAAAGCGCATGAACGAACCATCGGTTTCTCGATCTGAAAAATTGCGGGGGATATTTGGCAGGGCGCTTGCGCGCCTTCGTCATGGGCTTCCATTCGGCTCTGGCGTGCTGGCGGCAGTTTTGGCTTTCATCATTTACAACCTTGTTTTTATTCAACCCAATCAACTTTCCATCGATGATGTAAATAACTCCGTTTCAAGCGCGATGGCATCTGCCACACCGCCTGCCGCTTTCTCGGCGAATGTGTACCAGATCATCCAGCCTTCACTGGTGTTGATCGAAGTGGAGGAGGAGCATCAAAACGCCAAGACCGATCATGGGCTGGGGAGCGGTGTGGTGGTTGATTCTTTTGGCAATATTCTCACCAGCCTGCATGTAGTTAAAGGCGCCACCAACATCAAGGTCACATTTGCAGACGGATTTGAATCCGCCGCGCAGATCGTGGTGGAGCAGCCGGAAAATGATATCGCGGTGATCCAGGCTTTGGATACGCCTCTCGTGCTTGCGCCGGCTGTGCTTGGGAATCCCAATTCCATGCGGGTCGGCGACGAAGCATTTGTGGTGGGGAATCCGTTTGGTTTGTATAGCTCGATGAGTGCGGGGGTGATCTCAGGTTTTGACCGTGTTTTCAAAATGCCCAACAGCAAAACGGCCATTCATGGAATGATCCAGGTGGATGCGGCCATCAATCCCGGTAATTCGGGCGGACCGCTGCTGAACCGCGATGGATACGTGATCGGCATTGTGACGGGCATCGTAAACCCGACCGAAGAGAATTTCTTTGTCGGTATTGGTTTTGCAGTTCCGATCATGACGGCAGTCAGCGGGATGGGTTCCCCGCCATATTGATCGCATACCTTATAGGAGACGGCAAATGGATTCAAATCATCAGTCGAACAAATTGCCCATGGAAAAACTTTTATATGAAGTGAAGAAGGTCATCGTTGGGCAGGACCATTTATTGGAAAGCTTGATCGTTGCCCTGCTTGCGCGCGGACATATTCTAGTGGAAGGCGTTCCCGGGCTTGCGAAGACCATGGCGATCAAGACCGTGGCAGATGCGATCGGTGGAGAGTTCAAGCGCATCCAGTTCACGCCAGACCTTGTCCCCGCTGACCTGGTCGGTACCCGCATTTACAACCAGAAGTCGGGCGAGTTCAATACTTCGCTTGGACCTGTTTTCACCAACCTGTTATTAGCCGATGAGATAAATCGCGCGCCCGCCAAAGTGCAAAGCGCCCTGCTGGAAGTGATGCAGGAGAAACAGGTCACCATTGGGCGCGAAACTCACAAGGTGCCGAATCCGTTCCTGGTTTTGGCCACCCAAAACCCGATCGAAACCGAGGGGACGTATGCCCTGCCCGAAGCGCAGGTGGACCGCTTCATGCTTAAGGTGCTGGTGGGTTACCCAACCGCAACCGAGGAATTTGTCATCGTAGAGCGGATGACCGGCGCGCTGTCTGCTGCTCAGAAAGTGCTGACCACCGATCAACTTGTGGAACTTCAAAAACAGGTCGATCAGGTCTATGTAGACCCATCGCTGATGGAGTACGCGGTGAAGATCGTTTCTGCCACCCGCAAGCCCAAGGATGTGGGGGAGGGTGATCTTGCACGATACATCATGTTCGGCGCCAGTCCGCGCGCGTCGATCAACTTGATTCTCACGGCTCGCGCGCTGGCTTTTGTCCGCGGGCGGAATTATGTCCTGCCGCAGGATGTGCTCGATATGACCCTGGATGTGATCCGTCACCGCCTTGTGCTTTCGTACGAAGCGCTGTCAGATAACGTCAGCAGCGACGACTTGATCACGAAGATCCTTGACCGCATTCCCGTGCCCGTGGTGCCATTGAATGAACACGTCCATATCCGCGCCAACGCCTGAACGAATCCTGCATCGGCTTGATTGGCAGGTCATCCGAAAATTGGATGGCTATCTTCAGGGCGATTATCGCAGCCTGTTCTACGGCTCCGGCGTGGACTTTGCAGACCTGCGCGAGTACCAGCCCGAGGACGACATCCGCTATATTGATTGGAACGTGAGCGCGCGCATGAACACGCCCTACGTCCGCAAGTATGTGGAGGACAGGGAGGTCATCGCCTGGTTTCTGCTGGATCTGAGTCCCTCTGTGGATTTTGGCAGGCTCGAGCATCAGAAGCGGTCGGTGCTGATCGATTTTGTAGCCACGCTTGCGCGGCTGCTCACACGCCACGGGAATCGCGTCGGGGCGATGATGTTTGGCAGCAAGATGCAGCACACGGTCCCGGCCCGAGGCGGGCGGAATCAAGTCCTGCGTTTGATCAATGACCTGTTGAAGCAGCCGCAGCTTCCGAGTTCATCCATCACCGATCTCGCATCGCTCATCAGCGCAGGTTTGAACGCCATCAAAAAGCGTTCGCTTGTCTTTATCATCTCAGACTTTATCAGCGCGCCAGGTTGGGAGAAGTCGCTGAGTTTGTTGGGCAGCCGGCACGAAGTGGTTGCCATCCGTTTATGGGATCCGCGGGAAATGGAACTGCCCGATGTGGGCGCGATCATCATGGAAGATGCCGAGACCGGCGAACAGTTGTATGTGGATACTCACGATAAAAAGTTCCGCCAGCGTTTTCAAGAGGCGGCGCAAAAACGCGAGGCGGCGCTGGCTGAATCTTTCAAGCGCGCCGGCGTGGATGTACTTCCGCTTTCGACCGAAGAAGACCTGATCCGGGCGATCGTGCGATTTGCGGCTGCGCGGCGCAAGCATAAAAAATAACAAGAGAGAATCATGTCATTCATCTGGCCCGCCCTGCTTTGGTCACTGGTTGCTGTTCCACTTTTGGTGTGGTTGTACCTCCGCATGCAAAAACGGCGGGCGCAGTTCGCGGTGCGTTATGGCAGCCTGGGATTGGTGCAGCAGGCCAGCGGAGGCTCATCCGAATCGCGCCGTCATGTGCCGGCCATGTTCTTCCTCGCCGGGCTGATCGTTCTGTTCGTCGCGTTGGGGCGTCCGCAAATGCTGATCGGGCTTCCGAAAGTGGAAGGAATTGTCATTCTGGCTTTTGATGTTTCGGGCAGCATGTCGGCTGATGATTTTGAGCCCACCCGCATGGAAGCGGCGAAGATCGTGGCAAAGGATTTTGTGGCGCGCCAGCCGACAACGGTTCGGGTGGGCGTGGTTGCATTTAGCGACAGCGGTTTTTCGGTGCAGCTGCCAACGAACGATCAGGCTTCGATCGTTTCTGCCATTGACAGGCTTCAGCCGCAGCGGGGGACATCGCTCGCGAATGGCATTGTCGTTTCGTTGAATACGATCGCCAATGTCACCGGTCAGGACCCGATCGTTGGCATCGATGCCGAGACTCCGGTGGAGGGACAGCCGGTCCCTGTTCCTGTCAGCGCGGAAAATTCCGCGGTCATCGTTCTGCTGACCGATGGCGAGAACAACATGGACCCGGACCCTTTCGCCGCGGCGCAATTTGCCGCAGAACGCGATATTCCCATTCACACCATTGCCCTTGGCAGCACAGAAGGCACGATCTTGAACGTGAATGGATTCACCGTCCATACCAAAGTGGATGAAGCGGCTTTGCAGGAGATCTCCGGCATGACGGAGGGACTGTACTTCAACGCCGAGAACGAAGAAGACCTGCAGGCGATCTACGAAAGCATTGAGCCCAACTTCAGGGTCAGCAGGGAAAAGACCGAGGTCACCGCAGTCTTTGCGGGGCTGGGCATCCTTTTGCTTTTGGTCGGCGGCATGATGTCGCTGCTTTGGTTCGGCCGACTGCCCTAAAGTTTATCGGTGAAGGAGAGTTTGCGATGGAATTGCTCTGGCCCGGATTCCTTTATTTTCTGGCTTTAATCCCGATCTTGATCCTTGCCTACATCTTGATCTTGCGCCGCCGCAAGCCGCTCGTGGTGCGTTATTCCAGCCTGTCTTTGGTGCGAGATGCAATGCCCAAACGACCGAGCTGGCGCAGGCATGTTCCTTTTGCCTTGTTCCTGCTCGCGCTTTCCAGTCTCATCATGGCGTCCAGTCGCCCGGTCTCCACTGTGACCGTGCCGGCTGCCAATGCCACCATCATTTTGGCGATCGATGTTTCGCGGAGCATGTGCTCCACTGATATCCTTCCCAGCCGGCTGGAGGCTGCCAAGGATGCTGCTTTGCAATTCATCGACGAGCAGGATGGCAAGGCGCAGATCGGAGTGGTGGCTTTTGCCGGCTTTGCGGTGCTCGCACAGCCGCCAACCACCGACCGCGAGCTGTTGGAGGCGGCCATCCGAAATCTTTCCACAGCGCGCAGGACCGCCATCGGCGAAGGGATACTCAAATCGATCGATGCGATCTCAGAGATTGACGACAGCATTACCAGCCCGTATTCCGGCATTGAAACAGCGCCCTTGCCTGCCGGGGAGTACGCTCCGGCGATCATCGTTCTCCTGACAGATGGTGTCACCACCACCGGCGTGCATCCGCTGGCTGCGGCGCAGATTTCCGCGGACCGCGGGGTGAGGGTGTACACCATTGGCTTTGGCACCGACCACAATAACACTCCTCCCAATTGCGGATTCCAATTTGAATCGGGCGATCGATTCGGTGCGAACGGCGGCGGGGGCGGTGGTGGGGGAGGCGGATTCCGCAGGGAGATCGATGAGGAAACACTCAAGCAGGTGGCAGACATGACCGGCGGTTCATATCATCTAGCTGCGAGCGCGGATGAATTGCAGGAAGTTTTTCGCAACCTGCCGACACAATTGATCACTGTTGTGGAAACCACCGAGATCAGCGTGCTCTTCGTTGTGATCGGGGCATTGTTGGCTGTGCTTGCCATCACCCTTTCGTTGATCTGGCATCCGATCTTTTAGCAGACTGAACATGGGTTGATTTCAGAGGCCTCTCGAAACCAGGAGCGGGTTTATTCTGCGGTTATAATTCGCTCGATGGAATCCCAACAAAACTCATTTCGAAGCTATCTGCCTTCCGCTCTTGCGCTGTCCATTGTTGGCTGGGGTGGGGTGGTTGGTTTGGTTTATTTTTCCCTGCCATTTGTCTGGGCACGCTGGGGCTTTTATGTGTTTGGCATTATGGCGATCACCGGCACAGCCCTGCCTGTTGTATATTTCTTGAATCGCCGTTTTCCGACCGAGCCGCCTGCCGGGTCACAGGTCATTGTGCGGCAGGCTACCTGGGTGGGAATTTACTTTGCCACCCTTATCTGGCTTCAACGTGGACGCCTTGTGACCCTGTATGTGATCCTTGGGTTGGCAGGCGGGTTGATCGCCACCGAGTATTTCACGCGTGTGCGCGAAAAAGCCAATCGACAACCTCCAGTGATCCAGGATGACATCCCTTCGTAACCTTCCTTCAGTTGAAGAATTATTGCAGACCGCAGTCGCCGCGGAGTTGATCGCGCGCTTTGGACGACCGTTGACCTTGAGTGCGATTCGCGAGACGCTCGATCGAATCCGTGCGCGCTTCACTTCGGGGCAGATCACGGTTCTGCCTCTGCATGACCTGATCCTTTCCCAGACAGAAGTTTTGATCTCCTCCTGGGTGAGCCCGACCCTGCGTTCGGTCATCAACGCGACCGGCGTGATCTTGCACACCAACCTTGGTCGAGCACCCATGAGCGACGCGACCATCCGCGCCATGGACAAAGTCTCACGCGGATATTCGAATCTGGAGTACGATCTCGAAAAAGGCGCTCGCGGTTCGCGCCTGATCCATGCTGAATCTGTGCTGCAAAAATTGACCGGTGCTGAGGCGGCGGTCGTGGTGAACAACAACGCATCTGCTGTGCTGTTGGTTCTGTCTGCGCTTGCGAATAAAAAACGGGTCATCATCTCGCGCTCGCAATTGGTGGAGATCGGCGGCGGCTTCCGCATTCCAGATGTGATGAAACAGTCGGGCGCGAAACTGGTTGAAGTGGGCACCACCAATAAAACACATCTGCGTGATTATGAAGAAGCATTGCAGGATGGCAGCGCGATCGTGATGCGGGCGCATCCTTCCAATTTTAAGATCGTTGGTTTTACTGAAGAGCCCGAGCTCAAAGAGATCGTTGACCTCGCTCACAGCGCAGGCGTTTTTGTGATCGATGATCTGGGTTCAGGCGCGCTCTACGACACGGCGAAATATGGGCTTACCCATGAGCCAACCGTGCAGGAATCTCTCGCGGCTGGGGTGGACGTGGTCTGCTTCTCAGGCGATAAATTGCTGGGCGGCCCGCAGGCTGGGATCATCATTGGGCGGAAGGATCTGATCGACAAGATCAAAAAGCATCCGCTGGCGCGCGCGGTTCGCGCAGACAAGGCCTGCCTGGCAGGAGTCTCTGCCACGCTGTTGCATTACCTCAAAGACGAAGCGGAGTGGGAGATCCCGGTGCTGCGGATGATGTCTCTGACGCAGAAGCAGATCAAAGGTCGGGTGGATGCGTGGATACGTGAGTTGGGATCAGGCGAGGTCGTGGAGGGTCAATCCACGGTGGGAGGCGGCAGCCTGCCCGGCGAATCCTTCCCAACTTATCTCTTGTCGCTCAGAGTGGAATCACCGGATAAATTTTTGAAAAAACTCCGTCAGCAGAATCCACCGATCGTGGCGCGTACTTCCAATGACCGGGTTTTGCTTGATCCGCGAACAGTTCTTCCAGAAGAGGAGGGGGCGCTTTTGGTTGGGTTAAAGAATGCGATGGGGGCGATGTGAAGCAGGTTGATGTTGTTGTTCCAGACCGAAAGAAACCGCCTCTATTGAAATTCCCTGCGCGTTGCGTACACTGCGGAAAACCAAAAGATGAGGACCTGGGATTGAGCTTGGATATGGGCGTTCAGAAACGCAGCCGGTCAGTGACGATGAAAATGAGCGTGCCGATGTGTAAAGACTGCGCCAACCGGGAGCGCAGCATTGCAAAGGTAACTCTTGTTCCGTTCCTGATCGTCGGCGTGTTGATCGGTATTGCAGCCTTCATCCCGGCTGCAATATTTTCACCAGAGGGTAATACACCGCAGACGCTGGGTTTTCCTGTTGTGTTCGGAGGTTTTGTGGGGTTGATCGTAGGTGCGATCGGCGGGACTGTTGTTGAATTTATCGTCAAATTACTGGCTGCTCCTTTTTATGGGCGCGGACTCATGAAACGTCCGCTCACGATCTTTGGGCTGTATTCGAATGGCGATGAATTGATCGGGGTCTCTGCCCGTTATTTGCACAAGGAAAAGATCGTCCGTTTGGAATTCGAAAACGATGAGATCGCTTTTGAATTTATAAAACTAAATGACCTGGAGAATTTATGAAATCAGAACTCGATGCACTCATGCAAACAAAGAACCTCGATGCCTTTATTATCTTTGGCAACGCCGAGCATAATCCTCCGATGCGGTATATGACCGGCGGAGGGCATGTGAGCCACGCGACCCTGATCAAGAAGCGCGGCGAAGAAGCCGCTCTCTTTTTCGGCGACATGGAACGCGATGAAGCCGCAAAGAGCGGTTTGCGATTGATCCCATACAGCAAGTATGACATGCAGGAGTTGATGCAAAAAGCCGGGCGTAACTCCGTGCTTGCCGCGGCCATGCGCTGCGAGTTGATGTTCAAAGACCTGGGCATTTCCGCCGGGCGGGTGGGAGTGTATGGAACCTATGACATCAGCGCGATCTTTGGCTTGCTTGCCCACCTGCAAAAATTGATGCCCGAAGTTGAGTTTGTCGGCGAGCCGCGGGAAGATTCCATTTTTATGTATGCCATGGAAAAGAAGGACGAAGCGGAAGTGGAGCGCGTGCGTCAGATGGGCAAGGTCACTACCGATGTGGTCGGCCGGGTGCGCGATTATCTCACCTCGTGCGAAGTGCGCGAGGACGAAGTCCTATTGAAAGAAGATGGATCCGCCCTGACCGTTGGCGATGTGCATTCAAAGATCCGTTTGTGGGTGGCAGAGCACGGCGCGGAGCTTCCCTCGGGATTTATCTTTGCCATCGGTCGAGATGCGGGTGTGCCTCACTCGGCGGGGAATCCCACCGACCTGATGCGGCTTGGTCAGACGATCGTGTTCGATATCTACCCGGCTGAGGCAGGCGGCGGCTATTATTATGATTTCACCCGCACCTGGAGCCTTGGTTATGCCACCCCTGAAGCGCAGGAACTATTCGATCAGGTAAAAGAGATCTTTGATAACCTGAGCGATAATTTTGACCTGAACGCCCCGTTCCGAAATTACCAGCAAATGACCTGCCAATACTTTGAAGACAAGGGACATAAAACCCCCATGAACACCAAAGCGCCTGTGGAAGGATATGTCCATAGTTTGGGGCATGGCGTTGGACTGAATATTCACGAGCGTCCGTTCAGCGGGAACACGGTCGGGGACGAGCACAGACTTGTGCCCGGCGTGGTGTTCACCTCCGAGCCGGGGCTGTACTACCCTGAAAAAGGCATGGGCTTCCGTATCGAAGATACGCTTTGGGTGCGCCCCGATGGCCGCATGGAAGTCCTTGCCGCTTATCCGTATGACTTTGTCCTGCCGATGAAGAAGTGGAAGAAGAAATAGCGGAGCGCGGATCTGATCCATCTGAAGTCTTTAACGGTTCGGGAATTTGGCGGGCAGGATACCCGCCTTTTTCCGTTCACGTTGGAGATCGTTCGATCGCTCAAAGGGATGGACTTCAAATCGCCGGTCACTTTCTTTGTGGGAGAGAATGGCTCGGGCAAATCCACGATCCTTGAGACATTGGCGTGTGCCATCGAATCCATTACGGTGGGGAGCGAGAGCGTCAAGACCGATGCCTCGCTGGCTGCTGTGCGAAGGCTTGCCCAATATTTCCGCCTGTCATGGACAAAGCGCACCCGTAAAGGATTTTTTCTGCGTGCCGAAGATTTTTTTGGATACGCCCGATCGATGCGGCAAAAGCAGGATGAACTACGTGAAGACCTGGATGCGGTTGATGCGGAATATGGCGGGCGTTCAAGACTCGCGGTGGAACTTGCCAAGTCGCCATACCGAAACGAACTGCATGCCATGCAAAGCCGCTACGGCGACGGGATAGACCAGCGCTCACACGGCGAAAGTTTCATGAAGTTGTTTCAGTCTCGTTTTGTGCCTGAAGGCTTGTACCTGCTTGATGAGCCTGAAGCTGCGCTTTCGCCCAACCGTCAACTGGCTTTTATTTCTGCGGTCAAACAGATGGTCGCGGAAAATTCTCAATTCATCATTGCCACTCACTCCCCGATCATCCTGGCTTTTCCTGACGCGGTTATTTTTAGTTTTGAAAATGGCACCATAAAACAAGTACAATATGCAGACCTTGAGCATGTCAAACTGACGAGGGACTTCCTCGCAAACCCGGAAACATTTTTACGGTATCTCTAATATGAACAAATTAAAACCTGCCCGAATACTTGCTGTTGAAACTTCCTGTGACGAAACCGCCTGCGCCATAATTGAAGACGGGCGCGCGCTTCTTTCCTCGGTGGTCGCCTCGCAGATGGAGATCCACGCTCGTTATGGCGGCGTGTATCCCGAGGTGGCATCGCGCCAGCATGTCTTAAGCATAATGCCGGTGGTGGAGCAGGCGCTTGCGCAGGCTCACCTGACGCTTAAGGATATTGACGCGCTCGCCGTTACGCAGGGACCCGGACTCGCCGGGTCGCTGGTGGTTGGCATGAACATGGCCAAAGGACTCGCGCTGGGCACGGGACTGCCGTTGGTGGGCGTAAATCATCTGGAGGGGCATCTCTACTCGGCCTGGGTGCACGATGCCGGGGATGCGATTCCGCCCGCGCCTCAATTCCCTTTGATGTCTCTCCTCGTATCCGGCGGACATACCGAGCTGAATCTCATGACCGATCATTTGACCTATCAACGGCTCGGTTCAACCCTCGACGATGCGGCTGGGGAGGCTTTCGACAAAGTCGCCCGCCTGTTGGAGCTTGGCTACCCCGGCGGACCCGCCATTCAAAAATCTGCCGAAGAAGGCGACCCGAATCGATTTAAATTTCCGCGCGCCTGGCTTGAGGGCTCATGGGATTTTTCATTTAGCGGTTTGAAGACCGCCGTGCTGTACGAAGTGCGTGAACTGCAAAAGAAAAGCAGTACACTGCCAATTCCCGACCTGGCGGCATCCTTCCAAAAAGCTGTGGTGGATGTGCTTTTCAAGAAGACCATCAACGCCGCGCAGGAATTTGGTGCGAAGGAGATCCTGGTCGCTGGCGGTGTTTCTGCCAATCGAGCCTTGCGCCAGACCTTTAGAAGCCAGACCGAGTTTCCCGTTCATATTCCCCCGTTGTCTTTGTGTACCGATAATGCTGCCATGATCGCATCTGCAGGATATCACCGCTACGCTCTTGGGCACACTTCGCAGCTGGATATGGACGTTCTCCCGACCTGGCCTTTATCCTGACCGGGTTGTGATTAATGCAAAGCGCCGAGTGACTTGCCCAAGTCACTCGGCGCTTTGCATTAGGAGAATGTAATTCCAATTATATTGAGCGAGCTAAATACAACCTGAACTTTGAATAAGAATTCAATAAGAGAATTTTCAACCGATCTTTTAAACACAAACCCCGCTTTGACTTGCCCAAGTCGCAGCGGGGTTTGTGAAAGGGAGAATGTAATTCCTATTATATTCTTCGAGATAAGATATACCTGAGTGATACTTAAATATTGGATGAGAGTATTTTCTACGGGTTGAGCGCAGCCAGCAGGTCTTGCATGGATACTGGTCCCTCACGCAGGATGACGGGACTTTCGGCGGTGCAGTCCACCAGCGTGGATGGGACTCCGCCCGGAGTGACTCCGCCGTCCAGGATCAGTGGAATGCGTCCGTTGAGCTGTTCGTACACTTCCTGGGCGGTTACAGGG
>Ga0268298_10002845_pt1 | contig 18384 bp, 15 predicted proteins | sample WWTPWeurt_MetaG_FD_194462 | JGI IMG/M metagenome (GOLD analysis project Ga0268298, IMG submission 194462) | Activated sludge microbial communities from WWTP in Nijmegen, Gelderland, Netherland - WWTP Weurt | ecosystem: Engineered > WWTP > Aerobic digester > Activated sludge | place...
GGGATAGGGGAACACCAGCTCTTCGGCGATGGCACCGAAGAACAGTGCTTTGGCGAAGCTCGCCTCGCGCGTGCTCACGACGCGCTGCCCGTCTTTTTCCCGCCGCCGTAGAGCGCCGGGTGTGCCCCGCTCTCCGCACGCGGAGCCGGACTCTCGTCCCGCGCCGGGGACTTCCCGCTGGCGGGCGAACGCGTGGTGGCGGGCGGAGCAGCGAGCATCGTGTTCCCGACGTCGAATTCGCTCACCTCGACCGCCGGCGCAGAGGCTGGCATGGGGGACACGAACGGCGGCTCGACCGTGGGGGGCTCGACGCTCGCTTCGACCGCGCGGGGCCTCGAGGGCAACGCGTCGGCGCTCACCGCAGTGGACGGAACGCCGAACTCTTGCGCGCGCTTCGCCTGCCACTGGTACTTGATGCGGTGGTGGTGCATGTTGACGAGCGCATCCGCCATTCGATTCACGATCACGTTGAGCTCGTTCATTCCGAGCCCGCAATCGTCCAGCTGCCCGTCTTTGAGCTTGGTGAACACGATGCGCTGGATCATGTTCTCGAAGGCATCGCGTTCCGGCGGGTCCACGGTGCGGGAAGCCGCTTCGATGGAGTCCACCAACATCACGATGGCGGTCTCGCGAGTTTGCGGCCGCATGCCAGGGTAGCGGAACGCGCCTGCATCGAGGGCCTTGGGGTTGCCTTGCTGCAGGCACTTGTTCCAGAAGTACTCCACGAGCTGCGTCCCGTGGTGGGTGTAGGCGAACTCGACCACGGGCTCGGGCACGGAGCCTTCCCTCAGGATTTTGGTCCCGAGCACGACGTGGGCCATGATCGCGTCGGCGCTGACGTCGGGGTCGAGGTCGTCGTGCGGGGAACGCTCGTCGGGGCTCAGGTTTTCGACGAAGTACTTGGGCTGCGTCGATTTCCCGATGTCGTGATAGTAGGCGCCGACCCGCGTGATCAACGCGTCGGCGCCGATGGCGCTGGCTGCCTGCTCCGCCAGGTTCGCCATGGCCCGTGAGTGTTCGAACGTGCCGGGCGCCTCACGCGCGAGCTGCATGAGCAGCGGCTGCTCGAGATCGGACAGATCGAGCAGCCGCTCCCGGGGCACATGGCCCAACATGCGAGAAGCGGGCGCCCTGAGCAGCGCGCCGATGAGCCCTGCGGCGAGGCCACCCCCGAAACACGCGATGAGCTGTGAGCTCGCCGGCGCACCCAGATCCGCCCGCCAGGCAAACGTACCATCGAAGGTCACCATGATCGCCACGTACAGGGCCACGGCGCTCAATCCGGCGAGTCCCCCGGCCAGGATCATCTGCCGCGACCGTTTGCGATCGAGGTAGAGCAGCGTCGCGGCCATGCCGCGGGCCAAGAGCACGCACAAGAAGACGAGGTCGAAATCGAGGAAGGAGGCCACCGCGAACGACAGCACGACCGTCACCACGAACGCGGTTCTCCGGTCGAAGCTCGTGGCGATCCACAAGGGTACCGCGGCGATGGGCAACCAGAACTCGCTGAGGCCCGTGAACAAGAGGAAGGCCTTGGAAGCCAGGGCGAGGAGCCCCATGGCCGCGAGCAGCCCGGCCTGCACTCGCAGCAAGCGCAAGCGCTGGTGTCCGAACCGCCGGAGGTACGCCGTGAGACCGATGGTCAGCGTGAAGAAGATGGCGAAGACGGCAATCAGGCGCGGAAGCTCGGGCGGGCGGTGCCGGATGTCGTAGCTGAATGCCGTCCAGTCCGAGTCACTGGCGGCCCGCAGGAGCGTGCCGCGCGGGACCAGGATCCGCTGGTGTTCGTAATGGAGCTCGGAGCGGCCCGTGGAGCGGTCCCGCACGACCCGGGGCCCATACGGCACGCGCAAGGTCGTCGCGGCAGGCTCGCCAATCCGCGGCGCGAACGCGGGCACGTAGTGGTCCCCGACCTGCACCGCCGTCAGGACGAGCGCGAAAAGAACGCTCATCACGAGGCCCGCGACCGGCCCTGCTCTGACGCGCGTGCGGAGCATTCGTGCGGCGGGCGCTGGACGCCCGTGCCACAAAAGCTAGTTCAAACTGCGGCGGATTACGAAGTCTCGGCGACCCGAACGGCGCGGGGGCGTCGCTTCCCGCTCCAATCGACCCCAGAAGCGGGCCCGCTGAGCGGCGGATTTTTCACCAATACCAACATCTTGCACGTCGGCCTGGCTCTTGCTACCCGGGATCTCGTGGGGCTCACACCGTTCCTGGAGCGAAAACTCGCGACGACTCGCGAGCCATTGCTCATGGGGGTCGTGAACACCACGCCCGATTCCTTCTACGACGGCGGCAAGTACGTCGACCCGGAGCGCGCCATCGAACTCGTCGATCGACTGATCGGCGACGGCGCGGACATCGTCGATGTCGGCGCCGAGTCGACGCGCCCGGGCAGCACCGGAGTCCCCGCCGACGAGCAGATCCGACGCCTCGAGCCCGCGCTGCGGCATGCGGTCGCGCGCGGTGTCGTGGTCTCCGTCGACACCACGCTGGCCGACGTGGCTCGGCACGCGCTGTCCCTCGGCGCGCACATCGTGAACGACGTCTCGTGCCTCGCCGACCCCGAGCTCGCTCGCGCGGCCGCAGAGCGGGGCGCGGTCCTCGTCTTGATGCACAGTCGCGAGCCCATGAGCACGCTGCGCGGCTATTCCGAGTACCCCGACGATGCCTATCGGGACGTCGTAGCAGACGTGCTCTCGGAATGGCGCGCCGCGCGCGATCGCGCGGTCTCCGTTGGTGTGCCGGCCTCGCGAGTCTGGCTCGACCCTGGTCTCGGGTTCGCGAAGAACGCGCGTCAGTCGTTCGATCTCCTGCGCCGACTCGACGTCTTCACGAGCGAAGGCGTGCCGGTCGTGGTCGGACCGAGTCGCAAGTCGTTCATCACGTTGGTGGATGCAGCCCCGCCGGCGGAGCGCCTAGGGGGAACCATCGCAGCCTGCCTCCACGCGACGGATCGCGGCGCACGCGTGCTCCGTGTGCACGACGTGCGCGAAGTGCGTCAAGCTCTGGCCGTGACCGTCGCGGCCCGCACGCAGTGGGAGGCGCTCCATGCTGGATAGCTTCCTGCGCTATTTCGTGGAAAAAAGCGGCGGTCAGCTGGCCCGGGACGCCCTCGACGTGCTCCTGGTCTACTACCTGTTCTACCGCGCGCTGCTCGTGCTCCGAGGCACCCGCGCCATGCAGGTGGGCGTCGGCCTCGGGATGGTCTTCCTGCTCTACATCGCGGCGAAGGTGCTCCAGCTCGTGACCGTGATCTCGGTGCTGGGAGCGCTGATTTCCAGTGTCATCCTCGTGATCGTCGTGGTCTTCCAAAACGACATCCGGCGCGGGCTCCAGCGCGTCGGCAGCCGCGCGCTGTTCGGCGCCATCGGCCGCGCGCAAGAGACCAAGGTGATCGACGAGGTAGTCGAAGCCGCCACCGAGCTCGCCCGCCACCGCATCGGCGCCATCATCACTTTCGAGCAGGACGCGAACCTCGACGAGTTCGTCGGCGTGCACAAGGGTCACGTGATCGACGCAGCGGTGTCTCGAGAGCTCCTGGTCTCGCTCTTCGTCCCCGAGGGCGTGAACAAGCTGCACGATGGCTCGGTGATCATCCGCAACTACCGCGTGGCGAAGGCCGGCGTCTTCTTCCCGATGCCCGAAGGGCGCGTGCTCGACCAGAGCTTCGGCTCGCGCCACCGGGCCGCGCTCGGAATCACCGAGGAGACGGATGCGGTGGTGGTGATCGTCAGCGAAGAGCGCGGCACCATCAGCTTCTGCTTCAACGGCAACATCGCGTCGAACCTCGACGGTCCGAAGCTCCGCACGATGCTCGAGGCGATCTTCAGCCCCAAGGTCCGGGCCAAGAAGAAGAAGGCGCGCCGGCCCGAGCCGAGCGAGGTCCCGGCCAGCGCCGGGCAGTCGGCCGACCGCACCCGGCCGCCGCCGGCGGTTCGCATCAGTGAGGCCGAGCCGGCCGCCGAGATCGAGCGGCCATCGGGCGCGTTCCGCGCCGCAGAGGACTCGGTCCGCGAGCGCGACAGCGAGCCGCCGCCCCCGCTGCGGCCCCGGGCGGTGGTGCACGACGAAAGCGGGACGCCTTCCGTGCGCCCGCCCCGCGCCGCCGCTGGCACTCCGCTGCGCACGCCGGTGCCTCGGCTCGGCATGCCGCGGGCCCCTGAGACCGCTCGCCGGCAATCCAAGGGGGACGAGGACGAGCCGGAATCCACGGACGATGCTCCCGTGGATCCGAAACGAGGTAGCTCGTGACTCGCGACGTGTTGGCGGCCGTTCTGCTCTGGCTCCGTGGCGCGTTCACGCAGAACCTGGGCCTGAAGGCCTTGTCCCTCGCCTTCGCCCTCGGCCTCTTCGTCTACCAGAAGGGTCAGCAGGATCAGCAACAGCGCACGGTCGCGGTGGGGGTGGTGATGCGCCTGCCCAGCGAGAGCGCCAAGCGCGAGCTCATGACGCCGATCCCGGCCAGCATCCACGTGACGCTCAAAGGCTCCACGCGCGCCATCGACCAGCTCCTCCAGGCTGGCGTGGCGCCCGTCGAAATCGACCTCCGCGACGGGCAACGTGACTCCATCACCTTCGAGCCGCGCATGTTCACTCTGCCGCCCGAGGTGGAGATCACCATCATCGACCCGCCGAGCATCGAGCTCGAATGGCAAGACGTCGTCACGCGACAGATCCCCCTCCAAGCGTCGATCACCGGAAAGCCGGCCGAGGGCTTCATCGTCAAGGGCGAGCCCGAGGTCGACCCGCGTGAGATGACCGTGCGTGGGCCCGTCGGGCTGGTCGAAGTCATCCAATACGTTCGGCTCGCTGCCTTCGACGTCTCGGGGCTCACCGAAGGTACGTACCGCCGGCCCATCGCCATCGACGCCCCGCCCAACCGCGTGAGCTACATCGGGCCGCGGAGCGCCACCGTCAGCGTCGCCATCGCCCGCCAGGTGGCCGAAGCCCGCTTCCCCAAGCGCACCGTCGAGGTCGTCGGCGTCCCGAACGCGGTGGTGACGCCGCGTCAGGTGGACGTGAGCATCATCGGTCCGCCCGGAACGGTGCGCGCGCTCCGCGCGGAGCAGGTGGTGCCACGCGTCGATCTCACCAAGACCGAGGGCATCGACTTGAAGGGCCACGGGTCGGCCACCGTGCGAGTCGTGGTGGACGTCGCCGAAGCGGAGGTCGAGGTGCAGCCTCCGACCGTCACGGTGAAGTGGTAGCGTCGAGCTCGAGCGCCCGCGTCAGAGCTTCGACCGAACCGTCCACGCCGAGCACCGCCGTGTCCACGACGTGGTCGGCCTGAGCGTAGAGCGCGGTGCGCGCGCGAAGCAGAGAGCGTAGCTCGGCCATGGCGTCGCTCCGATTCCGCATCGGTCGCTCGTCGCCCTGGGCAATCACCCGGGTCATGTGGTCTTCGGGGCGGGCCTTCAGCCACACCGTGGTGGCGTTGCGCCGCAAGAGGTCGAACGACTCGCTGTCGTTCACCACGCTGCCGCCCGTGGCGATCACGCGGTCGGTGGGTTCGCTCAAGAGCTCGCGCAAGGCTTCACGCTCGAGCTTTCGATAGAACGCTTCACCGTGCAGCTCGAAGACCTCCCCGAGGCTCATCCGTGCCGCCTGCTCGACCCGGTGGTCGACCTCCACGAAGGGCAGGCCGAGACGCAGCGCGAGCTTCGCGCCCACCGTGCTCTTGCCCGCTCCTCGGAGTCCGAGCAGCGCGATCACGCGCGGCCGGGGACCTTGGGGCGAAACCTCACCGAGGAGGGCGGCCGCCGTGACGCCGAGGGCTTGGGCGACGTCGAACAGACGCGCGACGGAGATGTTGCCGTCTCCGGCCTCGAGCGCCGCCAGGAAGCGCGGGCTGACGTGGGCCGAATCCCCGAGCTCCGCCAGCGTGAGACCCCGCTCGTGTCGGCGCGCGCGCACGGTCCGCCCCAGGGCCTCGAGCACCTCTTTCCGCGAAGTCGTCATGGGATATGAAATAAAGTTCATATCATCCGCTCAAGAAAGTGCAAGATACTGCTTGCTTGACGGAAATCATTTCGCTAGATCCTCCGGCAGCCATGGATCCCATCCGTTTCGAGACCCACCCCGACAAGTACCGCCGGTACAAACTCCGCTTCGACGGCGAGGTCGCGACGCTCGCCATGGACGTGCCGGAAGATGGCGCCCTCGCCGGCGACTACGTGCTCAAGCTGAACAGCTACGACCTCGGCGTGGACATCGAGCTCGCAGACGCCGTCCAACGCGTGCGCTTCGAGCACCCCGAAGTAAAGACGCTGGTCGTGACCAGCGCCAAGGACCGCATCTTCTGCTCGGGCGCCAACATCTACATGCTGGGAAGCTCGACCCACGCGTTCAAGGTCAACTTCTGCAAGTTCACCAACGAGACGCGTCTCTACCTCGAGGACCTGTCGCAAGAGAGTGGAGTCTCGACCCTTGCGGCCCTGAACGGGACGGCGAGCGGCGGTGGCTACGAGCTCGCCATGGCCTGTGACCACATCGTCCTGCAAGACGACGGCAACAGTGCCGTCAGCCTGCCCGAGGTTCCTCTCCTGGCCGTACTGCCTGGAACCGGCGGCCTCACGCGCCTCGTCGACAAGCGCAAGGTGCGTCGAGACCTGGCCGACGCTTTCAGCACGGTGGCCGAAGGTGTGCGCGGCAAGCGCGCGGTCGAGTGGGGGCTCGTGGACGAGAGCGTCCCGCGCAGCAAGTTCGACGCGGCGGTGAAGACTCGGGCCGAAGCGCTGGCCAAGCGTGCTCCCGAGAAGAAGGGCGCCGGCGTCGCCTTGACTCCCCTTTCCCCGGAGCGCAGCGGCAACGTGACCCAGTACCGCTTCGTCACCTCGAGCATCGATCCCGAGCGGCGCGTCGCGACCCTCCGCGTGCGGGGCCCCGCCGCGGGAGAACCCAAGAGCGCAGACGAGTTGCGCAAAGCCGGCGCCGAAGCCTGGGCCCTCCGCGCATTCCGCGAGCTCGACGATGCCCTGCTCGACCTGCGTTTCAACCAGCTCGAAGTCGGCCTGCTCGTGCTCGAGACCGAAGGCGACTCGGCCCTGGTCGTGGAAAACGATCGGACGCTGCTCGAGCTCTCCAAGAGCGACTGGTTCGCCAAAGAGGTGTTGCTCCACCAGAAGCGCGTGCTGAAGCGCCTCGACCTCTCCGCGCGCAGCATCTTCGCCGTCGTGCGCCCGGGCTCCTGCTTTGCCGGCTCGCTGCTCGAGTTGGCGCTCGCCGCCGATCGCTCCTACATGCTCGACGCCGACGAGGGCCCGACGCTCCGCCTCTCTCCGCTCAACTTCGGCGCGCTGCCCATGTCGAACGGGCTCACCCGGCTCGAGACGCGCTTCTTGGCCAAGCCCGAGCGCGTGGGCGAGCTCAAGGCACGAGAAGGCGCCATCGAGACCCGCGACGCCCTCGCGCTCGGCCTCGTGACCTTCGCGCCCGACGACATCGACTGGGACGACGAAGTGCGCATCGCCGTCGAAGAGCGCGCCGCGTTTTCACCCGACGCGCTCACGGGCATGGAGGCGAGCCTGCGCTTCGCCGGCCCGGAAACCATGGAGACCAAGATCTTCGGCCGCCTGAGCGCGTGGCAGAACTGGATCTTCCAGCGCCCCAACGCCGTTGGACAGAAGGGCGCACTCACCCTCTACGGTTCGCCCGAACGCCCCGCGTTCGACTACCGCCGCACCTGATGGCTCACTCGCCGAGCCCGAGTCTTCGTCCCCTCCCAAGCACCGGAAAACCAAGGCCATGACCCAGATCGCAACCAACGAGAAGATCCCGAACAACGTGAACCTCACCTCGGATCGGCGCCTGCAGCGCGCCCTCGAGGAGTGGCAGCCGAACTTCATCAACTGGTGGGTCGACATGGGACCTGCCGGCTTCCAACAGCACGACGTCTGGCTTCGCACCGCCATCAGCGCCGACACCGACGGCTGGGCGCACTTCGACTACGTCAAGATGCCGGACTACCGCTGGGGCATCTTCCTCGCGGACCCCGTCAAGGACCGCACCATCGGCTTCGGCGACGAGATCGGCAAACCGGTCTGGCAAGAAGTCCCGGGCGAACACCGAAACGCGCTGCGCCGCCTGATCGTGACTCAAGGCGACACCGAGCCCGCGAGCGTGGAGCAGCAGCGCTTCCTCGGCCAGACGTGCCCGAGCCTCTACGACCTCCGGAACTTGTTCCAGGTGAACGTGGAAGAAGGCCGCCACCTGTGGGCGATGGTCTACCTCCTTCACTCCTACTTCGGCCGCGACGGACGTGAAGAGGCGGAGGCATTGCTCGAGCGACGCAGCGGCAACGCCGACAACCCGCGCATCTTGGGTGCGTTCAACGCCCCCATGCTCGACTGGCTCTCGTTCTTCATGTTCACCTACTTCACGGACCGGGACGGCAAGTACCAGCTGCTCGCCCTGGCCGAGAGCTCCTTCGACCCGCTCTCGCGCACGACGCGTTTCATGCTGACCGAGGAAGCCCACCACATGTTCGTGGGCGAAACCGGCGTCCAGCGCGTGGTCGAGCGCACGGCCGAGTTCATGCGCGACAACAAGGACGCCGACCCCCGCGCGCAGGGGCTCATCGATCTGCCCATGGTGCAGCGCTACGTGAACTATTGGTTTTCCATTTCCCTCGATCTCTTCGGAGGCGAGATCTCCAGCAACGCAGCGGCCTACTTCGCCACCGGGCTCAAGGGTCGCGCCCACGAAGATCGCTACGACGACCACGTGGCCTTGAGCGGAGGCATCGAAATGGACGTCCCGAAGGACGGCAAGCTCTCGCGCGAAACGGTGCCGATGCGCACCGCCATGAACGAGGTGCTTCGCGCCTCGTACATCGAGGACTGCCAGCGCGGCGTCGACAAGTGGAACAAGACCATCGCCGAGCTCGGCGTGCCCTTCGAGCTCAAGCTACCGAGCTCACGCTTCAACCGACAGGTCGGCATCTACGCCGGACTCCATTTCGCGCCCGACGGCCGCGCCCTCAGCGACAGCGAGTGGAGCGCGAAGCAGGCGGACTGGCTGCCGAGTCCCAAGGACCGCGAGTACCTCTCGAGCCTGATGAGCAAGCCGATCCTCGAGCCCGGCAAGATGGCCCACTGGATCGCCGCCCCCAAGAAGGGCATCAAGGGCAAGCCCGTCGAGTTCGAATACGTGCGTCACGATTGAGCGGCCGGCGCTGTCGAGCCGAGCGGCGACGAGCCCGGGTGGAGACGCGCGGGCTCGCGCGGCGCCGGGACCTCGGCGCTTTGGTTTGACGAGCGGCAGGGGCGAGGCGACCATCCGCGCCTCCGCATCGCATGAGCGCTCCCGCGTACGACGAGCTTCGAGAGGGCACCGAGCTCGGGCCCTACCGGCTACTCGTGGCCGTGGCCCAAGGGGGCATGGCCCGCGTATGGGCGGCGCGGCACGCGCCCACCGGCCGGGTGGTGGCGGTAAAGACCATCCGCTCCGAGCTCGCGGGAAACCGCGTCTATCAGCGGCTCCTGATGGACGAGGCGCGCTTCGCCGCTGCGGTCCGGCATCCGAACGTGTGTGAGGTGTACGAGTCGGGGGAAGCCAGCGGCGTCCTCTACATCGCCATGGAGTGGGTCACGGGCGAGAGCCTGGCGCGCATCCTGCGCCCGAATCGCGGCGACGTGCCCACCCCGGTGGAGCCGCGCTTCGCCGCCAAGATCATCGCCGAGTGCGCCGACGCCCTGCACGCGGCCCACGAGGTTCGCGCCGAGGACGGCAGTCTGGTGCGCATCGTCCACGCCGACGTTTCGCCCCAAAACCTGATGTTGACCACGACCGGCCGGGCAAAATTGGTCGACTTCGGCGTGGCGCGTTCGGTGGCCAACTCGAAGCTCTCGGAGTTCCCTCAGCTCGATGGCAAGGCGGCCTACATGGCGCCGGAACACGCCGCCGGCAAACGCCTGAGCCGCCTGTCCGACGTGTTCACCCTGGGCATTTGCCTGTACGAGATCACGACCGCCGCGCGCCCCTTCGCCACCGGCAACCGCGAAGCCACGATCCAGCGCCTGCTCAAAGGCGAGTTCCAGGCTCCCGGCGAGATCGTGCCGGACTTCCCGGGAGCCCTCGAGCGCATCCTGCGGCGCGCGATGGCCATGGAGCCAGCCCACCGCTACCCCTCGGCGCTGCGCCTCAAGGCAGCGCTCGAAGAGTGGGTCGCCTACTCCGGGCCACCGGTACGAGAAGAACAGATCGCCCAGTTCGTGGCACTACGCGCGGGCCCCATCATCGAGGAGCGCGAGACGGTCATCGCGCGTGCCATGGCGGCGTTCTGATCGGGCGCCGGCGGCCGGGAAGCCGCGCTCACAACGTGGGTCCACCAGCGTAGTCGCCGTCGGGCTCCACGAAGATCTTCTTCATTTGCGGGACGCCTTCGCGCACCCGAGCTTCGAGGTCGTCGATCACGTTTTCGCACTCGGCCACCGTCATGCCGTCGCGAAAGCGCACTTTCAGCGCCACCAAGATCGTGTCGGGCCCGAGGTGCATCGTGAGCATCTTGGTCACCGCCTCGACACCGGGCGTGCCGAGCATCAGCTCGAGGGCTCGGGCGCGCATCTCGGGTGTGGCCGATTCGCCGATGAGCAGGCTCTTCGTGTCGCGGGCGAGCAGCACGCCGATCGTGCACAATAGGACTCCGATCACGATGGAACCGACGGAGTCGGCGACGCTCGAGCCCGTGACCCACGTCACCAGCACCGACGCCAGTGCGACCACGAGCCCCACGATGGCGCCCGTGTCTTCCAACAAGACCACGGGGATGGTCGGGTCGCGGCCTTCGAACAGCGCTTCGCCGAACGACTTGTCACCCTTCTGCTTCTTGAACTCGCGGAAAGCGACCACGAAGCTCCCTCCCTCGAGCAGGATGGAGACGCTCAGCACCACGAGGGGCACGATTTGGGAGCCGGGCGCGTGGCTCGGCTCGCGCAGCTTGTGAACGCCTTCGTAGATCGCGTAGACGCCGCCCAAGAAGAACAGCATCAGGGCCACGATGAACGCCCAGAAGTAGCGCTCTTTGGCGCGCCCGAGGGGGTAGCGTTCGGGGTCCGTCTTTTCGGCGAGCCCCATGCCGAGGAGCAAGAGGCCTTGGTTTGCGGTGTCTGCCACCGAGTGGACGCCCTCGGCCAGCATGGTGATGCTGCCCGAGAAGAACGCCGCCACGAACTTCGCGATGGCGATGCCCGCATTGGCGGTCATGGCTGCCACGACCGCGCGCTTGGAGTCTCCGTGTCCCGACATGGTTGGTTCGTTAGGGCGAGAGGTGCGGCGGCGTCCGGACTCAAGGGGGAGGCAAGATGGCCACACTGACGCGAGAGCGCGCGTTCTGGAAGAACGCCTGGAGCGCCAGCGTGAGCCGCTTGCGCACGTACCAGCGGCGGAGCAGGGGAGCGACCTCTTCGAAGGGCCGATCACGGAACGGAGTCGCAACCGAGCGGTGGATGTTCCTGAGCTCGGCTTCGCTCGGAGCGAGCATGGGCGCAACCATCCTGTCGAGGTAGAGGCTCGAGCGCGCTTGCCGCCGCAAGATGCTGGTGAGCTCCCGTCGATCGATGCCTTCGGCGGTCGCCGCTTGCTCTACGGCGAGCGCGCCGCCGGCCCGCTCGTTCAACATCACGCGCGCAGCTTCCGTCTGGCGCGACAGCTCACGTTCGCTCGGCTCGGGGTCGATGCGCAGACTGGCGAGGATGGTCTCGGCGACGTGCCGCTCCAGCGCCACGCGCACGTGGCGTTCGCGGTACGGACGCGGGTCGGTGCCCGCGACGCGATCCGGATCGGCCAACGCCTCGATGCGTGCTTCGAACGCCAGCGTTCGCTCGAAGATGAAGCGAGGGCTGCGGGCGCCCCCGGTCTCCGGCGCACTGAACCGGACGACGACGCGATCCAGCGCGACGCGTTCGGCGGCGGCGGGGGTGCTCGAGAAGAGCACCCATCCGAGCGCGAGCAGCAGCGACGCCAGGGTGCGTTTCATCGTGCCAGCGTGCGAGGCGCCGACGAGGGGCTTGGGTCTTCGTCGTCGTGTGGGTCCTCCGAAGAGCGCTCCGACTCGGCTTCGGCTTCGCCTTCCGCTCGCGCTTCTTGGCGATTCGTGAACGTGCGCGCGGCACGCCGCGCCTTGATGAACTCGGCGAACACGAGCACCTTCTCCAGATCACGCACTCCCAGCGCGTCCGTCAGCTCGCGCAGCTGCTTGCGCAGCGACTCCGAGCTGCGGCCGCGACGGCCGCTGAGCTGGTCTTGGGAAATCGGCGCCGCCTCGGGGGGCGTCTCGGCGGGTGCAGCTTGCCAGTTGGTGCGCGCCACCGGGTTCAGTGCGTGGGCGGCGAGCCAAGCTTCCATGAACACACGCAGCCGCTCGGAGCGGAACGCGAACCACCGCTCGCGCTCGGGCCCGAAGGACATGAGGACGTCTTTGAATCGGCGGAAGGCGCCCTTGCCATCGATGGCCTGGGTCAAGCGGTCCCGGAGCTCCGGGTCGTCGACCATGGGAATGAAGCGCTCCATCCAACGGTACTGCTCGCGGGAGCTCACCGGCTCGATGCGCAGATACGTGCCATCCGACGCGATCCGAGAGTGCATCTCGGGGTCGGCGATGCCGTCCACGACGCGCAGCACCTCGCCCGTGCCCAGATGGAGATAGCTGTGGACCTCCGGCGCGTTGTTCTCGAACGCGTCCTCCAGCGCTTCCCAGTCGACGGGAACGTCACGGGCGGGGCCGGGCTTGTCTACGTTTGACATGAATTCCTCTGTTCGCTCTCGCCCTTCGGAGACTCAATGCGTCTGCGCACGCCGCACCGCGACCTTCCACTGCTCCAGACGACGGGTGCGCTCTTCGGCGGGCATACTGGATTGAAACGTCCGATCGACCGAAACCATTTGGCTGGCCTCGCCCCCGCTCCGGAAGAGCTTGGCCCCGACACCGGCCAGCATGGCGGCACCCCGGGCCGTCGATTCGAGCTCCGTGGGGCGTTCCACGGCCAGCTTTCCCACGTCCGCTTGGAGCTGCATCAGCAGATCGTTGGCGGCTGCGCCGCCGTCGACGCGCATCCGGCCCAGGGGACGCCCCAAGTCCTCACTCATGGCCGAAAGCAGATCGTTGACCGAGAGCGCGATGCCTTCCAGCGTCGCGCGCGCCAGGTGGGCCCGCGTGGTTCCGCGGGTCAGCCCGGAAATGCAGCCGCGCGCGTCGGGGTCCCAATACGGCGCGCCGAGGCCCGCCAGGGCTGGCACGAAGCTCACGCCGTCGCTCTCCGGAACCGAGCTCGCCAGCTCCTCGATTTCGCGGGCACTGGCGATGATCCCGAGACCATCGCGCAGCCACTGCACCGCGGCGCCCGCGATGAACGAGCTGCCCTCGAGCGCGTAGACCACTTCCGACCCGATCTGCCAGCCCACCGTAGCGAGCAAGCCGAAGCGACTGCGGATGGGTTGGTTTCCCGCGTTCACCAGCACGAACGCGCCCGTCCCGTAGGTGCACTTGGCGTCGCCGGGAGCGAAGCAGGCCTGGCCGAACAGCGCAGCTTGCTGATCTCCCGCCACGCCGGCGATGGGGATGCCATCGGGCAGACCCGGCATGCGTCGAGTGCGTCCGATCTCGCCCGCGGAGGCGACGATGTTCGGCAGAACCGCCTGAGGCACGCGCAAGAGATCGCACATCCCCGCGTCCCAGCGGCGCTCCGCCAAGTTCATGAGCAGAGTGCGCGACGCGTTGGTCACGTCGGTGACGTGCGGGGCGTTTTCTGCGCTGCCCCCAGCCAGCCGATGGATCAGGAAGGAGTCGATGGTGCCGAAGCTGAGCTCTCCGCGTTCGGCGCGCGCTCGCGCTCCATCGACGTGGTCGAGCATCCACGCCAGTTTGGTTCCGGAGAAGTACGGGTCGAGCACGAGCCCCGTCACGTCGCGCACGCGCGGTTCGTGACCCGCGCGCTTGAGCTCGCCGCAGCGCTCGCTCGTACGCCGGTCCTGCCACACGATGGCCCGATGGACCGGCGCCCCACTGGCGCGGTCCCAGAGCACGGAAGTCTCACGCTGGTTGGTGATACCGATGGCCCCGATGTCCGCACCGCGCACGCCGGATGCGCGGAGCGCTCCCGCCACCGTCTCGACGACGCTCTGCCAGATCTCTTCGGGCTCGTGTTCCACCCAGCCCGGCTCGGGGAAGTGCTGCGGGAACTCTCGGGTTTCGCGGCCGAGCGTCCGACCTCGAAGATCCATCACGAGCGCGGTGCTGCCGGTCGTACCCTGATCGATGGAAAGGATGTGCGAAGTCACGGCCCCTCAGACTACCAGGCCAGGCCGGCTGGGGAAGAGCGCTCGGTCCAGGGGCAAATCTCGGAAATCCTTGCCGTCTCTTGTCGCCACCCGGCGAGGACGGTAGCCTTCCCGCTCTGATGCCGCGCCTCTTGCTCGCCACCCCCGAGGGCCAACAGGTCGTCGAGCTGCGCGCATTCAACTCACTCGGTCGCCATCCGAGCAACACCATCCAGCTCCTCGACAAGATCGTGTCGAAGGAGCACTGCATCGTGGAGCGGCGCGGCAACGAGTTCGTGCTGCGCGATCTCGGCAGCCTCAACGGCACGTACATCAACGGGGAGCGGGTGCCGGTTCAGGGCGAGCAGATGCTGCGTCATGGCGATGACATCGCCCTCGGCAGCACGCGGGCGCGCTTCGACGACGGTTCCGGCAAACCCGTCGCGCCGCCGGTCTGGTCGCCGCAGCCCGCGACGCCCGGCACGCCGCCGAGCCCCGTCGCTGCGGCGCCGCCGGCGTGGCAGCCCGCCGCCCCCGTCCACCAGCCGAGCGCGCCGCCCGCGTCCCACCAACGGCCCGTGCCCATGAGCGCCGTGCCCGCCACGACGCCGGCCGGGTCCCTCGCGATCCCGCAAGTCCCCGTGTCCGTCCCGGGGCCGGGCAGCGTCACTTCGCCGGTGCAGTACCAGCCGTACGACCGCACGCCGACGCTCGACGACCCCGAAGGGGCGATGTTGCCGCCCCTGAACTCGACGCGCGTCGACGTGACCGATCAGTCCCGCGCCATCGGCACGCAGATCGCCGCCACCCAGAAGGGCTTCTTGCCCTACGACCAGCTGTCGCAGAACCCTTCGCAGCTCGCTGCCGACTACGAACGCTTGCGGCTTTCCCACGAGCTTTCGCGGGAAATCGCCATGGAGCGGGATCTGCGCGTGCTGCTCAACAAGATCCTGCTCACCATCTTCAAGTTCGTGCGCGCGGACCGCGGAGTGATCTTCCTTCGCGACGCATCGAGCGAGCTCCGTCCCGGTGCGAGCCTGCGGCGCGACGGCACCGACTCGCCGATCAGCGTGTCGTCCACGATCATGAACCACGTGATCAAGGAGCGCGCCACCGTGCTCACCCACGACGCCGCGATGGACTTCGCCGCGTCCAAGGGCAAGAGCATGATCTTGAATCGCATCAGCTCCGCCATCGTCGCGCCGCTGCTCCACAACGACGAGATCCTGGGCGTGATGTGGCTCGACAGCGAGACCCTGGCTCAATTCCAACCGAAGGACATGGAAATCGTGACGGCCATCGCCGCACAGGCCGCCATGTTCATCGAGATCAACATCCTCGGAAAGAAGATCGAGCAAGAGATCGTCAACCGCGAGCGCTTCAGCCGACTGCTCTCGCCCAACGTGGCTCAGAAGGTGTTGGCGGGTGAGCTGGCCGTGGAAAAGGGCGGACAGCTCGTTCAGGAGTGCACGGTCTTCAATTCGGACATCCGCGGCTTCACGCGCATGAGCGAGGGTGCCCAGCCGGAGAGCATCGTCGAGATGCTGAACGAGTACTTCGAGCAGATGGTCGAGGTCTTGTTCAAGTACGAAGGAACGCTCGACAAGTTCATGGGAGACGGGATCATGGCGCTGTGGGGCGCGCCCGTGGCCCACCCCGATGACGCGCTGCGCTCCGTGAGCTGCGCCATCGAGCAGATGGAAGTGCTCGGGCGCTTCAATCGAGCCCGCATCGCGGAAAAGCAGCACCCGCTCGGCATCGGCATCGGCATCCACACCGGACCGCTCGTGGCAGGATACATCGGCAGCTCGCGCGCGCTCTCGTACACCGTGATCGGCGACGTGGCGAACACCAGTGCTCGGCTGTGCGGCATCGCGGCCGCGGGACAGATCATCGTGAGCGAGCAGACGCTCACCCGGCTCCAAGGGCGCTTCGACTACGACGAGCTTCCTCCGGCCCAGCTCAAGGGCAAAGGGAAGCCGTTCCGCGTCTTCAACATCAAGGGCCCACAGGTCGCGGTGCAGGTTCCTGCGTCCGTCGGTAGCTGAACGGAAACATGTTCGTCGTCACGCGGCGCGCCTGGCTCGGCGGAGTCCTCGCCCTCGGGTCCTTCGGCGGTGCCTGCACCGGCGGCGCTCGCTCCATGCCCCCGTCGGCCCCGAGCCCGCTCGCGGGAAAGCCCCTCCCGAAGCTCGCCCGCCGCACGCTCGGTGGAGAGCCCCTCGACGGCGAGAGCTTCGCCGGGCGAGTGGTGGTGGTGAAGTTCTTCGCGGACTACTGCGCCCCGTGCAAGCGCACGTTGCCCGCGGCGGAGGCCTTGCATCGAGCTCACCCCGGCGTGGCCTTCGTGGGAGTCTCCGAGGACGAGCGCGCTTCGACCGCCGAAGAGCTGGTGTCGCGCTATCAGATCAGCTTCCCCGTGATCCACGACGCGGGACAGGTGATCGCAGGGCGCTTCCGAGTGAACGAGCTGCCGGCCACGTTCGTGACCGGCAAGGATGGCCTCGTGCGCTGGGTGGGCGGAAAAGACCAAGGCGAAGAGAGCCTCCGAGACGCCATCGAGGCAGCAGAGCGTCCGGCCTGAGCCGGCTCGCACTGCTTTCCTCGCCTCGCCGGGCCTCTTGCCCGTCGTCGGCGCGGCGCGTCTCCGCCTCGGGATCCACCGCTGGGTGGTCAAGGGACGAGTAGCGCGCTGCGTCGGCGCTGGTCAGACCTGTGAACACCCTTTGCACGAGCGCCCCGCCTCTGAGAAGCTCGCGCCCCGTCGATGACCCACGTGCTCGCGTTCGAACGCCCGGTCGTGGAGCTGGTCTCCCGAGTTCGGGAGCTCCGCGCGCTCGCGAGCTCCGATGCGCGGCTCGGGCCCGAGCTACGCAGGCTCGAAGAGAAGGCGCAGAAGCTCGCGCGCGAGATGTTCGCGAAGCTCGAACCAATGCAGAAGGTGCAGCTCTCGCGGCACCCGAATCGGCCCTACACGCTGGACTACGTCACGCGGCTGTTCGACGACTTCGTCGAGCTCTCGGGCGACCGGCGCTTCGCCGACGACGCGTCCATCGTCGGCGGCCTGGCGCGCTACCACGACCGCAGCGTGGTCGTGGTCGGCCACCAGAAGGGCCGCTCCACGAAAGAGAACGTGCAGCGCAACTTCGGCATGCCGAATCCCGAGGGCTACCGCAAGGCGATCCGCCTGTACGAGCTCGCCGATCGGTTTCGGCTGCCGATCCTGACCTTCATCGACACGCCGGGAGCTTTCCCGGGCATCGAAGCAGAGGAACGCGGGCAAGCCGAAGCCATCGCGCACGCCATCGAAGTCATGGCGCGCGTCGGCGTCCCCATCGTGACCACCGTGATCGGCGAAGGCGGCTCGGGCGGTGCACTCGCGCTGGGCATCGGTAACCGCGTGCTGATCCTCGAGTTCAGCTACTACTCGGTGATTTCGCCCGAAGGCTGCGCGGCCATCCTCTGGAAAGACGGTTCGCTCGCGCCGCGCGCGGCCGAGCGACTTCGGATCACTGCGCCCGATCTCTTGGAGCTCGGCTGCGTCGATGCCATCGTCGACGAGCCGCCGGGCGGCGCGCACCAAGATCACGAAGACGCGGCGCGGCGCCTCGATCGAGCCCTGCTCGAAGCGTTGGTGTCCCTCGACGGCCTCTCCTCCGACGAGCTGCGCTCGGATCGCTACCAGCGCTTCCGGCGCTTGGGCTCGTTCGTGGCCTGAAGCTCACATCCGTTCGAGGTCCTTCAAGAACGCCGGCGGCAACACCAACCTGCCGCGCACGAGCGTGCTGCCTTCGCTGGACACGGACAGCGTGAAAGGCGCGCGCGTGGCCCCTCGCTGCGGCAGCGCCGAGAGGCGCGAGCGGCGCCAGTCCCAATGCTCGCGCATGGAGACGAAGCGCAGGAGCCCTCCGACGCCGGCGAGGCTGACGAATCCCCCGAGACGCACGTCGGGCGCATCGAGCAACGCGAGCTCGGCGGAGGTGGCGCGCGCGGGACCCGAGGCCAGCGCCTGCATTCGATCGACCATGTCCGCTTCTCCGGGACCGAATCCGATGAAGGTGCGCTCGCCGATCGGCACCATCACGACCACGATGGCGTCGTTGGGCGCGGGGTTCTTGGCCAAGCTCC
>Ga0268298_10002846_pt1 | contig 18378 bp, 17 predicted proteins | sample WWTPWeurt_MetaG_FD_194462 | JGI IMG/M metagenome (GOLD analysis project Ga0268298, IMG submission 194462) | Activated sludge microbial communities from WWTP in Nijmegen, Gelderland, Netherland - WWTP Weurt | ecosystem: Engineered > WWTP > Aerobic digester > Activated sludge | place...
ACCGAGAACATCGGCAGGTGCTTGTGCCGAAGGCCCTCCAGCGTGTTGTCGTTGAGGTTCACGTGGGTCAGCTCGACCGCTTTGCCGGCCAACGAATCGACGTCCACCGCGAAGCCGTGGTTTTGCGTCGTGACCTCCACTTTGCCGGTGGTGAGGTCCTTCACGGGGTGGTTGGCCCCCCGGTGGCCGAACTTGAGTTTGTACGTTTTCCCGCCCAGGGCGAGGCCGAGGATTTGGTGCCCGAGGCAGATGCCGAAAAGCGGGATGGGCGTCGACGTGGCGCCGTTGTGGGAGGCCACGCGCCGCACCGTGTCGATGGCGTAGGTCACGGCGGCGGGGTCGCCGGGACCGTTGGAAAGCATGATCCCGTCGGGCTTGAAGGCCATCAGTTCCTCAAAAGTCGTTTTGGCCGGGAAGACGGTGACGTCGCAGCCCTGGGCGGCCAGGGAGTTCATGATGTTGTATTTGACGCCGAAATCCATGAGCGCCACGCGGCGCGCGGGCGCCCCCGCGTCGGCCCGTTTCCAGGCGTAGGGCGTTTCGCAGGTCACTTCCTTCACCAGATCGGCCCCGGCCATGGAGGCCTGCTTCTTGGCCTTCTCCACCAGCGCCTTGGGCTTCACGTTTTCGGTGGAGATGATCCCCCGGCAGGCCCCCGCGTCCCGGAGGTGACGCACGAGGGCGCGCGTGTCGATGCCGTCGATGCCGACGACCCCGGTCTTTTTCATGTAGGCGTCGATCGGGACCACGGGCTTCCAATGGCTGGCCCGGGGGCTGAACTCCCGGGCGACGAACCCCGCCACGTGGGGTTTTTTGGATTCGTCGAAATCGGCGGCGGTGCCGTAGTTGCCGATGTGGGGGTAGGTCATGACGACGATCTGCCGCTGGTAGGACGGGTCGGTCATGATCTCTTGATAGCCCGTGAGGGCGGTGCAGAAGACGACTTCCCCCACCGTCTCCCCCGTGGCGCCGAAGGCGTTGCCTTCGAACACGCGGCCGGTTTCCAGCGCGAGGACGGCCTTCACGGAATCCACCGGAATTTTTTGTCGACCAGGATGGTCTCGTCGCGGCTGCGGCCCATGGAGATGAGGGCCATGGGCACGCCCACCTCTTTGGCCAGGAAGGCCACGTAGGCCTGGGCGGCCTTGGGCAATTTTTTGTATTCGGTGATGCCTTTGACCGGCTCCGAAAAGCCCGGCAGATTTTTGTACACCGGCTCCGCCGTGGCTTGCGCGCGGCGGGAAGCGGGGAATTCCTTCACGATTTTCCCGTCCACTTTATAGGCCACGCAGACCCGAATGGGGTCGACGCCCTCCAACACGTCCAGTTTGGTGAGCGCCAAGCGCGTTAAACCGTTGATGCGCACCGCGTGGCGCACCACCACCGCGTCGAACCAGCCGCACCGGCGGGGCCGGCCCGTGGTGGCGCCGAACTCCTGGCCGCGCTCACGCAACTGGTCGCCGAAGGCGTCCTTAAGCTCCGTCGGGAAGGGGCCGTCGCCCACCCGCGTGGTGTAGGCCTTGACCACGCCCAGAACTTCGTCGATGGCGGCCGGGCCAACGCCCGACCCCACGCAGGCCGCGCCGGCGATGGGATTGGACGAGGTCACGAAGGGGTAGGTGCCGAAGTCCACGTCGAGCATGGTCCCCTGGGCGCCTTCGAACAACAGGTTTTTCTTTTTCGCGAGGGCGTCGGCCAGGAGCGTCGGCGTCTCGGCGATGTATTCGGCGAAGAAAGCGCGCAGGTCGTCGTAATCCTTGAACGTTTCCTTGCGCAAATCGTCCAACGACACCAGAGAGGTCAGGAGCGGAGACTTGGCCTGGAGGTTTTGCTCCACCAGTTCCTTGAACGCGGCCGGGTCCATGTAGTCCGCGAGGCGGATGCCCACGCGGCCCACCTTGTCGGAATAGGCCGGGCCGATGCCGCGTTTGGTGGTGCCGATCTTGCCTTTGCCCGATTCGCGCAGGGCGTCCAGATAGCGGTGGTAGGGCAGGATGAGGTGCGCCCAGGCGCTGATGAAGAGCCTTCCTTTGACCTTGATCTTTTGGCTTTCGAGGAAACGCACTTCCTCCCGCAAGGCCCAGGGGTCCATGACCACGCCGTTGGCGATGACGCAGCGGCGGCCCGGTTGGAGGATGCCCGAGGGGATTTGGTGCAGAACGAACTTCTTCCCGTCGAAAACGACGGTGTGGCCCGCGTTGTTGCCGCCCTGATAGCGCACGATGACGTCGGCTTTTTTGCCGAGCAAGTGCACGATTTTGCCTTTGCCTTCGTCGCCCCATTGGGCGCCCACCACGATTAGTGTCGACATGATGTTAAAGAGTCCTTTGGTATTCCTCGATGGATTTTTTCCACACCAACACACCGCAAAAACGGTCCCCTTCGGGACAAAACGGCCGCGCGCCCGCCGCGGCCCGGAGCGTGCAGGGCGCGCCCAAGTAACGAGCGACGCGGGGCGCCACCCGGGCGATCTGCTCCACTTCCTCTTTGGAGGCGCGCCAAATTTCTTCCTGGGCGGTGTAGCAGAGCCGTTTCGTCCACTTGTGGTGGAGGTTGAGCAGGTCGCCCGACTCCTCGAACCGGACGGCCACGGCGTTGGGCAACAAATACAAGGCGAACTCCTCGCTCACGCCCATGTTCAACAAACGGGTGATCCGGCCCCAGAGCCCTTCGATGGTTTCCTCGTACAGCTCCAGGGCGGCGGGGGTCATTTCCATCAGGCCCGGGGTGATGACGTCGGGCTTGTCCGGCACGAAATGCCCGGAGAGGATGGGCCGGGAGCCGGGGGTGGTGCGGTGGCGCTGGTCCTGGCTGTCGGCCGTGTGGGAAATCTTCTTGGCGAAGGTGAAATGCATGTGGCTCAAGGTCCGGGGAAGTTTGGCGTGGGCCGTGAGGTTGAGCGACTCGCTCAAATAGGGGTTGCGGGCCGGGTTCAGCACCCGGTCAATGGCGTCGTCGTCGGACAAGGCGCTCTTGGGCACGCCCAGCACCGTGCGCACGGCCTGGGCCAGGATGGCCTCGCCGTGGGCCTTGTGGTCCACCAGGCGGGACACGTGGCCGCCCAACCGGTGGTCAAACTCCTGGATGAATTCGCGGGACGGTTTCGTGGTTTGGCCGTGGAACTCCCGGTGGGCGCGGTATTCGGGGGTGCTTTCCAGGGGAAGAGGGTCTTCCATGCGCTCGACAAACAAGGGGTCGACGGCGCGGACGGCCTCGACCATTTTTTTGACCACGATCTTTTGTTCAAAGGGCGTGTCGAAGCTTTCGCACAGGCGGTGGTAGCGGTGGAGCGTGAGGCCGCTGATGGTGTGATAAAGGTGCGCGTGGGTGGCCACCGGCAGGACGTAGCGGGCGATCTCCTGGGCCTTGCGCTGGACGAAGCGGCTCCAGGGCTTTTCCGTGGGCTTCCGCAGCGGGAACAACCGGCCGTATTCTTTTTGCACCGTCGGGGTCAGAAGCTCGGTGAGTCGTTGGTAGGCCCCCATGAGGGCGGCGGCCGTTTCGGTGTAGAGGGTGCGGGCGGGCTCGGCCAGGGGCGGCACCGCCAGACGGTCGGGCGCCACCGTCACATAACGCTGGCTGACTTGCTCGGAGTTGTAATAGGGGTGGCTGTGAAGGAACGACCAAATGAAGTGCCGGGAGACGTTTTCCAAGACAAACTGGAACGTGGCGTGCTGGAGCGTGGTGTGGTGGCCGGCTTTGTAGACGCTGGCGGCGATGGCGTCGCGCTGGGCGCGGGATTTTTCATCCCGGGACACGTCTTCGGTCGTGACCACCGTGGGGGAATAGCAGGTGCGGGCCGTGGCGACGGCGTTGTCGTAGGAATTGTGGAAAGCGTTGACCAACCGAACGGAGGGTTCGGGCGAGAACAGCGTCGGACGAGGTGCGTCGGCCACGGCGGTCTCTGCTTTCACGCGGGGTTTACCTAGCTTGTTTGCCGCCCGGACGGGGCGGAGGGTGGGGTCCGAACGGCTTGCGGACCCGTGTCAGTTTACCAAAACCCGGGGAAACCCGTCAAACCGGCTAATCCGTTTAGTCAATTTCAACAACTTCTTTCGGGGAACAAAAACCGTGATCAATCAATGAGTGTCTCTAAAAGGCAAAAGGAGGGTGGGGCTAATTTATCCTTGAACACCACCAAATTGACGCATCGGTCGCTGGCGGCCGACGGAGCGATGATGGCCTCAAACCCGACCCGGCGGGCTTCGCGGGCGATCGATTGAGGCAAGGCGTAATCGTCGCCCGCCAGCAGGCCCTCCCGGTCGATGTCGAGCGCCCGCCGAACGTCCTTGTGGGTCAAATCCAAACATCGTCGAATATCGACTTTGAACCGCCCCGTCACGAACGGCCGAAACACCTCGGCCCCGCCGCCGAACTGCCGCCCCCGCTCCAGGGCGCAACATTCCGGACTGACCGCCAGATACAGGACGCCGAACTCGTGCTTCGGGTTGTACCGCCAGCCGACGAGGAACGAAGGCCCGATGTCATCGATGCCCGAAGCGAATTCCTTGCTCACCGCTCGGTAGTAGGTTTTGTGGGGGCACGCGACGCCGGGGAGAAGGGGTTGAACGGCGGCCAGGTTCACGCCGGGAAGCCGTGCCCCAGGGCCATCAGGAGGGCTTTCACTTTCTCGGCCTCCTTATCGGTCCGCAGGCACATCAAAGGCGGCAAATCGTCTAGTTTCTGACTGGGCGTGGTGAACCATTTGCGGAGCCCCTGACGGGTCAAAATTTTTTCGGCCAGATCCAAGATCTCTTGAAACCGGTGGATCGGGCGAAGGGTTTCCTGACGGTAAAATCCCGTCTTTTTGTGGCGCATGCGGTTAAGCTGCGCGTCGTTGATGTTGAGGCCCCGCGCCAAATCGGTTCCCTTCACCTCGATCTCGGCGATAATGAGGTTGATTTGGCGACGGGCTTCGTCCGCCGGGACGCGTTCGCTATTGAGAAGAGGGTTCATGGTTCCTCCGGGTCACCCTCAGTGTATATTGTGTATTGACTATTGTCAATACTAACCCCCCCCCCCATCACCCCGTGCTTTTCATGCCGGCGGCGATGCCGTTGAGGGTCACCAAAAGGACGGAGAGGGCGCCCTCGCGCTCGCGGGCGGGGCGGGATTCATCGCGCCAAAGCTTTAAAAACCGGTTTTGAAGGGCGCTCAGAGAATCGACATACGGGTTGCGAAGCGCGATGGACTCGCGCAGGACGGGGGCCTTCTCCAGGGGAGCGGCGTGGCCCGTGATCGTCCGCAGGGCGGCGAGGGTGCGCTGGTATTCCTCCCGGATCATGGCCCACAGGCGGCGGCGAAGGGCCGGGTCTTTGACAAGCGCGGCGCTGGTTTCGGCCACGCCCAAATCGGCTTTGGCCAGAGACATCTCCAGATTGTCCACGAGCGCCGCGAAAAAGGGCCAGCGGGCGTACATGTCCACGAGCCGGGCTTTGCCCTTCGCCCCGTGTTGGCGCAAATAGGACTCGAGCCCCGCGCCCGCGCCGTACCAGGCCGGAAGCAGATGCCGGGACTGGGTCCAGGCAAAGACCCAGGGGATCGCCCGCATGTCGGAGAGGGGGGTCCCTTCGTTTTTCGGTTTCGTTCGTCGGAACACCGGACGGCTGGCGATTTCGATTTTCTCGATCAAATCGATGGGCGTGGCCTGGTTGAAATAATCGACGAACCCGGGGGTGTCGCGCACCAGGGCCCGGTATTGGCGGGCCGAGGAGACCGCGATTTCGGCGAGGGCGTTTTCGTAGGACGCGCGGCGGTCCTCCGGCAGGCCGGCGCCCGGAGGCGCCAAACGCGCCGTCAACACCGCGCTCGCCATTTGTTCGAAGTTCCGCCGGGCGATGGCCGGTCGGCCGAATTTGTAGGCGATCACCTCGCCCTGCTCGGTGATGCGCAGCGTCCCGCCGGGAACCGATTCGGGCGCCGCCAGAATGGCCCGGTGGGCGGGGCCGCCGCCCCGGTCGATGGTCCCGCCCTTGCCGTGGAAAAACCGAAGGCGAACCCCGGCGCTTTGCGCGGCCCGAACCAACGCCCGTTGGGACCGATACAGCTGAAAATTGGCGGCCACGTAGCCGGCGTCTTTGTTGGAGTCCGAATAACCGAGCATGATCTCTTGAACGCCGCCGCGCGACGCCAGGATCTGCCGGTAAACCGGGTGCCGCCAGAGAGCGCCCATGAGCGCGGGAGCGCGGGAAAGATCTTCGATGGTTTCAAAGAGCGGCACGAAATCGACGGTGGAACGCCAGCGCCCGCGGCGGACGTCCACCAGCCCCGCCCGGCGGGCCAGAAAGAGCGCCGCCCAAAGATCTTCTTCGGCGTGGGTCATGGAGACGATGTAATGGTCGGCGGCGGCCGGGCCGAACTCGGCTTGGAGAGCGGCCAATGTTTCCAACTCCCGAAGGGCGAGGTAATCGGCGGCGGAACGGGGAATGGCCCGGGGGCCACCGGCCTTCAACATCTCGGGCCATTCGGCGGCGGTCGGTGCGCGGCCCAGGATGGCCTCGGCGGCGACGCGCACGCGGCCGCTGTGCTGGCGAAAATCCATCCGGGCCAAATGAAAGCCGAAGGCCCGGACCTGCCGCTCCAGCGTCACGAGCCCGCCCCGGGCCATGCGCCCGCCCCGGCGCGCGGCCAAACTCGCGCGCAGTCGGGCCAGTTCATCGGCGAAGGCGGGGCCGTTCGCGTAGCCGCCCGGCGCGCCGGTCAGCGCGCGGCGCAACCGGGCTTCCACCGCCCACAGCTTGGCGCGGTAGAACTCGCCGTCTTCCCAGGCGCGCATGCGCTCGGCCAACTCGGGCAATTCCCGCCGATCTTTCTCCAGGGACCGCTTGATCGCCGGATCGACGGAAGCGGCCGCGGCGGAACCCGTGAGGTGCCATTGCAGGGCGTCCACCGACTTTAAATAGAATTCGATGGCCGTCCGGCGCTGCTCGGCCAGGGCCCAGCGGGAGGATTCGGGCGTGACGGCGGGGTTGCCGTCGCGGTCGCCGCCCACCCAGGTGCCGAAGGTTAAAAGGCCGGGACCGAGGGACGCGCCCGGCGCGTGCCGCTCGAGGGCGGCGGCCGTCGCCGCCGTGAACTCCGCCGCGGCCGGGGGCACCGTGCCCGCCAAGAAGAAAAGAACGTTGCGCACTTCGTCTTCGACGGTGACGCGGCGCTCGCGCACCTGGCGCGTCTGCCAAAGGGCTTCGAGGGATTCCAGGATGTTCTCCTCGGCGCGGCGCCGCTCGGCGGGGGTCAGGTCGTCCCGACGGAAATTCTCCCACAGGGTCCCCAGCCGAAGCAGGTGGCGAAGGACCACCCGCCGTTTGGCTTCGGTGGGGTGGGCCGTGAACACGGGTTCCAGCCGAAGTTCCCCCACGGCGCGGGCGATGCGGGCGGGGGAAACCCCCGCCCGCCGCAGGTCCTCCAGCGCGCGGTCCACCGACAGGGGCGGGGCTTGCCCCTCCCGCTCGCGGGCGCGCAGGCGCTCCAACCGGTGCTGCTCCTCGGCCAAATTGACCAACTGAAAATACAAGGTGAAGGCCCGGGCCAAATTTTCGGCCTCCCGGGGCGCCAGGGTATCGACAAAACGGCGAAGGTCCCGGCGGGACGCCGCCCCCGGCCGCGCCCGGGCCGCTTTGGCCAGTTGGCGCAGCCGCTCCAATTTGTTAAAAAAGCGCTCGCCCTGTTGTTCGCGAATCACCCGGCCCAGCCAGGTGGTCAAAACACGGACACCGTCTTTTAGTTGCGCGTCCATAAGGGCGTTAATTTACGATTTTTTGAGGATTTTGGCTTGACAGTCCCTCCCGGCGTGAAGTAAAATACACCGAATTTAACTGAGAGGAATATCCCATGGTCCGTTTACGTATGCAGCGGGTCGGGCGCCCGAAGACGCCCCATTTCCGCATTGTCGCCATCGATAGCCGTAAGGCCCGCGACGCCGCCAGTCTTGAAGTCTTGGGTCACTATCACCCCAAGGAAAAGACCAACAAAATCACCGTCAACGCCGAGCGCCTGAGCTTCTGGTTGTCCAAGGGCGCCCAAGCGTCCGACACCCTGCGCACCGTTCTTAAAACAGCGGGCGCGCTGAAACCGGCCGCCAACTAATCTTTCGTCATGGCCTCGCCGGTCGACCTGGTCGCCTCCATCGTCAAGCAATTGGTGGACAAACCCGATCGCGTCGAGGCGCGCTGGCTGGAAAACGAACGGACCGTTGAAATCAACGTCGACCGGGAAGATCGGGGCAAGGTCATCGGTCGACGGGGCAAAACCATCGATTCCTTGCGGATTTTGACGAGCGTCGTCTTCGCCAACGAAGGGGAACGCATCGACATCCGCCTGCGTGAAGAGTAAGATTTTTTTCGATCTTTTAACGTTGTTCCCCCGGATGTTCGAGGGGGTTCTCGCCGAAAGCCTCATCGGAAAAGCCCGAACCAAGGGCCTCGTGGATTGGCGGATCACCGACATCCGCGACCACGCCGACGACAAGCACCGCACCGCGGACGACCGCCCCTACGGCGGCGGCCCCGGCATGGTGATGAAGGCCGAGCCCATTTACCGGGCGCTGAAGGCGGTGGGAGCGGGATCGCCCCGGCGGGGCCCCGGCGCCAAGAAAAGCGCGCGGCGTCCCACGGTGATCTATCTGTCGCCCCAGGGCGAGCGGTTGACCCAGGCGCTCGCCAACGAGCTGGCGAAAAAGAAACGGCTGGTGCTCCTTTGCGGGCATTACGAGGGCGTGGACGAGCGGATTTTGGATTGGGTGGACCGGGAAGTGTCGATCGGCGACGTGGTGTTGACCGGCGGCGAAATCCCGGCGCTGGCGGTGGTGGACGCCGTGGCCCGGCAGGTGCCGGGGGTGGTCAAGGAAGCGGCGTCCTTGGAGCAGGATTCGTTCGCGGCGGGATGGGCGGGGCGGCTGGATTGCCCCCCCTACACACGCCCGGCGGTGTGGCGGGGACGCGAAACCCCCGACGTGCTGTTGGGCGGCGACCACAAAGCCATCGCGCGTTGGCGGCACGACGCGTCGCAACGCGCGACGAAAAGCAAGCGTCCGGATTTAATGAAATAAAAAACAAGGGTGCGTGTTATGAACTCCATTCTCGAAAAAATTGAATCGTCCTTCTTGAAAAAGGTGCCCGCCTTCCGCGTGGGCGACGTGGTTCGCCTGGATGTGGAAATCATCGAAGGCGAATCGAAGCGCGTGCAGGCCTTTGAAGGCGTCGTGATCCGCAAGCGCGGCCACGGCATCGGCGCCACCTTCACGGTGCGCAAGATTTCCTTCGGCATCGGCGTGGAACGGACGTTCCCCCTCCACACCCCGCGCATTCAGACCCTCAAGGTGCTCCGCTCCGGCAAAGTGCGTCGCGCGCGCCTCTACTATCTGCGCGACCTCTCCGGCAAAGCCGCCCGCATCGAGGACGAGAGCCTCAACGCCCCCGCCAAGGCCAAGGCCGCGCCCGCGCCGGAAGCCGTCGCCGCGAAATAACGGTTCTTTTTCCCGCGCCCCCGACGCCGCGACCCGGCGTCGGGGGTTTGCTTTTCGGGGGCGATAAATTCTAGGCTTTGCCCATGCGGGAAGCTCTTTACGCTTTTGACGACGCCTGGCGGGCCAAGGGCTTTTTCGTCCTGGCCGGCGTCGACGAGGCGGGGCGCGGCCCCTGGGCCGGCCCCGTGGCGGCCGCGGCGGTCATCTTGCGGCCCGAAACCCGCTGGCCCGAGCTCAACGACAGCAAAAAGCTTTCCGAAAAAACCCGCGAATCCCTTTACGACCGCATCCGGGGCGACGCCCTGTTCCACGCGGTGCAGTTGGTTCCGCCGGACATCATCGACGAGAAGAACATCCTCCAAGCCACGTTCTTGGCCATGGCCCAGGCGGTGCGGTCCCTGGGCGTGGAACCGTCGCTGATCCTCATCGACGGGAACAAAAAAGTGCCCCAGCTGCCGATGCGCCTGCAAGAGGCGGTGGTGGGCGGGGACGCCAAAAGCGCCAGCGTCGCCGCGGCCAGCGTGCTGGCCAAGGTGACCCGCGACCGCTGGATGGCCCGCGCCCACCGCGAATACCCCCAGTACGATTTCGCCGCCAACAAGGGATACGGCACGCCGGAACACGCCGCGGCCCTGCGGCGGTTCGGCCCCACGCCCCTCCATCGAAAGAGCTACGCGCCCGTGCGGGAGTGCCTCGCCCCCGGGCTTTTCGACCGGATTGCTGAACCGGTTTAAGAATCTCCTTTCCCCTCGTCAAGCGCGGGGCCGGCGCGCCGAAACCCTGGCGCGGAGTTTTTTGGAATCCCGCGGTTTGTCTTTTCGCGCCGCCAACGCCGCCACGCCCCGGGGCGAGGTGGACCTCGTGATGGAAGACGGCGACGCCGTCGTTTTCGTCGAAGTGCGCGAGCGGTCGTCCGTCGCCTTCGGAACACCCGCGGAAACCGTGACCCCCGCCAAGCAACGGCGGATCGCACAGGCCGCCCTGGCCTACGCCAAAGAAAACGGATTGACCCGCCGTCCGCTTCGGTTCGACATCGTCGCCGTTCGCGGCGGCGTTTGCGAACACCTTCCCAACGCCTTCGTCCCGGCCGGTTTTTTCCTCTAAGAAACCCATTGAACGGGGCCGCTTCCCGGCCCATTCTTATAAGGGCGCGCCGCGCCCCGACGCCATGAAACAGCGACTATCGGCCCTGTGGCAGGAACACGCCGACGCCTACCAGCGGTCCCTCCAGGGGGCCGTGCTGGAAGACGTTCGAAAAATGGCGTTTTGCCTGGCGGCGCTCTACGCCGGCCTCTTCACCTTTGACGCGCTCACCTTCCCCCCCGCCCATCGGCGCTTCATGCTCGCCTTCGACGCAAGCCTCATCGTCTTTTTCGGATTCGTCGGCGCGGCGGCCGGCGCCGGCCGCATTATCCGCGCCCGCGCGAACGCCTGGGGCGCCCTGCTCGGCGTTCTGACCGGTCTCAACATCCTCACAGCGGCGGCCCTTTTGAAGTCCGATCTGCTGTACACCGCCTATTTGGGATTGACCCTGATAGGCACGGCCGCGGTGATTTTATCCCGGTCGTGGTTTACGGCAGCGACCCTAACGCTGGTGACCGCCTGGGTCTTTTCCCTGCGTTGGTTTCCCGCCGGGGAGAGCTGGGGCGAAGACGCTTTTGTCTTCGGCACGGTGATCGCGGTGGCTTTTGTATTGGTCAACAACCGGATCAAATCGTTCGCACGCCTGCAACGGGTCCGCGCCTTCGCGGGGACGCTGCTTCGCCTTCGCACCGCCTCGGACGTCGCCCTGGCCCTGGGCCGAACGGCGTCCGCGCTGACCGGGGCATCGGCCTGGTCCGTGCAGTGGGTGGCGGCGGGCGTCCCGCTGGCCTGGGTGGACGGCCGGGGCGCCCTTTCGCGCGACGAGGCCCTGCGGCGGGCCCACGCCGAACGCGCGCCGGCCTTCGACGCGGCGCTCGCCGCGGGCGTTCCCTCCTTTTGGGAATACCCGCCCGACGAGCGTCCGCCGCGCGGCCCCTGGGCCCGGTTCGCGCGGCCCCCCGGCGCGCTCGCCCTGCCGCTCTTGTCGAAAGGGACCGTGTTGGGGGTGCTTTGGCTTTCCAAAGCGGGTCATCGCGGATTCGGCGCCACCGACTTTGACGCGGCGGAGACCTGCGTCGCCCAAGCCCGGTCGGCCCTCGACACCGTGGCCCTGCTGGGCGAGGTGGAACAACTGGCCACGACCGACGAGCTCACCGGGCTTTTCAATCGGCGCCAGTTCTTTTTTCTGGCGCATCGCGAACAAGCCCGCCGCCGCGGGCCCGGCCCCGGCGGGCTGACCGTCGTCATGGCCGACATCGACCATTTCAAGCGCGTGAACGACGCCCTCGGCCACGGCGCGGGGGACATCGTCTTGAAAGACGTGGCCCACCGGCTCAAAAACGGGCTGCGACAGACGGACATCGTGGGCCGTTACGGCGGCGAAGAGTTCGCGCTCCTGCTTCCCGACACGGCCCCCGAGCAGGCCCGTGAAGTGGTCGAGCGGCTTCGGCTATCCATCGCGGCTTCCCCCATCGACGCCGACGGGCGGGCGGTGAACGTCACCGTCAGCTTCGGCGTGGCCAACCGGTCCGCGGCCGGCGAGGACCTGGATCAATTGCTCACCCTCGCCGACCGGGCCCTTTACCGCGCCAAGGAAGCGGGCCGCAACCGGGTGGAGGTCCACCGCCATGACGTCCCTTCCTGAAGGGGCCGAAGGCGTCCGCGTTTACGAAAAGTCCCGGAGGGCCGCCGTCTTGGAAGACGGCCGCCGGATGGCCTGGTGCCTGTCGGCGCTGTTCACCGGTTTTTTCTTCTTCAACGCGATCGATTTTCGACCCCCCGTGCGGAACACGATGCTGGTTTTTGACGCGGCGCTCATCGCGCTCTTCGCCCTCTTCGGCGCGCTCGCGCGACCGGACCGGTTTGGACGGATCCCCACCGACGCCCTGGGCGCCGCGCTCGGCCTCCTCACCGGGGCCAACATCCTCACGGCCGCCCGGTGGGTGAGGATGGACGTGTTGTACACGGCCTACCTCGGCCTGACCCTCATCGGCGTCGCGACGGTGATGTTGTCGTTCCGTTGGTTCGCGGGCACGGTCGGAACGCTGTTCGTCGCGTGGGCGGTCTTGATCGGACGGAACGCCCCCCGGGAGAACCTGCCGGACGACGCGTTCATCCTGATCGCCGCGACCACGGTGGCGCTCGTGCTCCTGTCCAACCGCGCGCGGGGGTTCGCCCGGCTTCAGCGCATGCGCGTCTACAGTTCCGCCCTCCTCGGCCAGCGAACCGCCCAGGGCGTGGCGTTGACGTTCGGTCGGTTCACCGCGCTGTTGACGGACAGCGCCCAGTGGTCCGTGCAGTGGACGGGCGGCGCCGCGGGCGCGGTGTGGGTGGACGGCCGGGGCGCTCTGTCCCGGACGGCCGGCCTTGAAAAAGCCGTCGATCTCCCAACGGCGGCGGCCGCGCTCGCCGCCGGAAGGCCCTTCGCCTGGGACCCCGTGCGAGGCCGCCCCACCGACCCCGACGGGATCGGGGCCCGCGCCGTGCTGGCCGTGCCGCTCGTGTCCAAGGGGGGCGTCCGCGCCGTCCTGTGGTTGGCCAAGCGCGGGAACCGCAATTACGGCGTCGCCCCCCGCGACCTCGCGGAAACCTGCGCCACCCAAGCCCGGTCGGCCCTCGAGTCGGTGGGGTTGCTCGATGAGGTCAAGGCGTTGGCCATCACCGACGAGCTCACCGGGCTTTTCAACCGGCGGCAATTCATGTTTTTGGCGCTTCGGGAACACGCCCGCCGCCCGGGCCCCAACGGGAACGGCCTGGCGGTGGTCATGGGCGACATCGATTTCTTCAAGAAAATCAACGACGCGCACGGCCACGGCGCGGGGGACGTCGTGCTGAAAGAGATCGCCCGGCGGTTGCGCGCCGGCGTCCGCGCCGCGGACGTGGTGGGCCGCTACGGGGGAGAGGAATTTTCGATCCTCCTCAGCGAAACCGACCCCGCGCCGGCGCGGGCGACCGTGGAACGACTGCGGAGCGCCGTCGCCGACGCGCCGGTGGACGCGGGCGCGTCGGCGATCTCCGTGACGATGAGCTTCGGGTTGGCGGTCCGCACCGCCGCCGGGGAATCCTTCGACGAACTGATGGCCTTGGCCGACAAAGCCCTGTACCGCGCCAAGGCCATGGGCCGCAACCGGGTCGAGATCCACACCCCCGCCTAGCTCGAACACTTTAAAGGGAACCTTTTTCCCGCCCCCGCGTTATACCCATTGACCCCCGCGCGGTTCGGGGTCGTTCCGCCACTTCGGCGGAAGTACGCGCGGGACGGTCTCCCGGAATTCCCCCCACCGGACCAAAACCAAACACGGAGGAAGTCCATGATCGTTGTCACAGCGGCCACCGGCCAGATCGGCAAAGCGTTGGTGGAGGAACTTTTAAACCGAAAACAAAAAGTGCGGGCGCTCGCCCGCGACGAGAAGAAACTCGCCCCCCTCGCGGCGCAAGGCGCCGACACCCGCGCCGTGGACCTCACGGACGCCGCCGCGGTGACCGAGTCGTTCCGAGGCGCGGCGTCGGTGTTTCTCCTGATCCCCCCGCGCTACAACGCCCCCGATTTTCGCCGTTATTACAACCAGGTGAGCGGGGTGTACGCCAGCGCCGTGCGCGCCGCGGGCGTGAAACGCGTCGTCAATCTGTCCAGCCTGGGCGCGCACCTGCCCGACGGGACCGGACCGATCAAAGGCCTTTACGACCACGAACGCCGATTGGATGGGTTGGCCGACGTTCACCGATTGCACCTGCGGCCGGCGTATTTCATGGAGAACGCCTATTTCAGCCTCGGGCTCATCAAAACCCAGGGGATCAACGGCAGCCCCGTCGCGCCGAACGTTCGCTTCCCCATGATCGCCACCCGCGACATCGCCCGCCGGGCCGCCCAGGCCTTGACGGACGCGAATTTTTCGGGGCGATCGGTCTTGGAGCTTCACGGAGAGCGGGATCTTTCGCTGGCCGAGGTGACTCGCGCCCTCGGCGCGGCCATCGGCAAGCCGGACCTGCCCTATGTCCAGTTCCCCTATCAAGACGCCTTCAACGCGATGGTGGCCATGGGGTTGTCGCCCGACGTGGCGGCGCTCTTCAATGAAATGTACAAGGCCTTCAACGAGGGGACCCTAAAACCCACCCAAGCCCGGTCGGCGGCGACGACCACGCCCACCTCCATCGAGGAGTTCGCGAAAGGGTTCGCGGCGGTCTTCAAAGCGTAAAAAGCGGGGCGGTCACCGCGCGCAGGCGGAGTCGGTCAAGAAGCGCGCTTTCAACAACCCTTCGGCCCATTCGCCCGCGGGGGTGGAGTCCCACACGATGCCGCCGCCGATGCCCATTTCCCCCCGGGCGCCGCGCCACAACACGGTGCGGATGGGGATATTGAAGACGAAATCGCGGTCGGGCGTCACGTAACCAATGGCGCCGGTGTAGATGCGGCGGTCGTCGGGCTCGATGTCGCGAAGGATCCGCATGGCCCGGATTTTGGGCGCGCCCGTGACGGACCCCGATGGGAAAATCGCCGAAAAAAAAGAGCGCAGGTCGAGGCCGCGCGGCACCCGGGCGGTGACCGTGGACGTCATCTGGTAGAGCGTGCGATAGCCCGTCACTTCAAACAGCGTGGGCGCGCGCACCCGCGCGCCCACGCGGCCCAGATCGTTGCGCAAGAGGTCGGCGATCATCACGTTCTCGGCGCGGTTCTTGGCGTCGAACTTGAGCCGGAATCGCGCCGCCAGGTCGCTCCAAAAACCCGGACCCCGGGGCCAAGTGCCCTTCATGGGCTTGGAAACCAACCGGTCCCCCGTCTTTTTTAAAAAGAGCTCCGGCGACAACGACAGGATGTGGAAATCCTCCGTTTCAACCAAGGCGGGGTAAGGCACCGGTTGTTCTTCCAACAGGGTGAGGAAAGCCGATCGAGGATCTCCCGAAACCGAGAACATTTTCTTGATGCAATAGGTGATTTGGTAAACGTCGCCCCGGGCGATAAAGTCGCGGATGGTTTGAATGTTGCGGTCGTAGGCCGCGCGGTCGATGTTCAATCGGAAATCCCCCAGGCGGGGGGCCGGGCCGTCCCCGCGGGGTTTTTCCACCCGGGGCGGGCCGTACACACCGAACCGCGCCAACGGAAAATCAACGGGGCGATCCAGCGCCAAGGCTGGGTCCATCGCGTACCCGGACTCGTAGGAAAAGAAACCCCCCAGGTGCCGCCCGCGGGCCAGGGCCCGCTCCATGTCGGCAAACGCGGCGGGGAGATCCCCCGGGGTTCGCGCCTCAATGACGCTTTCGGGGGCCTCGTAAAATCGCCACCGCCCTTCAAACCCGGTCCAGACGCGCATCACATTCGCCTTGTTCTTTCGACGCGCGGATCCGTCGATCCGTCCGCCCGGGCGGTAAAAGTCACACCCCCCAGAGAGCGGTCATCCTCGGTGACGACGCTCACGCGCCAGCGGCCGGGGCTGTAATTCGCTTTGGCCGCCCACCCCCGGTAGCCCGCCGCTCGGCCGCCGCGGATTTCCAGAGGGATCCGATCGGTCTTGATCCACCGGCCGGACGCCGGATCCCGCTTCTCCCACATCAAACCCAGCGCGTGACGAAATCGCCGCGGGCCAAACACGCGCACAAAACAATGGATCCGGTCCCCGTCGCGGAAAAGGAAGAGCCGGTCTTCACGGTGGAAGAGGTTCCCGGGGAAACGCTTCCAATAGGCCAGTTCATAGTGGGCGCCCACGCGCTCCACGCGGTGGAAAATCCCAGCAAATTGAAGCGACAGGGGCACCGGGGGAATTCCCTTGAGAAAATAGGCCCCGACCATCAGGGCGAACACGGCCGCAGGGGCGACCGCCAGCCCCGCCCGGGAACGGCCGGGGTTCCGGCGGTGCACGCCCCGAACCAGGAGCGCCGTCAAGAACCCCGCCAAAAGGACGGACAACAGGAAGACGGCCCCGCCCATGACCCCGAGCGCGATGGGAACGAGATAGTTCATGAACGACAGCGCGCAGAACGCGTAAAGGCCCAACCGCAGACGGTGCCCCACACGACGAACCTGGGGCATTTCGTTGGCGATCATGAGCGCCACCGTCGGGACAAAAAAGAAAAGCGACCGCGACACGGACGTGCTTTTGAAGTAGAGCACCACAAAGGCGCTCAACAAACCGCCGTAACAAAAATGCAGGGCTTCGGACTCGTAGCGCCACCAGCGCTCGAACCGACCGCCCGACGGGGCGGTCGCGACGGCCCGGCGTTCGTTTTCGAGAATCAAGAAGGAGATGATTCCCAGATAAAGGGCGTGGATCGAAAGGTCCAACAGGGAATCGATGCGGATCAAGGTGGCGGCGTCGAACAGAAAACCACCGATGAAAAAGGCGAGGTTGGAATGGTGCTTAAGAACTCCAAAAACGGTTTTCAGACGGTTCATGGGAGAAAGGCGATTTTACCTCATTTGCTTTTCGGGCCACCACCGCGCGCGCGCGGGAAACCGCGCCCTTTCCGAATTTGGCGTTGAGCCGGTCGAGGGCCTCCGTGAGGCGGTCGGGGCGGTCGTCGTGGAAGGGAAACTCCCGTTGGCCGGCCTCCCCCGATAAGCGGGCCACCGCCACCCCGGCCAGCCGGACGGCCCGCCGCAGGGGAAAAAATTCCTTCAACAACTCCCGCGCCACGGCGTAGATCGCCGTGTCCGTCCGCACGGGCTGGGCGAGCGTGCGATGGGCCGAGCGGGACAGGAAATCCGACGACCGAAGCGTCACCACGACTTCCCGGCCCTCTTGGTTGTGCCGCCGCAAGCGGGCGCCGACCTTTTCGGACAACCACAGCAAATAGGCCAACAGCCGCTCCGGATCCGCCGTGTCCGCGGGGAACGTCACGGAATGCCCGACGGATTTGGCCTCTGTTTCGTGATCCACCCGCGCCACGGGGGCGTCGTCCTCCCCCCGGCCCATACGGCCCAGATGGTGTCCCCACACGCCGAAGCGCGTCCGCAGAAGTTCTCCGTCGGTGACCCCCAACTCGGCGCAGGTGCGGACACCGAGGGTCGCCAGGGCCTGGGCGGTTTTGCGCCCGATGCCGCACAAGGCATCCACGGGCGTGCGCGCCAAAAGGGGGGCCACCTCCTCCGGGCGGATCACGGTGAGGCCGCGGGGCTTTTTTAGGTCCGACGCGAATTTGGCCAAAAGTTTGTTGGGGGCCACCCCCACCGAACAGGGCAAACCCAGGGTGTCGGCGATCCGGGCTTGCAGGCGGCGCGCTTCTTCCCGGGCCCAGTCCCAGTCCGCGCCCCGGCGGGGGTCCGAGATGTCGATGAAGGCTTCGTCCACCGAAGCCATCTCCACCTTCTCGCTCAAGGTGGTGAACAGCGGCCAGAGGGCGGTGGAAGCCGCGGCGTAAAGCGCGTGCCGTCCGGGCACCGCCACCAGGGCCGGGCAAAGCGCTTGAGCCTCGAAAAGGCGGAGACCCGTTTTGACACCGAAGGGCCGCGCCTCATAGGACGCGGTCAGCACCATGCCCCGTCGGCCGGCGCCCCCCACGACGGCCACGGGTTTCCCGCGCAGCTCAGGACGTTCCCGTTGCTCCACCGAGGCGAAGAAGGCGTTCATGTCGATATGGAGGACGATGCGGCTCATGATCATTGGCGTTTCCCCCTCGATAAGTTAAAATGGCGGTCTTCGAATTTTTGGAAGGGTGCGAGAGCGGCTGAATCGGCGCGACTGGAAATCGCGTAGGGTCGCAAGATCCTCGAGGGTTCAAATCCCTCCCCTTCCGCCATTTCTACTAGTTTCAAACTGAAAAAAGGAGTCCAATCGAGCGGATCGGTTGGGCTCTTTTTTATTCCCCGGCTGAGAGTCGGCCCCGGGCCCGGCGGTCGA
>Ga0268298_10002848_pt1 | contig 18369 bp, 13 predicted proteins | sample WWTPWeurt_MetaG_FD_194462 | JGI IMG/M metagenome (GOLD analysis project Ga0268298, IMG submission 194462) | Activated sludge microbial communities from WWTP in Nijmegen, Gelderland, Netherland - WWTP Weurt | ecosystem: Engineered > WWTP > Aerobic digester > Activated sludge | place...
ATTACGAAGAAGTAGCGATAGAGATATTGAAACTTTTAAAATAAATAAAGATAGAGAGCCTAGCGTTCAGGCAAAAAGCAGAGAATTGGCCATTATACATAAGTTGCAAATGAAAATTAGTGAGGTTGAAATTCAGGCTGATGGTAAAAAAGCAACTTTTTTTTATACTGCCGATGACCGTGTTGATTTTAGAGAATTAATTAAACAATACGCCTCAGAGTTTAAGTTAAAAGTTGAAATGAGGCAAATTGGTATTAGACAAGAAGCAGCTAAAGTTGGCGGTATTGGAAGTTGTGGAAGAGAGTTGTGCTGTAGCACTTGGCTTCATGATTTTAAAAGTGTAAATACTACAGCGGCACGTTATCAAAACTTAAGTATTAATCAAACAAAACTTAGTGGGCAATGTGGCAGGCTAAAATGTTGTTTAAATTACGAGCTAGATACTTATTTAGATGCTTTACAACATTTTCCGGATAATGCAGATACTTTTGAAACTACAAAAGGCAGGGCATTTTTAATTAAAAAAGATATTTTTAAAAACCTTATGTGGTATGTGTTAGAAGGTGGTAACAAACATTACCCCTTAACCATACAAAGGGTTAAAGAAATTAAGAAATTAAACGCTCAAGGCAATAAACCAGATGATTTAGAGGCAGTTGAAGTAACAAGTTCAAAACCTAAAGAAGTGGAACCACAATTTGTAGATGTAGTTGGGCAAATTAGTTTGCGTAGTTTAGAAAAATCGGATAGCAGAAGAAGAAATCAACAAAGAGATCAAAGGGTAGATAAGAGAGGTAATGAAAGAAATTTAAAAATAAATACTGACAGAAATAGAAACCATCTAAATACAAATCAGCCAAAACAAAATCAGCAGCCAAATAGTGGTAACAATCAACCACCGCCACGAAAGAGAAATTAATTTTATAGATTGTTATGGTTACTTCTTTTTTTCAAATATTTTTTGAATAAAGATGGAAAAACTTATAGCGATTATGGCTGTAACAATACCAGCAGCTACATCAAATGGAAAGTGTTGGGCCAAATAAACTCTTGAATACCCAACCAAAATAGCATACAAAAAACCTACAGGAATTATCCATTTTTTATGGATAAACAATGAAGCTATAAAAAAGAAGCAAAAAGCAGCAGCAGTATGCCCAGATGGAAATGTTGAAATAGTATGAGGCTCTACTCCTTGAACAGTATGTATTAGGCTTGTTGGCTGAATAGCAGCTATGGGCCTTGGTTCGTTAGGTAAAATTACATATTTACAAACCTGAACTAATAAGGTACACAGTATAAATGCAGCAATTAAAAAAGGAATGTATTTTTTATTGAATTTTATAAAAAGGAATAAAAGAATAGCCCAAATAGTACCATCACCAAAGTGGGTATAAAATTTAAAAAAATAATCGGCAACTATACCTAAATTATTATTTAGTAATAGAAAAAAGGGATGTTTACCCAACGTAAACGAAAAATAAAAAAGTATAATAGCAGCTACTAAACTAATTATACTTGCTTTAATAAAATTGTGGAAGTATAATTTTTGTATCATAAAATTATTATTGCAAAAAGAATAAATAATTACAACACTTGTGTTGTATCATTTACTTCGGTTGAGGTTTCAACTGTGTTGGTATTTGCAACTTGCTTTTGATTAAAAAATTTATTCTGAAAAATAAGAATGGTAATAATACCAACAGATATAGAAGCATCTGCAATATTAAAAACTGGTCTAAAAAACTCAAATTCCTCTCCTCCCCAAAATGGCATCCATTCCGGAAAATTACCTTTTAACAATGGAAAGTAAAACATATCTACCACCTTACCATGTAAAAAACTTCCATAGTGTACACCAGTAAATGCCTTTGCAACCTGGCCATAAAAATGAGTATGGTACTCATCGTAGCTTATATCAAATATTAACCCATAAAACATGCTATCTATTAAGTTACCCAATGCACCAATATAAATTAATGCAGCACAAACAATAAACCATTTGTGGTATTTTTTTTTGATAAAATCTCTTAATAAAAAAGTACCCCAAATTACCGCAGCCAGCCTAAATAAGGTTAAAGCAATTTTACCAAAACCGCCACCAAATTTCCAACCCCAAGCCATTCCTTCATTTTCAACAAAATGCAGCCTAAACCAATTACCAATTACTTTATGTTCCTCTCCTGTATAATAATTAAGTTTTATATAAAACTTTAATGCTTGGTCGGCAAACAAAACAACCAAAATTAAAATAATTAAATTTCTTGCTTTCACTATAGTATGCTTAAAAATTAAGTGGGGCAAAGATAAGAGAAATGGCTACTGATAAAAGTGAATATTGTATTAACATTAAAAATTAAAAATTGTTTTTATACAAAAGTTTCTGCCCATATTAAAAACACCGTTTTTGCCAGTTAGCTTATTTTGAGGTGCATATTTTAATCTGTTTAAATGACTCTGATAAGAAACATCTAAAAAATTATCGGCACTAAAAAATAAACTTAGCATATCTTTTTTATTAAACAATTTCAAATTCCCTCCAAAGCCAAAGTTTAATAACCAATAAGCTGGTGTTAGGGTTTCAGAAAAATTAGCTTTATAATATTTATTCTGTTCTAAAAAATAATCAAACCCAATTTTAAAATAGGCATTGGTGAACAATTTACCTACTTGTTTACACTGAAGTTTTACATTGCAATTAAGTTTTGGTGCAGGTATAAGAGGCAGGAATTTTGTGCTGTCTGGCTGTTTATTTTGGGTTGCTCTAACATAAGAAAAAGCACTTTCAATATTCAACCACTTTATAGCAGTTGGGTGGAGATTAAAATATAATTCGCCACCAAACAATACAGCATTGCCTTGTGTATATTTAATTGATGGAAAAGGTTTTATTGGATTATAAATGGAATCTCCTCCAAAAACACTCACTAATTTGTAAGTATAAATATAGTTGGATACAAAATTTATAAATGGCGTACACTCTAAAGTAAATTCTGATGTGTTGTTAAAATAGGCAATATCTATTTGATGGCTAACTTCTGATTGAAGTTGTGCATTACCAAACTCATACCTAAATGTTCCTTCATGTTGCCCATTTGATGTAAGCTCTGCCATACTTGGTGCTCTAAATCCCCTAGAAATATTAAGCTTTAGAGTTTCATTTTTATTTATTTGATAGCTTATGCCAACACTTCCTGAAAAATTATTGAATACTTTATTTAAATTATTAAACTTTATGATTGTTGTATTATCCTCATAGTTTACAGGTCTTTTTAAACTATCTAATACCAATTTCTTTGTTGCTAACTTTCTTAAATCAAACCTTAAACCACCTGCTAATGTTAGTTTATTAAATAGTTTTTGAGTAATGATATAGCCACCTATATCAAATAAATTGTATTGAGGTATTAAAAACTCTAATCCTTTATTAAAGTTGTTTTGTTGCATTCCATTAATACCAATTGATGTAGCCCAATTATTGTTTTCTAAAAAATTAAATCTTGCCGAATAATTGATTGTATGCAAATCAAAGAATTGATCTTTCCTATTTTCATATAATGCATTTCCAAATTCTTTTCTTCTATTATTTTGATATCCAATATCCATATTTATGGAACCTTTACTAAGCTGAAAAAAACTATTACTCATTACTCTAAAGTGATTTACAATTTGGTATGGGATTCCTCTTTTATAGCCTTTTAAAATATTACTAGTAACCGTTTTTTTTGTTATTGTTCTATTGTTGTTTACAAAATCATAAACAAAATTTCCTAAGCTATCTCTATCTCCATCCACTATATTTAATTCAATATTATAAGTACTGATATTAAAATGAGTATAGCCCCAATTTTTATGAATGCCCAAAAAAATATTTGCATTTAGTTCTTTAAAACCGGAGTTATATACTTTACCATCTGTTTTATTTTGATAATTTCCAGCAAGCTTATTGCTTACTCTCCCTAACCAATGAAAACTTTTTGTTGAACCTGCATGCGAAAAAGAATTTCCTATTAAATTATTATTGGATTGATAGTTAGATATTAACTGAGTTGTTGTATGTTTAAGTGATTTTATTTTAGGAGTAATAAAATTTAAAACCCCAGCTATTGCATCTGAGCCATACATTAAACTACCAGGGCCTTTTACAATCTCAACCCTACTTACAGAATATTCGTCAATCTCAATTCCATGTTCATCTCCCCATTGTTGCCCCTCTTGCTTAATACCATTGTACAAAGTTATTACCCTATTATAACCCAAGCCACGTATAGTTGGTTTTGAAATTCCAGAACCTGTTGTAATTTGATTAACACCTGGAATATTTTTTAATGCATCAATTAAATTAGTGGAACTATTTTGATTTAGTTGAGCAATATCTACAGGCTTAATAATTACTGGACTTAACTTAACCTGAGTACTTCTAGACACTGCTGTAACAACCACTTCATTTAATGCTGTAAAATTTTGTTCTAAGAAAAAATTAAATAAAGTATCGCTGCTTAATTCAATTTTTTTATTTATTGTTTGATACCCTGTAGCATTTACTTTTAAACTATAACTACCTTTAGGTATATTTCTTAGCACAAACCTTCCAGATTTATTTGTTGTTGTTTTCATTTTTATTTCAGCAATGTACACAATTGCTCCTTCAATGTTTGTTTTGTTGTTTGCATCTTGTACAACACCAATAATAGAATTTTGGCTTTTAACGGTTGTATGTAGTAGAAAGAAAATAATTAAATAAGTAAAAATTTTTAATTTCATATTTATATAAAAAGTTTAATGTTTTTTATTAAAAGTGCTTGTATAGTATTGAAATAATTAAATACATTCATTACACCGTAATGAACAGTTTAACCTTTAAAAATGTATTCTTGAAAACATATAACGAGTAGCCAAATAGAACTTAGCTAGTGTTATAATGAATAGTTTAAATTGAAAATTTTTAAATAGAAAAATATTTAAAAATAAGAATACTAAAACAGTAAGTAGTGCGTAAAATTGAAGCTATAAGCTGAATATTTTAAACAATATTACATCAAGATTTTTAATACTTAATAAAACAAATTATATATTTTTAATTTTTATTCAAAGCCTTTATAGTCCTTCATAAACAATTGCTGCACCTTGTCCTACACCAACACACATAGTAGCTAAACCATATTTACTTTTTATTTTTTTCATTTGATGAAGAAGTGTTGTAGTAATTCTACTACCACTGCAACCTAATGGATGGCCTAAAGCAATTGCACCACCATTTATGTTTATTTTACTAGTGTCTAAATTTAACTCTTTAATACAGGCTATTGATTGAGAAGCAAATGCCTCATTTAACTCTATTAAATCTAAATGGTTTGTGGAAAGCCCTGCACGTTGTAATGCTTTTTGTGTAGCAGGCACTGGCCCAATACCCATTATAGAAGGATCAACCCCAGCAGTTGCCATACTAACTACTCTTGCTAATGGTTGTAAATTAAAAAGTTTTACAGCTTCTTCGCTAGCCAATAATATAGCAGATGCTCCATCGTTTATACCTGATGAGTTTCCTGCAGTAACTGTTCCATTTTTATCAAATGCAGGTTTTAAGGTTGCTAATTTTTCTAAACTAGATTGCCTAGGATGCTCATCTTTTGTAAACAAAACGGCTTGTTTATTTTCAAAAATTTCTACAGGTATAATTTCTTCTTGCCAAATATTTGCTTTTAATGCAGCAGCATATTTTTCTTGCGATTGAAATGCGAATAAATCCTGCTCTTCTCTACTTATGCCATATTGTTTAGCAACATTCTCTGCCGTTTCTCCCATGCTAAAAGGGTAGTATAAATCGGCTAATTTTTTATTTATAAAACGCCAACCAATAGTAGTATCATAGGTTTCTGTTTTTCTATTAAAAGCAGTATCTGCTTTAGCAGTTACAAATGGTGCCCTTGTCATACTTTCTGTACCACCAGCTATATACAGTAAACCATCTCCACACATGATGGCTCTAGATGCATCCATTATTGCTTGCAAGCCGCTTGCACACAACCTGTTTACAGTATTGCCACCAACTGTTAAAGGCAAACCAGCTAACAATGCTGCCATTCTTGCAACATCTCTATTATCTTCTCCACTTTGGTTTGCAGCTCCTGCAATTACATCTTCTATTTTATTAGTATCAATATTGGGGTTTCTAATAACCAATGCTTTAATAACAAGTGCTAATAAATCATCGGGTCTTGTATTACTCAATTTTCCAGCATATTTACCTATTGGTGTTCTTACAGCATCTATTATATAACAAGTTTTCATATTAAAATTTAAGTAGCAAAGGAAAGAAAAATATTGTATAAGTAGCGTAACGTATTTAACAAGTTTTGATTACTTATTAATTTGTTTTATGAAACAGTGAGAATAAAAATGTTCAGAGATTGTCTTTTTATTTACTAATCAAATTGCATACATTCGTTACGCTATAAATAAAATTATCTATGCAACAGCAACGATACTATTCATTAGATGTTTTTAGAGGAGCAACTGTAGCTTTAATGATATTAGTAAACAATCCTGGTAGCTGGGCTTCTATTTTTCCTCCTTTAGAACATGCAAAATGGAATGGTTGTACACCTACAGATTTGGTTTTTCCATTTTTTTTATTTGCAGTTGGTAATGCAATGGCCTTTGTAATGCCAAAGTTTGAACAAAAAGGCTCAAAGTATTTTTTAATAAAAGTGATTAAGCGTAGTATTTTAATTTTTGGAATTGGGTTATTATTAAATTGGAGCCCATTTGTACAATGGAGCGGCAACGAACTTGTTTTTAAGCCATGGTCTTATATACATACCAATGCAAATGGCACAAGCTATGAAGATGGTGTAAGACTTTTAGGTGTGTTGCAACGTATTGCTATTTGCTATTTAATTGCATCGTTAATTGTGTATTACTTTAAACCCAAAGGTGCAATGGTTGCTGCAATTATTATATTATTTGCTTACTGGTTAATAAGTTTATTAGCTGGTAATTCTGCAGACCCTTTTTCTATTACAGGGCATTTTGCCAGAAATATTGACATTGCTGTATTAACCAAATACCACATGTTACATATTGATAAAATTGATGGCAAAGTTTTTCATTTTGATTATGAAGGGCTGGCAAGTACAACTGCTGCAATAGCACAGGTTATTATGGGATATTTAATTGGATATTATATTCAACAAAAAGGAAAAACTTACGAAATGCTTAGCAATATACTGGTAGCTGCAATTTTATTTATGGCAGCTGGCTATTGTTGGGATATGGTTTTTCCTATCAACAAAAAAATATGGAGCAGTAGCTATACCATTTATACAACAGGGCTTGCCATTGCAACTATTGGAGTATTAATTTATTTGCTTGAATTTAAAAATGCTAAAGGTGCATGGAGTAAATTTTTTGATGTATTTGGAAAAAATCCTTTGTTCATATTTGTGCTGAGTGGCTTTTTACCACGTTTGCTTACCCTGTTTAGAATTAATGATCATACTGATGAAAATGGCAACCCGGTTTATCTATCTGCCTTTGGTTGGTTTTATGAACATATTTGTAAAAATATTTCAACCGATTTAAGAGTAGGTTCATTAGTTTATGCAATTAGTATGATTGTTATGTATTGGTTTATTGTTTATTTATTAGATAAGAAGAAAATTTATATAAAAGTATAAACCCTTTTCTTCCTTGAAAGTATAAGCTTACCTTCATCATCTTTAAAGTATAAAAAATAAAAAATGCGTATAGGAATTGTTTGTTATCCAACTTTTGGCGGAAGCGGAGTTTTGGCAACTGAATTAGGCAAAGCTTTAGCAGATAAAAACCATCAGGTACATTTTATTACTTACCAGCAGCCGGTTAGGTTAAACATTTTTAATGCTAATATTTTTTACCACGAAGTACAAGTTCCTACTTATCCTTTGTTTGATTATCCACCATACGAAATTGCCCTATCTAGTACAATGGTAGATGTAATTATTAAACACGATTTAGATTTACTGCACGTTCATTATGCCATACCACATGCAAGTGCTGCATATATGGCCAAGCAAATTGTATTAAAGAAAACCGGAAGAAATATTCCTGTAATTACTACATTACATGGAACAGATATAACCTTAGTTGGCAGAGATAAAACCTACGAACCTGTTGTAACATTTTCTATTAACGAAAGTGATGCTATTACCGCTGTAAGCGAAAACTTAAAAGAAGAAACCTTAAAACACTTCGAAATAAATAAACCTATTGAGGTAATAACCAACTTTGTAGATATTGAAAGATTTGGCAAAAAGCCTATTGATGCTTTTAAAAAAGTAATAGCACCAAATGCCGAAAAAATATTTTTACATGCTAGTAATTTTAGAAAAGTTAAAAGAGTAGAAGATGTAATTATAATATTTGATGAAGTGAGAAAACATTTACCTGCCAAATTACTAATGGTTGGCGATGGACCAGAAAGACCTGCAGCAGAAGAATTAGTTAGAACTTTAAATTTAGAACCCGATGTAAGGTTTGTAGGCAAGCAAGAACAAATGGAAGAAATACTTGCAGTAAGTGATGTTTTTGTACTACCCAGCGAATATGAAAGTTTTGGCTTAGCTGCATTAGAAGCAATGGCTGCAAAAGCTATTGTATTAAGCACTAATGCAGGAGGTTTGCCAGAAATAAATATACACTGCAAAACAGGTTTTATGGCAGATGTTGGAGATGTAAAAACTTTGGCAAATTTTGCAATAACAATACTACAAGACGAAGCCAAATTAAATAAAATGAAAATGGCAGCTTATCAACAAGCTTGTAAATTTGATTTGAATAGTATTATACCATTATATGAAAAATTGTATAGTAGGTTTTGCAGAATGAACTAAAATAAATTTTCAAACTGCATTAATCTATTTGCTGCAAGTTGTAAAGTAGCTTCTTGCTTTGCAAAACAAAAACGAATTACTTTATTATCTTCTTCGTTATGATAAAATGCAGAAACGGGTATTACTGTTACCCCTAACTTTTTTGTTAGCTGTATAGCAAAATCTTTATCGCTTAAATTACTTAATCCTTCATAACTGTAACACTCAAAATAACTACCTTGAGAGGGTATAAACTTAAAGGGTGTTTGCTGCATTAAGTTTCTAAAAAAATCTCTTTTTTGTTGAAATTGTTTGCCTAGTAAATTATATGCATCTTGATTATTTAAGTAACTTGCTAATGCAAATTGTAAGGGGCTGTTGCTGCTGAAACAATTAAACTGATGTACTTTTCTAAACTCTTGCATTAGAGCAGCACTACTAATACAATAACCCATTTTCCAGCCAGTACAATGATAGGTTTTGCCAAAAGAAAAGCAAACAAAACTTCTTTCTAATAAATCTTGATAACGAAGAATACTTAAATTTTTTAGGTCATCAAAAATTAAATGCTCATACACTTCATCGCTCAAAATAAAAATATTGGTATTGGCAACAATACTTCTTAATTCATTAATATCCTCTTGGCTTAAAACTGCACCAGTTGGGTTATGTGGCGAATTGATAATAATCATTTTAGTTTTACTATTCACTTTAGCCCTTACTTCGTTCCATGGAATGGCGTAGTTTGGATATTGAAGAGAAATGCAAATAGGCTTTGCCCCATTAACTACAATATTGGGTATATAACTATCATACGCTGGTTCAAAAATAATTACTTCATCTCCAGCATTTAAAACAGTTGTTAGTGCAGTGTAAATAGCATAAGTGCCACCCGGAGTGATAGTAATTTGTTTATCTGCATCAATATTGGATTGATAAAGATTGGCATACTTTTCTGCAATTCTATCTCTTAATAAAGCAAGCCCATTACTATGTACATATTGATTGTTGCCTTGCAACATAGCAGCATGTACCAAATCAATTAACTCTTTATTCATCTCAAAATCCGGAAACCCTTGCCCTAAATTAACAGCATTGTATTCTGTAGCTAAGCTGCTCATTGTAGTAAAAATAGTTGTACCTATTTGAGGTAATTTAGATTGTATGTGCATGTAACGAAGATAAAAAGAAGCAGCAAGAATAAATATAGCTTAGGGGAGATTTTTTGCTTAACTATTTTTAGCAATTACAAAGTTGTGCATTTTATTTAAGAAGGTGAGCATCTCACTCATACCATTGATATTATCAACTACTAACAAAAAATTTTTAGCTACTTGCTTTAACCTTCCTTTATTGGTTTCTTTTTGTAAAAAATTAATTATGTTTTTAAAGGTGTTACTTTCAAAATAAGGGCTGTCATTTTTATTTACAAAGTAGCAACGCATGGTATTTTCTTTGAGGCTCATTTTTTCGAAACCTAAATCAATTGCAAGCCAACGGCAACGAACAGTAGTAAACAAATCATCTACCTCTGTTGGTATATTTCCAAATCTATCTATCATTTCGGTGTATAATAATTGTAACTCTTCTTCTTTTTTACAGTCATTCATTCTGGTATAAATAGAAAGTCTTTCTGTAATGCTTTCTATATAAAAATCTGGAATAAGAATTTGCAAGTCAGTATCTATTGTACAATCGTTTACATAATCATCTTGTTTACTAATTTCTTCTTTAAATAATTCTTTAAACGAGGTTCTTTTAAGTTCTCTAATTGCTTCATCTAAAATTTTCTGATAGGTTTCAAAACCAATTTCTGCAATAAAACCACTTTGTTCACCACCAAGCATATCTCCTGCACCACGAATATCTAAATCTCTCATGGCAATTTGAAAGCCACTGCCTAAATCGCTAAACTGCTCTAAGGTTTGTAATCTTTTTCTACTATCTACAGGCAATGTACTAATTGGTGGGGCTAGCAAATAACAAAAAGCTTTTTTATTGCTTCTTCCTACTCTTCCTCTTAATTGATGCAAATCGCTTAAACCAAACTGATGAGCATTATTTATAATTATGGTATTAACGTTTGGAATATCTACACCACTTTCTACAATATTGGTACAAATTAATACATCATATTTTTTATCAATAAAATCTAAAATTTTTTCTTCCAACTGGCTGCCTTCCATTTGCCCATGTGCATAAGCAACTTGCAAATCGGGGCATTGTGCTTGTATAAAAGCTGCCATTTCTGGCAACCCAACTACCCTGTTATGAATAAAGAAAACTTGCCCTCCTCTTTCTGTTTCAAAATAAATAGTGTCTCTAATAAATTCGTCATTAAATATTTGTATTTCGGTATGTATGGGCTGCCTGTTTGGTGGTGGTGTATTTATTATACTTAAATCTCTTGCACCCATTAAACTAAATTGAAGTGTACGTGGTATAGGAGTTGCTGTTAATGTTAAACTATCTACATTGGTTTTAAGTAATTTTAATTTTTCTTTATGTGCTACACCAAATTTTTGTTCCTCATCAATTACTAATAACCCTAAATCTTTAAACTTAACATCTTTGCCTAATAAGCCATGAGTGCCTATGATAATATCTATTTTTCCTTCCTGTAGTTTTTGTAAGGTTTCTTTTTTTTCTTTAGATGATTTAAATCTATTTATAAAATCTACTGTTAATGGAAAATCTCTGAGCCTTTCTTTAAAAGTTTTAAAGTGTTGAAATGCTAAAATTGTAGTTGGAACTAATACAGCAGCTTGTTTGCCATCAACCACAGTTTTAAATGCTGCTCTAATGGCTACTTCTGTTTTACCAAAGCCAACATCGCCACATACCAATCTATCCATTGGATTTTCACTTTCCATATCTTTTTTCACATCGGCTACTGCTTTTGCCTGGTCTAAAGTATCTTCATAAATAAAGCTTGCTTCTAACTCGGTTTGTAAATAATTATCTGGCGTATGAGAAAATCCTTTTTGTGCCTTACGTTGTGCATATAGTTTTATTAAATCAAATGCTATTTCTTTTACTTTGGTTTTAGTTTTTTCTTTTAGCTTATTCCAAACATCGCTACCTAATTTATTAACTTTTGGCACAGTGCCTTCTTTGCCTGTATATTTAGAAATTTTATGAAGGCTGTTTATGTTTACATATAAAATATCGCTGTCTTTATAAATAATTCGTACAGCTTCTTGTAGTTTTCCATTAACTTCTATTTTTTGCAAACCACTATATCTGCCTACACCATGATCTATATGTGTTACAAAATCGTCGGGTTGTAAGTCTCTTAAAGTTTTTAATGTAAGAGCTTTGTTTTTACTAAACGCTTGTTTTACTTTGTATTTGTGATAGCGTTGAAAAATTTGATGATCGGTATAGCAAACAATTTTTAATTGGTGGTCTATAAAACCCTCATGTATAGAAATTGGAATTGGTGTAAAATGAATTTCGGTTTGTAAATCTTTAAAAATGGCCTCTAATCTTTCTAATTGTTTTACTTGATCTGCAAATATGTAAATGGAATATTTTTCTGTTTCGTATTTTTTTAAATTTTGAATAAGTAAATCAAAATTTCTATTAAATGAAGGTTGCGATTGTGTATTAAATTCTATTTCAAAATTTGCCCAATATGGTTTATAACCAAATTCAACAATATGCTTTTGTTGTACTTGCCTTTCAATTGTTGTAGCAGGTACAATATCTACTAAATTAATTTCTTTTAAAATTTTTGTATTCTCTTCTGCTTCATTCTCTTCTTCTGTGCTATTAGTATTGCTTTTTATTCTTTCTATAAACAATCCAAAGTCTTCTTCTTGGGTTTCTAATTTTTCTTTTATAATATCCCAATCTTTAAGCCAAATAATGGTATTTTCTGATAAAAATTCTAGTAAAGAAATTTTGTCGTTACTCTCAAACTGTGTTTCTACATTAGGTATAATATTTACTTGTAATAGTTTTCTTTCACTAAGTTGCGTTTCTGGCTCAAAAATTCTTATACTATCTACTTCGTTGCCAAACAGCTCTATTCTATAGGGTTTTTCATTGCCAAATGAGTAAATATCTAAAATGCCGCCACGTAATGCAAATTGTCCAGGTTCGTACACAAAATCTGTTCTTACAAACCCATACATTACAAACAACTCCATTAAACTATTTAGGTTAATAGTATCATTGGTTTTTATGCTAATAATATTGCTATGTAAAGTATTGGGTAGTACAACTTTTTCAAATAAGGCTTCGGGGTAAGTAACAATTATTTTTTTATTACCGCCAACAGAAAGCTTAGTAAGCATTTCTGTTCTAAGCATTACATGCGATACATTAAGTAGTTTAAAATTTTTTCGTATTTTAAAGGAGGATGGAAAATAAAAAAGGTCGTAAGCGTTGGTTAAGTTTTCTAAGGTATTATGAAAATAGGCTGCCTCTTCAGAATCATTTAAGATAATTAAATGATTAAGTTCTGATGTTTGGGTGAAAGAAAAAATATTAGTGATAATAAACTCTGGCGAACTGCCTTGTGCATTTTTTAGAAATATTTTTTGAGCATCGGCAAATAGCAACCTGTCTGCCAATTGTAAAAGGCAGGAATTATTTTTATACTGTTCATGCAAAACACCCAAATTCATACAGGGGTGCAAATATAATTAAATGCTATGGATTATTGCATTAGCCCATTGTAATGCAATTGCTAATTGTTCTTCTCTGGAAATATGGCTATTGTCTAACACTTTTGCATCCTCTGCTTGTTTAAGTGGGCCAATAGCTCTGGTGCTATCTATATAATCTCTTTCTTGTAAATTATTTTTTACTTCTTCTTTACTTATGTTAGAATTTTTTTCTATCAATTCTTTATACCTTCTTTCTACACGTACATCAATACTTGCTGTAACAAAAATTTTTAATTCGGCAGTAGGAAAAACAACAGTGCCAACATCTCTTCCATCCATTACAATGCCTTTTGCAATGCCCATTTGTTGTTGTTGTGCTACGGCAAAATCTCGTACTAGTTTTAATGTACTTACTTTGCTAACATTGTTGCTAACTGCCATTTCTCTTATTTGCTCTTCTACATTTATATTATTTAAAAACATATCACTGCTGCCTTTTTCATTATTGAATGCAAAAGATAATTGTATATTTTTTAAAGCTTCCGTTACTTGAATATCCTTATTGATATCAATATTATTTTGTAAAAAATACAATGCTATTGCTCTATACATTGCACCACTATCTACAAAAATGTAGTTTAGTTTAGCAGCTAATTGTTTTGCTAAAGTGCTCTTTCCGCAAGATGAAAATCCATCAATAGCAATAATTATTTTCTTCATTAACTAAAATATCTTGAGAAAAAATTGGAAGGAAATTTATTTAAAATTTTTCAAAAAAGTTTTTACTTTTTCTTGAACAGAGTTGCTTAATGGCACAACAGGTAAACGCAAAACATTTTCAATAATTCCTAGTTCATATAAAAACCCCTTTACTCCTGCAGGATTATTTTCTACAAACAATAAATCGTATGCTTCTAAAAGTTTAAAATGATTTTTTTGAGCTAGGTTAAAATTATAAGCCAAGCCTGCATTTACCATTGCAGTAAATTGTGAGGGAAATGCTTGTGCAGCAACACTTATAACACCATCAAATCCTAATGAAAGTTGTGGCATTGTTAAAGCATCGTCTCCACTAACTACTAAAAAATGATCGGGCCTGTCTCTAATTATTTGCATACACTGGTTCATATCATCACTAGCTTCCTTAATACCTCCAATATTGGGTACTTCATTAGCTAAACGTATAGTGGTGGCAGCACTTACATTTCTACCTGTTCTACCTGGTACATTATAAATTAAAATGGGTTTGGGGCAAGCTTCTGCCAATGCTTTATAATGTTGAAAAATACCTTCTTGGCTTGGTTTACTATAATATGGAGAGGCACTTAAAATAGCAGCAGCTTTTTGAATGGGGTATTGTTCAAAATCTTTAATTAAAGCATCGGTATTATTTCCACCAATTCCTACAACTACCGGCACTCTATTGTTTACCTTATCAAAAGTATAGTTTATAATGTCTATTTTTTCCTGTTTATCTAAAACAGGTGTTTCGCCAGTTGTACCAAGTGTTACTATAAAGTTTACACCACCTTCTATTATAAAATCAATAAGTTTACCAAGTGCTTCATAATCTACACTATAATCTTTTTTAAAAGGGGTTATAATGGCAACACCAGTGCCTGATAATTGAGAACGTAAAGACATATATATTTCTGATTTAAAAAATTAAATTAAGCTGTTACTTCATTCCAAAAGCCCATTTTTTCGTACTTAGCAATTCTGTTATTAATACGTTCATTTGCACTTATATTTTTATACTCGTTAAGTGCATTAATAATGTGTTGTTTTAAAATTTCTGCTGCCTTATCATAATTCCAATGAGCTCCACCATCTGGTTCAGGAACAATTTCATCAACCAAACCAAAGCCATGCATATCGGTAGCAGTAAGTTTTAATTGTTCTGCAGCAATTTCTTTTTTATCCCAACTACGCCATAAAATAGAGGAGCAACTTTCTGGAGAAATAACAGTGTACCAGGTATTTTCCATCATTAACATTTTATCTCCTACACCAATACCTAAAGCACCTCCACTTGCACCCTCTCCTATAATTACACATATAACAGGAACTTTAAGCCTTATCATTTCATAAATATTTCTGGCAATGGCTTCTCCCTGTCCTCTTTCTTCTGCTTCTAACCCTGGATAAGCTCCTGGTGTATCTATTAAAGTAACTATTGGTTTATTAAACTTTTCGGCTAAACGCATTAAACGCAATGCTTTTCTATATCCTTCGGGATTTGCCATACCAAAGTTTCTTAACTGTCTAGATTTGGTATTAATACCCTTTTGCTGACCAATAAACATTACTGTTTCGCCATTTAAGTTTGCAAATCCACCTACCATTGCTTTATCGTCTTTTACATTCCTATCGCCATGTAATTCAATAAAATCGGTAGTCATTTTTTCAATATACTTTAATGTATAAGGTCTATCTGGATGACGACTTAACTGAACCCTTTGCCAGGGTGTTAAATGCAGGGTTATTTCTTTTCTTTTATCAATAATTGATTGCTCTAATTGATGTAGTGTATTGCTATAATCAATTTTTGGGTTTTTCTCTGCAAGCTTTTTGGTTTGGTCAATTTGTTCATACAATTCTTTAATAGGCTGCTCAAAATCCAGAAATTGTCTGTTGGGGTATTGTGGCATACTTTATAAATTGGTTTGTAAAAATAATACTTTGCGTGTTTATAGGTTATAAAATCAATATTTTTATTTCAATTCTATATTTCTAATGGCAAGAGTAATAAAATTAAAACTTGAGTTTAATTTTTTTCTTGTTCAACCCTTACTTTTGCCACTCTAAATAAATAATATATGGCAACAACATCAGATATTAGTCGTGGAATGGTTTTAAAATTAGATGGTAATTTGTATAGTGTGGTAGAGTTTGGCGAAAATAAAACAGCCCGTGCTGCAGCAAAAGTTTGGGCAAAACTTAAAGGAGTAGATACCAGCCGTACAATTGAGAAAACATGGAATAGTGGAGAAACTATTCATCCTGTAAGGGTTGAAAAAAAATCTTTTCAGTATTTGTATAAAGATGAAAGTGGATTTAACCTTATGAATAGCGAAACCTTTGAGCAAATTATTTTAGCAGAAGAAATGATTGATGCCCCACAATTTTTAAAAGATAATGGCGAAGTTTTTGTTTTAATTAATACTGAAACAGATCAACCAATAGGTGCAGAACTACCAGAAAAAATTGTTGTATTAGTAACCTACTGCGAGCCAGGCTTAAGAGGTGATACTGCAACAAGGGCTACAAAACCTGCAACTATTGATACAGGAGCAACTGTAAACGTTCCTTTATTTGTAGAAGAAGGTGAATTAATTAGAATAAATACTAAAACAGGAGATTATGTAGAAAGAGTAAAAGAATAATTATTCTTTTACTTTAATAATTATAAGATTGGCTACTTAATTGGTAGCCATTCGTATTTTTAAACGTTTTTTTAATTTATGAAACCGGTAGCAATATTTTTAAGCCTTTTCATTTCTACAATAGCTTTTACACAAAATAGCAATAAAAAAGTTTTATTCTTAGGTAATAGTTATACTTACGTAAACGATTTGCCATTCATGCTTTCAAAAATTGCAAACTCTACAGGCGACACAGTGGTTTACGATAGTAATACACCTGGTGGTTATACATTACAAGGGCATTATACCAATTCTACTTCTTTATCAAAAATTGGTTTAGGCAAGTGGGATTATGTAGTGTTGCAAGAGCAAAGTCAATTGCCTTCCTTTCCAGAAATAGATGTAATAACTAGTGTGTACCCTTATGCAAAAAAATTAGACAGTATTATTAATGAAAAAAATAACTGTGCCGAAACAATTTTTTACATGACCTGGGGAAGAAAAAATGGAGATGCTTCTAACTGTGCATTTTGGCCACCTGTTTGCACTTACAATGGTATGGATAGTTTATTAAATTTACGATACCAAAAAATGGCAGATAGTTTTAATGCCATTGTTTCGCCTGTTGGTGTTGTTTGGAATTATATTATAAAAAATTATACAGATATTGAATTGTATTCATCAGACCAAAGTCATCCATCACTTGCAGGTACATTTGCTGCTGCATGTAGTTTTTATGCAGTTATTTTTAAGAAAGACCCAACTAAAATTACATTTAATAGTGGCTTAAATGATGTAGATGCAAATAGAATAAAAACTGCTGCCAAAGCTATGGTTTATGATAGCTTACAAAAATGGCATGTAGGCGAATACGATGCAAAAGCAAGTTTTACTTTTATAGATAGCACTAATGGTAAAATAGCTTTTAAAAATCAATCTGCCAATGCAAATAGTTATGTATGGTATTTTGGCGATGGTAATAGCTCTTCCATTACAAACCCTGTTCATACTTATACTACCAATGGTAATTACACAGTAAAACTTTTAGCTAATAAATGCTCCGTTAAAGACTCTGCAACACAAACCATTCATATAGTTGTTTCATCAAACCCACCTACTGCTAATGATGCTAAACCACCATCTATTTTTCCTATACCTGCTACCAACTCAATTTTTATTCAACTATACAACAACAATTTAATTGGTAAAGAATATAATTTATTTTCATCGGCAGGTAAATTAGTTTTAAAGGGAAGCTTCAAAACCACCAAAGAAAAAATTATATTAAACAAATTACAACCAGGTTTATATATTTTAAAAATTGGAGAAAAGAATGACAACCTATACAAGATAATTAAACAATAAATTTTTAATCTCAAAAGGCATTTTATTTTATCTTTAGTACTACAAATTAATTATGTTAATAAAGGTTAAAACAATTTTTGCTTGTATAAGTATTTTAATTACTGCTAACAGTTTTGCTCAATTAAATTATAAAGGATTTTTAATTACAGGAAATATAAAACAAGATGTTTT
>Ga0268298_10002849_pt1 | contig 18368 bp, 8 predicted proteins | sample WWTPWeurt_MetaG_FD_194462 | JGI IMG/M metagenome (GOLD analysis project Ga0268298, IMG submission 194462) | Activated sludge microbial communities from WWTP in Nijmegen, Gelderland, Netherland - WWTP Weurt | ecosystem: Engineered > WWTP > Aerobic digester > Activated sludge | place: Netherlands...
ACCAAACCAATGCTGTATGCAAGAGGAAAAGATAGGGACTGTCTAATGATCCTATGGCTCTTATTCCTGAAACAAAACCTGAAAGCTTGATGCCGACCTGTCTTACAAAATGCCACTGTCTCCAGATTGACCTGCTGAAGAAAATAAGCAAAACAATAAGTAAGGAAACAAGCCCCAGAATGATCAATAGTGAGAACTTTTGGTTCATGCTCGCAAAAACATATTTTCCCAGAAAGTCCTTAAAAATATGCCATTGCATCGCCATTGCCAGAGCTATGAGGCCTAGCATGGAAACCATGTCGACCATCCTGTCAAGTACTATCGTTCCAAGTGTTTTGTCCAGACCGATCTTTTCATATTTAGACATGAAGCTCGCCCTAAAAAATTCTCCGCTCCGGGGTAAACCAAGATTGGCAAAATAAGCAATGGAAACAGATCCATAAGCATTGACAAAACGAGTTTTGTAACCCATGCTTCTAAGGATCATTTGCCATCTCAGAGATCGGCTCACATTGCTCATAGAAAATGCCACAAATATCAATGCGATATAAAACCAGTTCACGGAGCTAAAGTCCTTCCAGAGCTTGTCTTTTAAGCTGCACTTGTCAATTGGAATTTCATGGGAGCTGCAGTATAGGAAGTAAGCATCCCTCTGTCCATGGTAGATATACCACATGATAAATAAGCCAAGGCCCAGAAATAAAATAAACTGCAGAATTTGTTTGAGAAGTCGAGGCAAAATCTATGATTTCAGGCGATTTTGTTCATCTACATAAACAGTAGTGGGGTGAAAACTTTTAGCCTCTTCCGGAGTCATGAAAGCATAAGAAATAATGATCAAAATATCGCCTACCTCAGCCTTGCGAGCTGCGGCCCCATTCAGGCAAATGCGTCCTGAATTTGGTTCGCCTTTGATCACATAAGTCTCGAATCTTTCGCCGTTGTTGTTATTGACAATCTGAACTTTTTCTCCCTCATAAATGTCAGCGGCTTTCATCAACACTTCGTCAATGGTGATACTTCCCACATAATTCAAATTTGCCTCTGTGACAAAAGCACGGTGGATTTTTGATTTAAAAAATTGAAGAAACATGGCGCAAATGTAGCAAATTAATTTCTGCTCTATCAACAGCAGTCATGGGGCAGATAGTTCAAAATTAGAGTGATTTGAGGATAAGATTGTCGATCAGCCTTATATCATTTGCCCAAGCAGCCGCAAGTACTACAATATATTCTGATTTTTGACTATCGACAATACTTTGTAAGTTGTTTCCATCTACAATTTCTACATATTCTGGCCTCAGACCTTCGTCTTCCATCATTTTCCAGGCATGATTTTTTAAAATCTCAAGGTGATATTTTCCAAATTCGTCTTTAATTCTGGACAATGCTTTATAAATCACCACAGATTTCTTTCTCATTTGTGGGCTTAATCTCATATTGCGAGAGCTCATAGCTAGACCATCAGATTCTCTCAATGTTGGCGCTAAGACGAGCTGTACCGGTAATTTGAGGCTCCTTATCATCAGTTGCACAAGGGACACCTGTTGGAAATCTTTCTGCCCCATGATCAAAAAATCAGGTTGTACAATATCCAGCAGCCTTTTGACAACTTGTAGCATCCCATCAAAATGTCCCGGCCGAAAAACTCCTTCCATCACCTTATCCAGACCTTGTAAGTCGATCTGCACTCTCGTGTCCAGTTCTGGAGGATAAATCTCTTCGATAGAGGGAGCAAACAAGACATCACATTTGTATGACCGGAGCAGAGCGGTGTCTTTTTCTAACATTCGTGGATATTTAAGTAAATCCTGCATGTTATTAAATTGTGTTGGATTGACAAAAAGGCTACACACCGTTTTCGCACTCATCTCTCTCCCAATTTGGATAAGTGAGACATGCCCTTGGTGCAAAGCGCCCATGGTAGGAGCAAATGCAATCTTTTCACCCTTAGCCCTCAAATGTGCCAGATGCGCCTGGAGATGTTTGACCGTTTTATATATTTTCATGAATCGGGAAAAAAAGCAAACGTACAATTTTTTTAAAGATTAATTCAAACTGTATCTGCACCGGACAATTAATTTTGTGGGAACATGATTGCATTGATTCAGAAAAGAATAACGTGGAGTATCATACTACTCATTCAGACATTATTTTTATTCAAATATTTGTATAGAATCGCAGGTGAATGGTCTTATGTTATATGTTTTACTTTTCTGCTCGGGATGGTTTATCTGATCCAAAATGAAAGAATAAATCAGTTTAAACCGCAGAGAAAGATGCTTGCACTTTTTATCAGTGCTTTTTTAATCATGATCATGATTTTATTGTCGAGGATTCCATATGAGAATCTTCAGGTTGATCGTTGGAGCGTGATCAGCTCATTCTGGACACAAGTTTTTCATCATCAATATGCTTATGAGGCGATTTCACATTTGGGTAATCATCCGGGTCCTCTACCATTTTATTTTATTGTTTCACTACCTTTTTACCTGATTGGAGATGTGGCACTGCTTTCTTTGGCAAGTTTGCTTGTATTCATTTATTATCTTGTTCATAAAAAAAACAACAGCTTGTTTTTTATTTTAACTCTTTTAGTTTTTCCCGTTTTCGTTTATGAAGTGTTAACCAGAAGTACGATATTGACTTTTAGTTTGATCTGCCTGATATATTTTGACTTTCTTTTTTCAACTAACAAAAAATCAAATTTTAATAGCATTTTATTTTCAGCCGTACTTGGTGGAATGGTCCTCTGTACAAGAAATGTTTATGGCGGCCTTTTTCTGATAAGTTCAGTTTATTTTCTTTTGGAGAATTATTTTGGCACAGTCACTAAATGGATTCTATGGAATTCCGTCGTACTGACATCTTTTTGTTTATTGTTTTTACCATTTATTTGGGGTCATACGCAAGCTTGGCAACAGTACAATCCATTTCTAACGCAATCTGATAAGCTTTTTCCTGAATATCTTTCGATAATAGTATTATTGATAGCACTGGGTTCCGGTTTTTTGATCAATGTAAAAAACTACAATTTTATATTTGGTTCATGGCTATTCCTAGTAGCTTTGATCTATATGGGTGATGTGACTGCGACATATGGTTGGAATGAAGCTTTTATTTCTTCTAAGGCTGACATCACTTATTTTATTCTTGGAATTCCTTTTTTATATGCACATCTTGCTTCAGAGGAACCTGCTGTAGCTATCAAAACATAAGCGTATTTGAAATTTAAAGGAACGTTTTTCTGATTACCATTTCGAATACAGGATATTTTTCTTTGATTTCTGAAGCACTGTCACTATTTTGAATTTTGTAGTCTTCTTTGAAGCCAATGGTGTGACACTGGATGTTGTAGTGTGGTGCTTTGAGCTGTATGAATTCACTGATCAGCTCTTGTACATCAAAATCAATATACTTGGAATCTGAAGCATCTAAAATAACAGCAGAGTTTTTTGGTAAATGATCTAACATCTTTCTTATTTCCGCCTTATTGAGGAATGATACTTCTTCTGAAAAATGCACGAGTACTAGGTCTTTATCTTCGGTCTGTTCTGTGAAGATTACAAATGAATTTTTAAAATTTCCAACCAAAATGGCTGAAATGCTGGTCGCTAGTCCGATTGCTACACCATACAACAAATCGGTAAAAACAATCGCAATGACCGTTACCACAAATGGCAGCCATTGGTATTTACTTTTTTGGAAGAAACCAATGAAAATAGAGGGTTTGCATAATTTAAAGCCGGTGAGCAATAAGATAGATGCCAAAGCAGCCAAAGGGATCATGTTCAGCAATGAAGGAATTCCTATGACACAAATGAGGAGTAAGATACCATGAATGATAGTTGCAAACTTAGATTGCGCGTTTGCATTAAAATTGGCACTACTTCTGACGATGACACTGGTGACAGGCAGTCCTCCAAGCAGACCGGATAATATATTGCCTATCCCTTGTGCCAACAGCTCTCTATTGGGATTTGTCACCCTCCTTTGGCGATCCAGCTTGTCGATCGCTTCCACACTCAGCAAGCTCTCAATTGACGCAACTATGGCTATAGTCAATCCTATGGAGTAGATGTCCTTTCGGTACAACACTTCAAAATCAGGAGATTTGAAAAAACTGTAGAATTCGCTCAAATTGTGGGCAATCGGCACTTGAACAAAATGATTGGGCTCAATAAGTAAAAAACTATAGTGCTTGAAAATAAGCTGGCTGAGCGCTATACTTGCTGCAACTGCGATCAATCCGCCAGGAATGATTTTGAGCTTCGCCGGTATCCATCTGCCTTCCCAAAGAAGCATGATAGCTATAGAAAGCACTGAGATAGTCGTAGCTCCCAAGTCGATGTATTGTATTTTTTCGGTGATGAATGCAAGTGCATTAGGGCCATGGTGTTGTAAAAATGACAATATGCTGTCTTTCGTTTTGCCATATCCAAGTGCAATAGGAAGTTGTTTGAGAATGATGATGATTCCGATAGCAGTTAGCATTCCTTTAATCACATTGCTCGGAAAATAATTTGCGATCATCCCGGCTTTAATCACAGCAAGCAGAATTTGGATAATTCCTGCTATAATGACTGCCACTAGAAAAGCTTCAAATGAGCCAAGTGTGGTGATAGACACGAAAATGATGGAGACCAATCCAGCTGCAGGTCCACTCACACTAAGCTGAGAGTTGCTGAGGGAGCCTACCACAATCCCACCCAGTATTCCCGCGATCATCCCACTGAAAAGAGGCGCCCCACTGGCAAGTGCAATGCCCAAACATAATGGCAATGCAACAAAAAATACCACGATGCCGGCAGGTAAATCATGCTTGAATCGATAGAATAAAGTGGAAGGTCTGTACATTTCAGATGACTGAATGGATGAAGCCGTTTTAATTAAAAAATAAGGAGATTGTTTAGTGAATTAATTCAAGTTGCATACATTTCTTGGAGCTTAGGAATATGGTGAGAATAATATTTTGTCGTAACTGTTTTTACCATCAATTTGCTATTATAGAATGATGAGGTTAAGTTGCAAAATTAGGAGAAAATATCAACTTCATACTTTATACTATTGTTTCTTAAATGACGGCCAAATAAACCCTCATACAAAAAATGAAGAGCTTGAATTTTTATTTATATCGTACGCTGAACAACCGCTCGGTCATTAGTTTTTTCCAACCAGAAAGAAGTATGCGCTTTAGCTGGATAATTGTCCTGACTTTTATTGCAAATACCTGCTTGACGGGGCAAGCTTTCCCATTTGAAATGCAGTTGGAACCAATTAATATTACTGGAATGCAAGGAATCCAATCTTATGCTGTTGGGCAGCATGGAGGTAAATGGATGTTGATTGGTGGTCGGATCGATGGACTACACCGCCGCCAACCCTTTGCGTCGTTTGATCAGCCGGGACAAAATAATCAAATCATTGTAGTGGATCCCAAAGAAGGAAAAATTTGGAAGGCTTCTGTGGAGAAACTATCTCCTCCATTGAGAGAGCAACTGAAATCAACTAATATGGAATTCTATCAAGAAGCTCAAAACTTGATTTTAGTTGGTGGATATGGATATAGTGATATTTCGGGAGATCATGTCACTTTTCCAAACCTGACGGTGGTCGATATTCCCGCAACCATACAGGCTGTCATCGAAAATCGACTGACTGATCAATTCTTTAGGCAAGTACGAGACACTTTTTTTCAAATCACAGGTGGTAGATTAGACAAAATTAATAATTCTTATTATCTAACAGGAGGTCAGAAATTTATGGGCAGATATAATCCTATGGGCCCGACTCATGGACCAGGTTTTATACAGGAGTATACCAACAGTTTAAAGAAGTTCGACCTGATAGATGATGGTACTCTCATTCGCATTACTAATGTTAATCGTTGGACAGATAAAACTGCTTTTCATAGAAGAGATTATAATGTAGTCGCCCAGATCATGCCTGACGGTAGCGAAGGTCTCACAGCATTTTCAGGTGTTTTTCAAGAAACAGCTGATCTTCCATATTTAAATTCAGTCAATATCACAGAGCAGAAGTATGAAATTGTACCTGGATTTGCGCAATACTACAATCATTACCATTGTGCTACAATTCCTTTATATTCTGAAAGAAATAATGAAATGCACACCTTGTTTTTTGGAGGCATAGCACAGTATTATGAAAAAAATGGTCAATTAGTTCAGGACAATAATGTGCCGTTTGTAAAAACAATTGCAAGGATTACAAGGTCAGCTGACGGAAAAATGGTAGAATATAAATTGCCAATTGAATTACCGGAATGGTTGGGTGCGAGTAGTGAACTAATTCAGGAAGCCAACTTACAAAAATTTAAAAATAATGTTGTCAAATTGGATGAATTGAATTCTGATACAACTTTGCTGGGTTATCTTGTTGGAGGTATTAGAAGTAATGCAGCAAATATATTTTGGGATAATGAAGGGGATTTAAGTACAGCAATGAATACTATGTTCAAAGTAAAATTGATTAAAATCAACACCGGCTCAAATGACTTTAAAAATGAACAAAGTTGTAATCAACTTCAACTACATATTCTACCAAATCCAAACGAAGGTCAGTTTGTGTTGTCATACTTTTTAGCTGAACCATCCGACATTCAAATTACGATTACCACCGAGAACGGAAAACTAATTCACGAAAAAAAGTTGGTAAATCAAAACTCAGGAAAGCATCTATATAAAAGTGAATTTCCTCAACTAAAAAAGTCAGGTGTTTATTTTGTAAAAATTAAATCAAATGACATTGAAGCGACGCAAAAGGCTATCATTTCTCCGTAAATAAAAAAGGGGAAGAATTCTCATTCTCCCCCTTTATAGATTTATGATGGAAATTTACTGACTAATGATTAGCTTTTTTAAGATTTGCCCTTGGGTTGTTGTGATGTTGATGAGATAAATGCCGTTAATTAAGTCATGGGTGTCCACTTGAACGGAATTATTTCCTTGGTTATTCACCGTTTTTAAAATTTTCCCCTGAAAATTGCTAATTCGGATTGGCGACTTGAGTTGGAAATTATTTCCAAATGAAATATTTACATATTGCTGAGCCGGAAGTGGGGAGATCAATATCTCCACATCATTGTTTATTTCCTTGCTGGAAGTGATTTGGCAATTATTTCTGACACCGTTTTCAAATCTAGCCCACCTACAACTCCAATCATTGGTTTTGTCAAATGCTCCCGAATATTCAACTTTGTCAAAAAATCTGTTCTGGATTCTTTTTGAATCAAACTTTGCAAGACCATTTGCAGGCGAGTGATTTAGGATGTTGGCTATTGGATCAGAAACGTTGATGTCAACAAGGCCAGCTTCATTGGTGGTGAGTAATAATTTATTTTCATTAATTGTAGCCCAGTTTTTAATGTCGAAAGTGGATGCAGTAGTCTTTGTGAGTTCGGTCATACCGGCCAGAATGTTGTTTTTAAATTCAAGATTTCCGGATTGAGCATGTGCTACACACGAATCACCATCAATGAAAAGACCAACTGGATAATTTCCTATGATCAATGAGTTTAAAATTGCAGCTTCACTATTTCTTCTTAAATGCAAGCCCCTCTTGAAATCTGGGGATACAGAGGGATTCATAGGTCCGATAATAGTTACATTGGAGAAAGTAGGTTTGGTTTTTGGGATAGAATTAGATCCGGAAGCATCATTATCAATTTCAAATCCATTTGACCCACTGATATCTGCAATCAAAGGATTTCTGACGGATAAAGCAAATTGAATATTTCCGCTAAATCCAAAATCACAATCAAAATCATCATCAAGAGCTCTGTAAGCGATCAAATGTTTACAATTTACTGTGCCGCCAAACCATTCGAAAGCATCATCACCTGAATAAGAAACCTGAACAAAATCAATTTCTGTTCCGCTACCAACGCCTCCTAGTGTCAAGCCGTTGATTTCATTATTCGGAGCAAATGCAATTCCGGGATATTCAATTCTGACAAATTTTAAAATTCCTGAATTATCGTCAGGTTCGTTTCCCCCATATCTGCCGTCTCCATTTGCATTATCTACGCCGCCTTCTATAATTCCTTCGCCATGGATACCGTTTGTTGTAGTATTTGTATAAGATTTTCCGAGAAGTATGATACCTCCCCAATCTCCATATCCGGGGATGGTTTCATTGCTGGTAAATACAATAGGTTTTTCTTGGGTTCCCTCTGCGATTAATTTGCTGCCTCTGGTAATAATAAGCGCCCCTTTAGTAGCTTTATCCGCTTTAATTATTGTGCCGGGTTCAATCGTCAAAACAGCACCATTTTTTACGTAAACAAATCCTTTCAATAAATAAGAATTATTACTTGTTAGCAATTTATTCGTCGTGATATCTCCGGTGAGAATTTCTGATTGACTCCAAGAGAAAATTGTAAAAGAAATAAACAAAAGTGTAAATAATTTTTTCATAATAATAATTTTAATTAAATGTAAAATTAGTGACAATTGGAGGAACTTATCGGAAACTTTATATTACGAAATTGTAACAATTTTAATATGTGGCAGTAATTTTTGGAGTAATTAAATCAGTGAAGAGCTACAAGAAATTCTTGAAGGGTGCAAAGTATCCGAAGCAAATGGCCAGGAAATAAAATTGAAAATATAGAATAGTTGAATGGTCGGAACGCCTGAATATACCTAAGGCTATCTAATGCTTTCTTAGAGGATAATTTTAAATTTTTATTTGAAGTCCCACACTAAATGATCTTTGAGAATCCGTTTTTTGCAGCAGCAAGTCAGTATTTGCTTCATATTTGTGAGAACTGTTGATATCTTGATAGAGTTTTTTTGGAAGTCCAAGAATATCTCCGGCAGTCAATTTCATTGAGGCTTTATTATTGAATTTATGGATCAATATTATATCCAGTTGATCTTTAGCCTTTTCGTATGTATCTGCATATCCTACTGTACCCACTTGAACAATCCTATCTGCAAATCTGTTGTAGGCAATTCCTATGAATAATTTAGAATCCGTTGGTTCATAGCTTAGATTGCAATTTATCAGATAGGGAGATTGTCCTTGCATGGATCTCTTTGTATCATAGGAACTTACATTTTTAAGATCCAAACTAGATTGCATGACAGAAATGTTTGAATACCAGGTAAAATTTGAAAGTGACTTGTGAATAATATTAAGCTTGGCTCTGACTTCAAGTTCTATACCTCTGGTTTCTGCAGCGGGAATATTTTGATAAGAAAAAGTTTTTGAGCCTGCACCATAGTTTATGAATGTAAATTCTATGGGATTGTAAAACTTTTTTTCAAAAAGTGAGACTGATATAATTTGATTTTTGCCTGGATAAAACTCATACCTAAAATCAAAATTATTGATATAGCCCGGAACAAGCGATGGTGATCCAGTCACATTTCCATTGATGCTAAAATCATAGAAGGAGAACGGTGCAAGCTCCCTGAATTCAGGTCTGCTTACCGTCCGATATACTGAGAATCTTAATTTGTGATTGGAAGTAAAATCATAAGAAATATTTGTTGAAGGTAAAACTGAAAAGTATTTTTCATTGAGATCAACAGGTCGAAGTGTGTAATCATTACCATTGAATATTTGCGTATAATTTTCCAGTCTAAAACCGAGATTGAGTTTGATTCTAGAATAAAATTGCTGATCGTACATGGCATATAGAGAAGTGTTCAATGCTGAAGCTACATATCTGTCAGTTGGATTTGTAATTTCGTTGAGCATAAATCCGGATTCACTGATATTTGTCTCAGCGAAAAGTTCATGAGGTTTCAGAGTCAAAAGCGTTTGCTCAAAAATTGTTGGGTTTGCTTTGATATATCCAATAACTCTTGCATCAAATTCCCTATTTCTTTTTTGGATAATAAATCCAAGTTTCACATTGTCGTTTTCAGATTTTGGCTTTATGTGAATATTAACATTCCCAAATGCAAAATAACTATGTTCATTAAGTGAGGAATAAAATCTTCCGGACCTGTATGGATCTGCAGACCCTAATGGAATATAAGCGCGATACGGACTGTCTTCGAGCTCATCAAAGTTTTTGCTATAAAACAATCTTCTTGTGGAAGGTGTCGATTTTAAGTTATAATTGTATCCAAGGCCATAGTCTAATGAAACCTGTGAGAACTTATTTTCTGCACCTAATTTTGTTGTGAGCAAATGATTTTCATTGAATTCGATACTTGAGGATCTGACAAACCTTTCCTGCTCAAAGTCACTGCCAGTCCTTTGGATGATCGTGTTTTCGGTGTTGGTGTTGAGGTTCGTAAGGATGTATAACTTATTTTTATCGTTAAATTGAAGCGCTGAATTCCAAAGAACACTCCATGCCAGACTTTGCTTGGATATATTGTCCGTATAATCGCTGATCCGTTCTGTTGATGCATAGTCAGATTTATATTGAATATTTGATCTTGATTGTAGATTATAGTAAAGAGATATAGTATTTCCCCATGTTTTATTTTCATTGAATTTATAAAGCATTCCTTTTGTAAACTGGGCTTGAATAGCGGGTAATGCGAATTTTATTTGATCTATTTTCCAATCATTGGGCATCATTTTCGAATTGGTAATTTGTTGATCGCGATTCATGCTCTGGAAAATTTCGGTTTCAGGAAAATTTTGTGGCATGTTTCGTCTTCCATCATCCATGCCTATAAAATCCATCCTACCCGTTTCGGATTTCATGAATCTTCTGCCAGTTGTTCCGTCCAAATAACCTAAAGCAAATGAAAACAGGTCAAAATTTTCTTCAGGGATGTTTTTAGTCTTTAGCAAGATAGCACCGCCCGCAAATTCAGCTGGAAGATCAGCGGTGGCTGTTTTTTGTATGAAAATCTGGTCTATCAGATTAGCCGGGTAAATATCAAATGAAAAAGCTCGTTTATCTGGTTCAGTGCTACTCATTGCAATGCCATTTACCATCGCCATATTATATCTTTCAGCCAAACCTCGAATGATTGCAAATTTATTGTCTTGGATACTAACCCCACTCACTCGTTTAAGTGCATCTGATATATTTTTATCGGTTGACTTTTTGATCGCATCTCCACTTATTCCATCTCCTATAGCTTGATTGTTTTTCTGGAGTTGCATCAAGGCAGTTAACCCATCCCTTTTTGCTGTTGCTGTTATGGAAATCTCATTGAGAGAAATCTCGGTGTTGGATAACGAAACAGGTATCTCAAGAGTTATATTATTTCTTACATTAATTTTTTTAATAATAGTATCTTGATAGGCAAAATAGCTGATCTTGATTTGATATTCGCCTATTTTAATATTTGAAAATTGAAAATTTCCATCAAAGTCAGTTACAGTACCCATTTGTCCGGGTGTTAATTGTACAATGGCATTGATTAATACCTCCCCGGTAGTTGCGTCTTTAACAGTTCCCTTAATAGACCCTACCTGACATAAACTGATTAGTGGTAAAGAGGCCAAAAAGATCAATAATTTATTCATTATTCTTATTTTGGCACAAAGGTCTAATCTCAATGTTACATAAATGTTACATTAAAATTAAGAAATTATGAACAAATTGTATTGATGACTTTAGACAAAACAATGTCTTTGGTTTCCAACCAGTAATGTTTGGCATAGAATGAATAACTGAAATTTCTTTTTATTTCAGCTAACTATTATAATGAATATCAAACTTACTGTAGGAATCATACTACACCAAAGCTTTTTATCTGTTATTTAATTTGTTTTACCTGGCTACAACAAAAGGAATTGCTTTATGGTAGCTTCCTTCAGAATTAAATCGGATGAAGTAAAAGCCTGAAGGAATGTCATTTATAGAAATTACTTCTTCCGTTCGTAGCAAATTGCCAGTTTTGATTACTTTACCATTGATATGAGTGATGAAGTATTGAATAGGAGCTGTGTTTGTTTGAATAGCAATCAGATTGTCTGATACCAGTTGATTTTGAATTTTAATTTCATTGGAACTTATAGGCAAGACAATGATATTGGAAAAAATTTCCCCTCCTTCGTATGTATATCGTATTTGGTATTGTGACTCAGCATTCATGACCGGATCTTTGTCTTCAAATTTTTGTATTTGGTTATAAGGAATATTATTACCAGAGAATTCTGTAAGTTTCATCCATTGGTGATTGAATTTCCAAATTTCAAATTTTCCATTAACTGAATTAATTTCATGTTTCCATTCGATTAGCACAGAGTTTTTCACTCTTTTGGCATTCAATTCTATTTCGTTTAATGCGAGTATTGAAGGTTGTACAAGGCCTGCATTGATGATTGCATGCTCACCATATTTACTCAGTTCTATCATATTGCTCGTACCTTCCCCATATGTTCCCATGATGTCGCTGTTGAGTTCTTCGTTTGAAGGATTGTATTTAGTAAACTGTAGTCCTTCGGGCAGCACTACGCGAATTATATATTGTCCGGGCTCAACAGGAAAATGATACTCACCAAATGCATTTGTTTTCGTTTCTTTGATTTTATCCATAGAAGCGTTGTATAGTTCTACTGTAATCTCTGAAACCCCGGATTCTTCCGGGTCTTGTAATCCATTTAAATTATTATCCATCCAAATATCATCCCCTATCAATCCAGGAGGTATAAAACCGGCATCGTGATGGAGCTGTATGTCACCGGAGTTTATTAAAAATTGATCTGTTGTACCTGGTCCGTTTAACTCCGTTACATCACTATCAAAGTCGATAGTTCCAGCATTGGCTTGCGTGAATGCCAATCCTTGAGTGTTTGAGAATTGTAAATAGTAGTAGCCCGGTTTTAAATCATTAAATTCGAAGTAACCGTCTGTCTGGAACTCTGGGTTATTTCTTGTTTGTATTTCACCTATTTTTTTTCCTGAAGCTTCGAAGAGGCGTACAATTACATCATTAATTCCTGATTCGTTCGAATCCTGAATTCCATTTTGATTTTGGTCTAACCAGACATAATTTCCAATTGTAGCTTTTCTAAAAATTCCTAGATCTATACTTTCATTTGTAGTTTGACCAGAAACATCAAATGTATCAGATGTGTGGATTTGTGCAATAGTTTTAAAATTATTATCTTTTGTGATGTCTGTACCAGTATTTTGTAAAGTGACACAATATTTTGCTTCCAGTTCTGCAACGATATAAGACTGACCTAATGGAGCATATTGAAATATATACGATCCACTGATACCATTAATGTCAGCTGTTGTAGTTGTATAGATTTTTTTATGTGTAGAAGCTTGATATAAATGAAGTGTGAGGCCATTGATTCCAGGTTCGCCATTTTCTTGTATTCCATTTCCATTTACATCTTCCCACACTAGATTTCCTATTTGGCCGTATTCTCTGGTTAATCCACCATCTTTTGTTGTCCCAGCTTGTACTTCAGATGCTTGTACCAATAGATTCGCTTGTAAATTAAAGTCGCTATCAATATCTCTATTAGAACCTGCATTTTGCACCGTCATATTAAAATTATTCGGTAAATCTATTCTCACATAATAATCTGCAGTAACTAACTGATTAAATGCATAGTTTCCATGTTCGTCTGTGTATGTGCTGTCTGTTACTCTATTTTGTTGATCAGATAAATATACTTTGATGTTTTCGATAGTGGGTTCAAAGTTATCCCTGATTCCATCTTTAGTTTGATCTTCCCAGATTGTACCTATTATGCGATCGCAAACCACTATCTGGAAGCTAACACTATTTGGTGTCCATGAATTACAAATGTTAAGCCCATTTAACAAATTTCGGAGTTCCTGAATTTGAATTTTGCCAAGTATAATCTGAGTCAATGGATCATATTCTGGATGATTGGCATTGGGCAGTATAATGCCCCAAATTTCAAATACACCTTCTTCATATATTTTAAACTCGGGCAATTCTGATTTTTGCAGTATAATGCCACTTTTCCTGTCAACAAGAAAATAGATTTCCTCAAAATTAGTTGGAATATTATTTGTTCCTGTATGTTTGGCAATTACATCAACACCATTACTTTTTAGGCAAGTAGATGATTGAAACTGGAATTCTAATGATCCAGCACTACACAGGCATGGTAATAAAATACCTGCATCTGATTGTTGGGTTGTTCCAGGTATTAGGCTGTAGACTCTGGACAAACCGCTTTGATCTACATCGCTGTCATCAGCTTCTGAACCTGTGGCATCCTGTAATGTGAAAATATAAGGAGTGTCCACCTGAATTTTTATTTTATAATCTATCGAAGGAGTAATGGAAGAAAATCTATACCTTCCATCTCCTGCGGTTACAGTTGAATCCAATAAAGTTCCATTTGATCTTAATAGATATACTTTAGTTCCGAGTACTCCATTTTCGTTTGCCTGAGATCCATCTTTATTTTTATCATACCAAACCAAGCCTTCAATATTCACACAATCATAAATGAAATGATTTACACTTCTAGGTGTGATTGCATGACATATATTTTCGGACCGCAAAGGAGAGCTGAATCCTACCAGTGTAGTGGTCCCTTTTTGTATCCTGGAATTGAGATCGATATAATTGTAATCAGTCGGATTTTCATTCAGCACAAGGGCATAGATGGAAAAAGTCCCAATCTGATTTACATAAAATTGTGGACTGTTGCTAAAATCTTCTATGATAAAATTTGGTCCATGTGTTAATATATATTTTATGCTGAAACCTGAGGGAATTACAGCACCATTGGCAGGGCTTGATTCGATCAGAAGCGAATTGCCGGAATAACATTCTTTCTGCAGTGGCAATTTTTGCAGAGTTCCGGCTAGGGCAGTGCAGTTGAGAGACATTCCTGCATCAATTACAATACTATCTTTTCCGGTAAGTGGAATTAAATCACTCCAACCAGCTCCGTCGATATCAGAATCGTTGTACTCAAAACCCGATGCATCTTTTGGACTTGCTACAAAATTGTTTGGAAAATTGAATTGCAATCTGTAAATAGTATTAGTGACTAAATGATCAAATTTGTAAAGTCCATCAGGATTTGTACGTACGGAATCCAATACTCTTGAGCCTGAATCGGTCAAGTAAATTTGGATATCTTTCATGTCCCTGTCCTGTGGGTCTTGAATTCCATCTTTACCATAATCGTACCATACGCGTCCTGATAATGTAGCACACGGTGTGATGGAGAATCTTGCGGAATTCTGAGATGATTTTAGGCAGATACCTTTCGAAAGATATCCGTTTACCCAGTTTTCAAAATTCACTCCCTTGGTCAACGAATTGATGTCGACGAAGTCGAATCCATTGGGATCGGATTCTACTATGATTGACGAAATTGTAAGAGTACCTTCTGAATAAATTTCAAATTGTGGAAAATCTTTTGTTTCAATTACATCACCATTTTCATCAATAAGAACATAATAAAGCTTGTAGTTGGATGGATATTGATTTGATGTTACGGGAGCAGCGTTCAAAATTGCTCTTTCTCCTGCTTGAATACAAAACGATGATGGCCCCACAACCTGGAGATCTGATGCAACTAATTGACAATTATAATACAATCCTGCATCGATTTGAAGTACGGCAGAATAAACAAAATATTGTGCTTTCGAAAACCCCGTAGTCTCAAAATCACTGTCGATATCGTCGGGACCATTGTCGGTCAATGTGATGATATTTTCTTTTGGTAAATCAATCAATAGATAACGTGTATTTTTGATAGCAATTTCTGAGAAACAATATTTGCCTTCTGAGTCAGTATATGTTGAATCTAGTTTTACGATTTTAGAATCGTCCAGTAAGTAAATTTTAACACCTGGATATTTTTTTTCATTTGTAGCCCTTAGACCATCTTTGTTGGAATCATACCATAAAGTTCCACAAATGGCTCCCACTTCCTGAATGCCAAGATCGATTGAACCGTTATTATAATTGTATTGCAATGATATCTGGGAGGTCCATCCATTTTTGTCAAAATCATTGTCCCTTTCATGATTATTTCCTGAATACTGCTGGGTCACACTATATTTGGAATCCAACACAGTTTTGACGAGATAATTTCCAGGAAACAGTTTTGAGAAGGTATACTTACCTTCATTCGAACTCAGGGTTGAATCAAGCAAAATTAATTGATCATTATAGAGATAAAGTCGGATTCCAGAAACGCCGTTTTCAGAAAGATCTTGAATTCCATTTCCATTGTCATCTGTCCATACCTTATCACCAATTGACGAGAAACTAAAAATGCCGGCATCTATATCATCTCTGAATTGACCGGAGGCCAAATAGAAACTTGCTGAGGTACCTGGTCCATTGCTTTCATCTGCTTTGCTCACATCAAATCCGGTCGGAGATGAGATTACTTTTGTAAAGTAAGATTTAGTTGTTAGATTATATTTTAAGTAATAATAACCTTCATTCAATCCATCAAATCTAAAGTGACCAGACGAATCCGTTGTTACTGATCTGATCAATTTCTTTGTCAAGGCATCATAGATACCTACAGTAATTTGTGGTACACCTTTTTCTCCGGACTCTTGTAACCCATTTACATTTTCATCAGCCCATACATAATCTCCGACAGAACCAGAAGTACATGGAGAGAGTAAAAAAGAACGACAACATTTAGCTGAGCTTCCGCGACTATTTTTTGCTACGACACAGACTTCATATACACCAGGCATCAATCCCTCCATATTGAGAGAAATCGTTTCTTCATTGTCTGTGGCAGACACCGGATAAGCAGCAAGTGGGTAGCTCCACTCATATTCTTCTGCACCAGGTACAGGGTCCACAAATAACATGGCACATTCTTTCATACAAATTCTTCCTACTGAAGTGTATCTGATGATCAATTTAGCCTGATCTAGTTTCGCCACCGTGGTGGATGTTTGATTGTTTCCCAGTTGCACGACAATGGCAAATCCCGGGTCGTTGAGTAAGTCAGTGTTCAGTGAACTCGCCCATTGATCAGTTGGAGACCCATATGTCCAAATCTGATCTATTCCGTTTGTTAGAGGCCAAGCCGGAGAATTGTTGCGGTTTGCTTTGTTTTCTCCAATGAGTTGGCCCAAGCCATTGATGAGCTGAACCTTTTCTGTAATGACCGGACCCTTCTCTACATGGCCTTCCAACTCCAAACTCATCCCATGGATGACACTTCCGGCAGGTATTTTGAGATCAAATCCACCCAGAATAAGACAGGAAGATTTGGTCCCCGCATTCAGTTCAACTGATGAGTATTGATTGTCTGACACGATGGATTGATCAATTGAACTCCAATCCAAACTGGCACTTGTACAGTAATTCTGCTTGAATAAATGGGGACTGAGACGTAAGTCACCTGAAATAATGCTTTGCCCGTTGCGGATTGGGCAAGGTGTTGCCGGGACACCCGGTCTTACCTGGGACTTTAGTGTTGAAAAGACCAACAAAATCAATGCAAAAGACAGCCACGATGTGCTATGCATCTGTTGTAAAGAGACCATGTCGAGTAGTTTTGCTTATTAAATGTAATCTTTTTGTAACATATTAGTCACAGAAAGACCTGCAAATATATATATAATATTTTAATAATATAATTAAAAAGTTTCTAAAATATCCCACAGCTCCGATGTTCAATAGATTCTGACCAAATCAATCCACCAAAAACCGGCCGGAGGGTGTTATCTTTGCACGGATGATTTAAAATGAAGTAAATGATGTTCAAGACCTTTTCCAAAGCATTCGTTTTAACTGTTGTAGCCATGCAGTGGGTATGGGCCCAACCACTTCAGTTTGTAGATGCCTACAAAGACAGCATGAGTGTGACAGATGCTCATATCGGAGCTACTTCTGATGCAGGCTGGATGCAGGTCTTTATCACCCGGGACTCAGCAATCACTTTTGCCAAATTTGATTTTTGTGGTAAGCTGGAATGGTCTCGTAAATTCAAGTTGTCCGGTTTGTTAAATGAATCTTCATTGTTCATGGCAGATGATGTGGCTCATATGAGTGGAGTCCTCAGAGATACCGTCGGAATGAGCATATTATGCATGGATGTCAATAAAGACGGCAGCTCATTGATCAGAAAAAGAATGCATTTTCAGCAAATGCCTTTTGTATCCAATCCGAAAGTCATCGTTCAAGACAACAATCATTTTCTTGGGTTCAATGGAGGCAATAATCAACAGGATGCCTCCTTTTGTTTTTTGAAAGCTCTGCCGGATTATACTGTTCAACAGCTTTTAAAATTGGACAGCAGCATACAAATGCAAGACATCAACTATTCCAAAGCAGGTAGATGGTTAGTTACATTGGGAGACTCGTTATATATGCAAATGAACGAAAATGCAGAGGTCGATTTTGTACACTCCTTCCAAACTCGGTTTTCAGGAATGCAAAACAATATCGTCATTCATACTTCTCCCAATGAACCCGTAGCTCTCTCTGGATGGG
>Ga0268298_10002850_pt1 | contig 18368 bp, 15 predicted proteins | sample WWTPWeurt_MetaG_FD_194462 | JGI IMG/M metagenome (GOLD analysis project Ga0268298, IMG submission 194462) | Activated sludge microbial communities from WWTP in Nijmegen, Gelderland, Netherland - WWTP Weurt | ecosystem: Engineered > WWTP > Aerobic digester > Activated sludge | place...
CCTTATATTGATCCGCCATTCTGGTCCCGCGATAATCAATGGATCGCCTTCCGCGTGCAGGATGGAGCGGGCGGCGAGGATGTGTATACCGTTCAGCGGGATGGCAGGGAGTTGAAGAGTATATTGCCGGGACTTCCTCCAGAAGGAAAGCCTTATATTTTGGATGGCTGGTACACTGAGAACATCATTATGCGGTCCGGTTTGCCCGGCGCCGAAGGCGGGGTCTACCTGGTGCGCGCAGCCAATGGACAGGCGCGCCTGATGTTTGAAACGCTGCAGACCAAAGTGCCTTTTGTGTCGTCGCCGGATGCCAGCCTGCTTGCGTATGATGACTATAATGCAGACGGTCAACTGCATGAATTAAAGATCATGGAACCGGATGGCGCCAACGCAGTGACGCTGGCAAACTTTTCAGGCGGAAGCTTGTATCCATACATCTGGTCGCCGGACAGCAGATTGATCGCATTTAATTATTCCACCAGTTCAACAAACGGTGAGCCGAGCGCGGAAGTCTTTGTGGTCAGCCGCGATGGCAGGATCTTAACCTCGGCTTATAAGGGGGCGACTGTGGGACGCCTGGTCTTCTCGCCGAATGGAAAGTATTTGCTTGTGGAGGAAACGACATCTGCCAGCGGCGGTCATTTGTTTGTAGTAGACCTTGCGACAATGGAACAGAAAATTTTGCAGGCCCCGGGCCTGTCCACAGATTATGATTGGTACGCCCCCTCGTGGAGACCGTAAGTAACATACTCCCCACACCTAAAGGCGGGAGTTTTACGGAACATTTGATAAACAGTGAAATTTGGAGCCGCGCTTTAGCGCGGTCTCTTTTTATTCAGACCCTGCTGATGCTAACTTGTGTAATGTGTCCATGGCTCGTCTTGCATCTTTCACCGGCGTAAAAATATGGTCATGATGGAATGCGGCCACGATATTACAACTGATGTTTGCTTCTGTCAGGGTATTGGACACTGCCGCGGTCAAGCCAACAGCTTCGAGCGAGGAATGAACCGTAAGTGTGATCCACGCACAGATGGTTTCATAAGGAAGGCTTAGCGAGTCTGCTTTTTCCTTTGGCAGGATGACGGTCACGCCTTCTTTTTCATGAAAATAACAAAGCGGATCGAGTTCTTTGGCGCGTTCTTTTGAATCCATCAGACAGTACACATATTCGCCCTGGTTGAGTTCAGGCCGCATGCCCTGGATGAGTTTTTTCAGATCAACTTCACCTGTCATTTTTATTTTCGTTTCACATCCAACACGGCGATCTTGGTGGAGTGATTAAATGGCGCGGGGTCGGTGATTGTTTTCCCAAGCGGGTTATACCCTGTAAAATCTTCCGGGGCGGGAACGAGTTCCCTGATCTTTAAATATCCATCCTTGCATAATGCATCAAGGGTTTGCATATATTCCTGTCCGCTCAGGAACAGGGCGTTGTTGATGGCGATCAAATATCCGCCGTCATTGATCAGCGGGCGGACTTTGTTGATCAGCCGCGCGCTTTCCTTTTCCTGATCCACTTTGCCTTTGGAGGTGGCGGAAAAGAACGGAGGATCAATGATGACGCAATCAAAAGACTTTTTGTCGCGCTTAAAATTCCCGACCTGTTCAAAGAAATCTCTGGATATGAAATCTCCCTTTTGTATGGGGAATCCATTGAGCATATAAGAGTCTTTGGCGAGGTTAAGAAACTCGCGGTTGAGATCTATTTGCACAACGCGGCTGGCCCCGCCTTTTTTTGCAGCAACGCCGAAACTGCCGGTATAGGCAAAGGTATTCAAGACACTCTTATCCTTTAGATTTTCCAATAACCATTTCCGCAGGTTGCGCGTATCGAGATATAGACTCGAGTCACGGTTCAAGGTCAAATTGACGGCGTACCAGGTTTCGTGTTCTTTGATCTTGCGAGTCAACTCTGTGCCGAATAATAGCTTGCCGCGTTTTTCCTCCTGTGTCGCACCGCTGCGGGTTTTTACAAGTCCGGCTTGAAGCCAATTCAGAGAGGTTCTCAGGAAGGTGGTTACTTCCTGAATCAATGTTTGATTTTGAGATGGATCGTCGGCGTAGTTGTGGATGACGAGCGTGCTCCCGTAAACATCAAGCGCGAGATCGGGATAGCCTTCGTTGAATCCGTTGAAGAGGCGGAAAGCTGTCTCGTGTTTGGGATCCATCAGCGGTGCGCGCGAGGCGGTGGCCTTTTCGAGCAGGGGGATGATCATTTAATTTTTATTCTCCAGCCATGAGTTGATCACGGCAATCGATTCCATGCTGACTGTATGCCCCATGTTGAATTCGTGATATTCAAGATCGGCATCCAGCTTTTGCAGTGTGTCACGGCTGCGGCGTGCCCAATCCACGGGGAGCAGTGGATCTTGTACCCCATGGGTAAGGATGAAAGGCTTCTGTTTTATTCCTGCTTCATCGATCTGCAAGCCTGACTCGTGTGGAATGTAACCTGATTGGGCGATGACCCCCGCAATGCGCCAGGGATGGGTCAATGCGTAGGACATGGAGACGATGCTGCCCTGGCTGAAGCCGAGCAGATACAATTTGTTTTTATCCACAGGATAATTTGCAATGACCTCGTCTATGAACCGGTCTATCGTGTTGAGCGCATTGGCAAGGCGGGCAGGATCGGGCTTTCCAACCTGAGTGATCTGAAACCATTCATAGGAGTCAGGGCCGAGGTCATATGTGCCGCGCGGACTGATCCACAATAGATTTTTTGGCAAATATTCAGCCAGGGCGATCAAGTCGCGCTCGTTGCTGCCCCGTCCATGCAGAGCGAGAATGGCCGGGTGAACAGGATCCGGCGTGACAGATGCCGGAAATTTTATCAAATGTTGAAGGGATAGGTTTTTTGTCGGCATTTTATTCCACGATCTTTATGTTTTTCGGATTGATCACTGATATTTGCCTGGTACCTAAAATCGCTTGTGCATTTGTGTCCAGTTCCACCCAGTAGAAACTGCGGTGTCTGGAGTATGGATCAATGCGAATGACTGTGCCTTCATACCAGCCCTCTTTTTCTCCGAATTTTGAATCGAGATATATCTTGACACGATCGTTGATCTGAACGGGTTGTGCCATTCTTATTTTCGATTTGCAAACCAGAATAAACCCGCTCCGCAGATCATTGCAATACCGCCATTGATCGACCATTGCGGATCTCCGGTCATAAAGCTGCCAGGCAGGATATTTATGCCTTGCAGGAACCAAATTCCGCCTGCGAGAAAAATCAATATCGCAAAGATCTTCAGGATGGTTTTAACGATTGACTTCATTTTATTCTCCACAGAATATTCTTATTTCTAAACTCGATTTTCCCAGCGTTAAGATCATCGCGCCAGCGCCAGCAGAGTGCGGAAGGCAAGATAGATCGTCACCATATCATCAGCCGAATATTCCACACGCCGATCCATTGTCCGTTTTGCAAATGGCATCAGCGCGGCTCTATCCGCCATGTCCGATTGTTCAAATTCCACGGTCATTTTTATCGGCGCGCCGACCTTGAACGGCTTCGGTGCTTTTTTGCTTTTCAGGTTGATCACGGCGCGTTTCGCGATTTCTTCGATCAACTTGGTGGTTACCGCCGGCGGCAAACATTCGGCAGACATGCGGCTGACAGCTTTCTTTACCTGCGCGGTCTCGATCTTATTGCCAAAGAATTCCTGTACTTCCGCGCACAGGGTCTGATCGCCTGAGGCCATAATGACGGGGACATTGAAGTGTCCGCAGACTGCGCCGTTTAGTCCAGATTCTCCAAATGCCCGTCCGTTGATCCATAACCCGGATACGCGCTCGTCAGACCAGGTGTGGTCGAGGATGGCGTTTTGCGCGCCCATGCGTCCGTGATATCCCACAAACATTACACCGTCCACATCTTCATCCACGCCGCTGACCATGGAAAGGGGCGCGGGCGAACCGGAGGTGAGGGAGGCGCGTTCATCCAGTTCTTCAATGAGAATATTCCTGCCATTGTTGTGGCCGTCTGTCACTATGACAGATGAGGCTCCGCCGGCGAATGCGCCGCGAATTGCCGCATTGACATCTGCGGTCATCAACTTTCGAAAGCGGGCATATTCAGAGTGATTGGGATTTACCTGATCCCAATGCACAACCCCTGTGATGCCTTCCATATCTGCGGCGATTAAAATTTTCATGATTGCTCCTTTTATGGGTTTATGATTTTACTGCGCGTGTGGCTAAATAAGTTTCGATGTGCTCGCTGATCTTTAGACCGGTGTGATGGTCTTCATATAAGCCAATGAGCGCGAACCCCGCGTCCAGCTGACCCGCGAGCTGGTCGTTGAGTGAATGTCCAAATTCGGCGGGACGGTCTTCCTTCTTCAGCTGCTCCATTCCGTACACTTCAATATCCGAATAGGGGATCTTATGCTTGACGATCAAGTTCCCATTGTCCATATCTTCATAGCCGAAAATATAAAAAAGCGGATTCATAAAACCCGCCAGCATCGTGCCGCCGCGGCGCAGGACGCGAAAGGCTTCCTTCCAAACCGGGCGGATCTCATGGATGAATAAATTCGAGACGGGATGAAAAATGAAATCGAAACTTTCATTCGCAAAGATGGAAAGGTCACGCATGTCGCCTTCCACCGTGCGGATGTTGAGCCCTTCCCGTTCCGCCACTTCGCGGTCGCGCGCCAGTTGAGCGGGGGAATTGTCGAAGATCGTCACGTTCGCTCCCGCCGCCGCGAAGATGGGACCTTGTTGTCCGCCGCCGCAGGCGAGCCCGAGGATGGCGAGCCCGTCCATCGGCGGAAACCATTCATGTGGAACAGGTTTGTTCTCCGTCAAAACAACAGACCAATCTCCCGTTCGCGCCCGCGCGATCAACTCTGGGGAAACCGGCACTGTCCAAGGGTTTTTACCTGATTGAACCTGACGATCCCAAGCTTCCTTATTAAAGGATGGAACGTCGTTTTTAATATCCATTTTATTCTCCAATAAAATATGTAAAAAATTTGAGTAAAAACACCCCAGGTCGGCATAATGATTTACTTCATTTTACCTGTTGGGGAGTATGAAATGAATTTTACACCCGATAAAAATATAAAGGAAACCTCCTCTATACGCCATCGACTCTGCGGGTTTAAACTCACGTTATAATGTGAGCCTGTTATTCTTTTTTGATATGCAAGAGCGTGGCTTTGACAATAACACTGTTTTGATTACAAATATATTTTATGGTGACCGACTTTTGAAATCAGTCTGCTGGATGAGTTTTATCGAGGTTGGATGTTCCGAAGTATTCGCTGGAAAGTAGCCTTGGGATTGGCGTTGCCGATCTTGATATCTCTTTGGGGATTTTCTATCCTTCATTATTATCGTGAAAAGGCGATCTTGCTGGATACGATCGAACATTCGGCTGTCGACTTGGGAGAGCTGGCGCGGGGGGGAGTGCGGCATGCCATGTTAAATAATGATCGTGAAATGCTGCAAGAGACCCTGGTGGATATCGGGAATCAAGAGAACATTTTGCATGTTGCCTTATTTGATGCGAACGCTCAATTGAAAATGACAGATTCTGCGGCCGGTTTTGATCCCGACCTAACCTTGAAGTCACCCGGCTGTGTGGAATGCCACCAGGCAGAAGGCACACTGCAGAAGAACAGCATCATCCTGAGCACGGCTGATTTCAAAGAACCGATGCTGCGTAGCAGTATTCCTGTTTTTAATGAGCCGGCTTGTCATCAATGTCATGATCCGTCACAAAGGGTGCTGGGAGTGATCATGACAGACTATTCACTGCTGGCCTTAACCGATCACTTTGAGAATGATATATGGATTGATTTTGTTTTTTCTATTATTCTCACTCTGGTATTCACGGTCATACTTTATGGTATCGCACATTATTTAATCGTAAAACGGGTGGAAATGCTGCGCGCACCTTTGGGACAGTATGCGCTTGGCGACCTGTCCGTTCGCATCCCTGTAAATGCGAATCGGGACGAGATTGATGACCTGATCAATACGTTTAATATCACAGCTGAAAAGTTAGAAGAGGAATTAACAATAAAGGAAATGATGAACGATGCCCGTTATGGGGTGGTTGTGGATGAGCGTCATCGTCTGGCCCGTGAACTGCATGGCAGCACTGCCCAGATATTGGGATATGTTAGAAATAAAGCCTTCGCGGTACGAATGCTTATCGAGCAGAATAAATTGCCTGATGCGGTCAATGAACTTCGTCAGTTGGATGAGGCGGCCGGGGCTGTCTTTGCTGATCTCCGGCAGGCCATCCTTGATCTAAAAACAAATATTAAGAGGGGGCAGGATATCAGCCTGGTTCTGAATGAATACATTATCAGTTTTGAACGGTATAGTGATATTCCAACTGAACTGGTTGTTAGTGAAGACATTGACCGCATCCAGCTGCCGGACGGTAGTGACGTGCACCTCTTGCGCATTGTTCAAGAATCACTGGCGAATGTCCGCAAGCACGCTGGAGCGACGCGTGCCGTAGTAACAATTCAAGTGTATGAACAGAAAACCCTTACTGTAACGATCCACGACAATGGGACGGGGTTTGATCCTGTTGAAGATTTGCCCGAGCACAAACCTCATTACGGTCTTGAATCCATGCGTGAACGCGCTGAAATGATCGGAGCCTCGTTCGAAGTTCATTCGGAAAAGGGACTGGGAACACAAGTGATTGTCGGGCTGCCATTGGCAGGCAAAGGAGGAGAATCCTGATGGCTTTGCGTATTTTAGTTGTGGATGATCACGCATTATTTCGCGATGGCATGGTTAGTTTGTTAAAAGCGGCCGGACTGCAAGTGATCGGCGAGGCAAATAATGGACAGGAGGCTGTCAGTGAAGCCCAACGATTAAAGCCCGATGTGATCCTGATGGATATAGATATGCCGGTCATGAACGGGATAGAGGCGACCCGTCAAATTACAGGCACTCTCCCTGGAATAAAAGTGGTTATGTTGACCATTTCACAGGAAGACCAAAAACTTGTGGAAGCCTTGCGTGCGGGTGCTGCAGGGTACTTGCTAAAAAGCTTGAATTCGGATGAGTTTATCAAGTTGTTACAGGGGGTGGAGAGAGGGGAGCCGCCGATCTCAGGTTCTGTCACGGCAAGACTGATAAATTATGTTGCTCAACAAAGCAGTTTTAATGATCCTATTGATGAAAACCTGACTGATCGGGAAGTGGAACTGCTCGGTTTTCTTGGACAGGGACTCCCGAATAAATCCATCGCCGCAAGGTTGGGTGTCAGTGAGAACACGGTCAAATACCACATAAAGAATATATTGCAAAAACTGAACTATAACAATCGTGCCGAGGCCGCCGCCTATGCGGTTAGGCACAATTTAACTCCCAGATCGTAAGACAAGTTCTTTGATACGTCGCCCTACTCAAACGGGTAGTTTTTCATCTTGAAAAACTACCCGTTTTTTCGGCCGCGGTTAACTAATCAGGTGTGACGCTTTTGCTAATCTTACATTAATATACACAAATAGCGTGAGTAAAAATTCACAATACCGCCTGATCAATATGGAAACCATCAAACCCCTCCCTACTGTACTCATACTGGCGCACCATTCACTCTTATCACGCGGGGTTGCAAGCACATTAAGAGAGTACCAGAATGTATTCAATGTGCGTTTGTTAGACTCCGATCTAATAAATTTCCCTGAAATCATTCAATCAGAATCGCCTTCCATTATTATTCTGGACGCCGGCGATTCTGATGTTTGTAAAAAGACTCCGGTAACACAATTACTCGAATGGGCTCCCTCGGCGAAGATCATTCGTCTTGATCTTTCCAGCGATCGAATCCGTATATTCTCAAGCGCTGAATTCCAGGTCTCCCATGCGGCGGATCTGGTGGGGTTGATACAATCCTTTTCGAATGTCGGGGTGACTTTATGATGCGATATCGTTATTTTTTGTCGTTGCTTGCCGGCTTGTTTGTTCTGGGATTGACCTTCCTGAATGACGCAATGCCCCTGCCGGTTCTTGCCCAGGAGCCAACCCCGACTGCCTCATCATCGGGTAGCAGCCCTCACCAGACTGGAGACTGCCTTGGTTGTCATTCAAACCCTGGCATGCTCGGGCGTTTTGCGGATGGAAAGACCATGTCCTTGTACTATGATCCGCAGGAGCATGAGGGTTCAGATCATATTGACGGCTGCCGATCCTGTCATGATGTTCAACATGATTACCCCCACGAAAATTCACAGGCACAATCCTGTACCGTGTGCCACACGCAGTTTTTTGATGGCGATTTCCAGGGAGAACCTGTTTTTGAGATCACCGCCTATGCGGATGAGCGCGCTGTCGTTATGGATATCAATTCATCCTGTCACAAGTGTCATCAGGAAAAATTCCAGGAGATAACCGACAGCGAACATACCCGTGTGCTGGAGCAGGGAAATCGTTTTGCGCCGATCTGTGTGGATTGTCACGGCGGCCATCATATTACTTCCCCGAACGAACCCCGCACAAAGGTCGCTGAGATGTGCAGTAAGTGCCACATGTCAGTCTATACGACATATGCGACGAGTGTCCATGGTGAGGCGCTTTCTGCAGAGTCAAATCCTGATGTGCCGACCTGCAGCAACTGTCATGGCAGTCATGTTGTGGAAGGCCCAACTCATATTGATTTTCGGGCAGACTCAATTGGCTTATGCGGAAATTGTCATGCCGATATGAGTTTAATGAATAAATATGGCATTTCAACCAATGTCTTCCAAACCTATCTGGATGACTTTCATGGTCGCACGGTGGATTCTTCTCATAAAGCGGGAGAGGTGAAAATCGCGAAGGCGACTTGTTACGACTGCCATGGCGTTCATAATATTCAATCCCATGAAAATAAACTATCTTCTGTTTATCCAGCCAACTTGCAAAAGACCTGCCAGCAATGTCATACCGAGGTTGGCATTACCTTTCCCCAGGCATGGTTGAGCCATTATTCGCCGACATGGGAAGATGCGCCTTTATTGTTTTTGGTCAATAATTTCTATAAGTTTTTCATTCCGGCTGTGATGGGTTTATTTGTTGTGTATATCGCGCTGGACGCCGCCCGCCGTGTGATAGATAGATATAAGAAAAATCCCGGCCCATCTGTGGAAGCATCCGATCCACAACAAGCAGGAAAATGAGATGCCAAAGCCAAAAACTGAGAAATCGCCAACTGTAATAAAACAAAATATTTTTTATCGTGATGCGGCCGAAGCGGCTAAGCGTTTGCGCGTTTCTTCAATTGGAATACGCTATGTGATCCGTTTTTCACTCGGCCAGCGTATTGAACACATTGCCCTGCTTCTTTCATTCACTGTTCTGGCGCTTACCGGGTTGGCTCAATCCTATTACGATAGCCTGCCCGGCGGATTAATTCTTACCCTGCTTGGCGGTATTGATACCTCCAGGCAGGTGCATCATGTGGCATCTTTTTTTCTTGGAATTCAATCGCTGTATCACATCGCGATTTTTGTTGATGGCGCTTTTGTTCATCGCCGTTTCGGGAAAATGCTCCCAGCCTGGCGTGATGTGACCGATGCGGTTCAGCTGATGAAGTTCAATGCCGGGCTGGTTTCCCGCCGCCCGATTTTTGACCGTTTTAATTTCGAGCAAAAAGCGGAGTATTGGGCGCTGGTGTTGGGCATATTCATTATGGGTCTTACCGGAATGATGCAAATGTTCCCGGCACAGTTGACTTTGATCTTGCCGGCCGGCTGGGTCATTCCGGTCAGTCGTACGTTGCATTTTTGGCAGGCTGTCTTGATGGTTCTTGCCGTATTAACCTGGCATTTTTATCACACGGTACTGAAGAAATTGAACCTGAGTATTTTTAATGGAAAAATGACCGTTGAGCAAATGAAGGAAGAGCATCCTCTTGAGCTTGCCTATCTTGAGCAGGCTTCCGCCGCAATTGAGAACAAACGCTGGCCGCTCGAGATCGAGATTCAGGCTGAGAATATTTATGACGCTGAATCAATCACTCGGATTGAAAATGGAAACGCAGATGAAGTCGTTTCAAAAAATCACATCGAAGGAAGCGTAGAATAACATGGGCATCATAAAATCCATCCGCGAAAGAATTAAAAAGGGCTGGCCGACGATCACGATTGATCTGTCCCAACGCTCCCAAAGGGTCAAACTGATGGTGGGAGGTTTGGGTGCGATTGTGGTTGCATTGGTGCTGCTGGCGGGAGGCATCCAGGGATATGTGTATTCGGAAAGTTCCGAGTTTTGCGGAACGGTCTGCCATTCCATGGATCCTCAATATGCTCAATTTGAAGCTTCGGCGCACGCTAATGTGGAGTGTGTGAAATGTCACATTGGCCCTGGATTTGTTCCGTTTGTAGAGGCCAAGATCGCCGGTATGCGTCAGGTGTATGGGACTTTGACCAATAACTTTAACCGCCCGATCAAAAGCCCGATCCATAATCTGCGCCCGGCGCGTGAGACCTGCGAGACCTGTCATACGCCGACTTCCTTCCGTGACAATGTGATCAAGACGGTCTCTCATTATGATAATGACGAGACCAACACAGAAATCAAGACCACGCTTATCCTGAAAATGGGCGGCTGGGAGGAAAGCACCGGTATTAATCAAGGTATTCACTGGCACATTAAAAGCCCGGTCTATTACATCGCCGCGGACGAACAACGCCAGGTAATTTCATGGGTCGGTGTGGAGCAGCCTGATGGCACTCTCAAGGAATATTTTTCGCGCGATATGCTGAACATGAATCGCGAAAAATTTGTTGAAAAGGCGCGTGAAGAGGATCATGTGCGTCAGTTGGATTGCATTGATTGTCATAACCGTACTTCTCATTACATTCCCAGCCCGGAACAGGCTGTGGATAAATCCATTTCCAGTGAACGCATTTCAAAAGATATTCCCTTTATCCGCGCCAAGGCGGTTGAAGTTCTCAATACATCCTATGCCGGCCAATCTGCCGCCAACGCCGCGATTGACAAACTGGCTGAATACTATAAGACGCATTTTCCGGAGGCGGATCCCGCTGACTTGGAAGCTGCCATTGCGGAGATCAAATTAATTTATACCCGTGCTTATTTCCCTGAGATGAACCTCACCTGGGAAACCAATCCCAATAATTTGGGACATGCCGCGTTTGCAGGGTGTTTTCGATGCCATGATGATAAACATGTGAATTTGGACGAAACCGGAAATGAGGTATCCACCATCAGTGTAAAATGCAACCTTTGTCATACTGTTCCGATCTCCAGCCGCGGAAGCGAATTAAGTGTGGAAGCTCCGGTGATCACCGGTGTGGTGCCTGAATCCCACTCTGATTTCAGGTGGACGATCGAACACCGCACGACCACAGAGGAAGCGACCCAGGATTGTTACCAGTGTCATGGACAGGCGTTCTGTAATAACGGCGCCTGCCATAATCTTTCTCATCCGGAAGATATGCTTTTTACCCATCCGGAGGAATATAAAAAGAGCGGCGGTCAGGTTTGTTATACCTGCCATCAGGATGTTTTATGCAGTCGCTGCCACCCGGCCGGTATCGTAAGTAACCCGTAGCGGTTTTGATAAAGAGGACGTAATTAATGAAGTTTCTTGGACGTTTGAATAATATTCACAGCCGTGAGTTAATTAAATATGTCTGGACCGCCGGCCTGGCTTTTGCTGCGATCGCTTTAATGTTCTTTGGCTATTACTACAAGGACCGTTACGTGCGCGTGGATGATAAGTCGCCGCTGGATATGAGCATTGATCAGCTTGAGATTGCCGTGCGTGAAAATCCAGAAAACCCCGAGGCACGGGTTGCTTTGGCCGAGTTTTATCTGGGCAAGGGGCTGTATTCCCAGGCCATTGAGCAAACCGATCAGGTCTTAAGTACTTTCCCTGAAAATACGGGGGCGCTCCTGATCTCCGGCATCACATATACACGATCCGGACAGTCACAAAAGGCAATTGCGCCGCTTGAAAAATTTATCGACCTGCGTAGAGACGACCCAATGGCCATGAGTGATACGGCACTGCAGACGGCTTATTATTTTCTCGGTGAAAGCTACAATACATTGGATCAAGCGGACAAGGCACTGCCTGCGCTTGAAGCTGCGCTTAGGATTAACTCGACAGATGCTGATGCGCTCTTTCAAGCCGGGTTGTCAGCTCAAAGCATGAATGATCATGAAAAAGCGATAGCGTTCTTTGAAGGCGCTGTACTCTTTGTCCCTGATTTTACCGAAGCCTATGCGGGCATGATCGAAAGTTACACAGCGCTCAATAAACCTGATCATTCTGATTATGCGCGCGGAATGCAGGCCTTTTCCCTCAAGGATTATAAGACCGCGCAGAAATATCTTGAATCTGCCAGAGAAGCCCTGCCTGATTTCGCCTCAGCGCATTTTGGCCTGGCGTTGACATACGAACAGTTAAACCGCCTGGAGGATGCCTTGATCAGCATTAAGATCGCGCTCCAGCTTGACCCTAATAATTTTTCTATTCAACAAGCGCAGGAACGTATTGAAGCTGCGATAAAGGCTCAGGGGTAATTTATGACAACAGACACCACTCCCAAAAATGAGCCTGAGGGCGGTATGCTTGCGAATTCCGCTGAAGAATCGAAAAGAGAAGAAAAACGTCGCCGCTTGTTGTTGTTATTTTTGCTTTTGCTGCTGTTCTTAAGTTGTTTCTGCGCTGTATTATTTTTGCGCTATTTATTTAATCCCGCGCCGCTGCCTGAATTAATGTCGCTGCCGGTGGATGTCAATTATTCTCCGCATTACCTGTATTCTGTTTATGGCATCGATCAGCCGGTGGGGGCGGCCGTTTCACAGGATGGCAAGAGGCTGTATGTTGCAGAGGCTGGCGGCGATCGCCTGATCAAGATCATTGAAGCTGACAGCGGACGACTGCTCAAAGAGTTTATGCCCCCCAATACCGGTCCCGGTGAACGGTCTCCCGTTTATGTTGCCGTGGATGCCCGCGGGCGCGTGTATGTGACTGATCGTCTTCAACACGCCATCTTTATTTATAGCGGCGACGGCGAGTATCTTGACACGATCATTGCTCCAGACTTAACCCTTAGCGCCTATGTTTCCAGTCAGTTGGGCGGCTTGCCGCAAGGCACAAAATATCTCTATAATATTTTTCAAGAAGGCGTTTGGTATCAATCTGCCGGGGCAACAGACTGGACGACTCTTCCGGCTCCTGCGCATGAGGGCTGGTCGCCCCTGGGGATTTCAATTACCGCGGATGGCAGGATGCTGGTTACCAATGTGATCAGTGAGAAAAGCAATATCATCGAATACCCTGCCTCTGTAACAAGCTCGGAAAACTGGGCGGATTTTTCTCCAACACTCACCACTTTTGGGTCTTATGGCGAAGGTGATGGACAGTTCATTTTTCCTAATGATGTACTGGTGGATTCCAAAGGCCGTTATTACGCAGTGGACGGGAACAATGCCCGTATCTCTGTTTGGGACTCTGCACAACAATTCCAATATTATTTTGGCAGCGGCACCGGCGAAGGCGCAGTCAGCCTGCCGCGCGGCGCTGCTTTGGATTCCAAAGAACGCCTGTTCATCGTGGATGCTGTTGGGCAAAACGTGAAGGTTTATAGCCTTGGCGGTGATCAACCAGAGTTCCTATATGACTTTGGCGACCTGGGTGTGGATGATGGACAATTCAATTATCCAAATGATGTCGTGCTGTTCGGTACAAATATCATTTATGTCGTGGACCGCGAGAATAACCGCATTCAGGTTTGGTCCTATTAACCGATTGTATCCAGCCGGCGGCGGACGAATGCCTAATGCTGTTTCATGAATAATTCAAATTTTCTTTCAGGAGGTTCCTCGTCAAAACATTTCACCCAATCTGTGCATATCGTATCCCCATATTAAGTACGATATGCAAATCATGTATTTAGGAGAAAGTCCAATGAAAAAAATCCTAATTGTTTTGGCAGTAGCCCTTGTTTCTGCCCTGACTTTAACAACCATGGCTTCTGCAAATGGTGGTCCGCATGGCGGTTTCACACCCACAACCGATGCCTGCGCCGGTTGTCATCGCACACACACCGCCAACGGTCCAAAACTATTGATCATCAATAATACCTATACCCTATGCATGACATGTCATGGAAATACAGGGACGGGAGCGGATTCCAATGTTATCGACGGTATCTGGCTTGAAGGCCGAAACCCGACCGATACAACTGGCGATGCAAATACCGCAATTAATGCTCCTTTGCTGGGTGGCGGTTTCGCCTTCTACAAGACGATCGCGACAACTTCCAATCATGCTGTACAGGAAACAACTGCTGCGGCCTGGGGTAACGGTGTCAATCGCGGTGTCACGGCTAACCTGGCTGGTGGCAACATGAACTGCGCCTCCTGCCACGATCCGCATGGATCAACCAATTACCGCACCATCAACGTCACTGTCAATGGTGTGGCTGTGAATGTTGCCCAGGTTGATGAAGGTGCTGCCAAGGATTATGACACCGAGCAATGGGGAGCCGGCCAAAGCGCGCTCTGCGCTGCCTGCCATAGTGCTTATCACCAGACTGCGGCTGGTTCCGGCTCTGATCCTGGAATGGTTGCCACGGGTGGGTATACCCACCGCGTAGATATGTCCTACACCTACGCCGGCCCCGGAGTTCCAAATCAAAACCCTGAAACGGTGGGTTTGGCTGGCCTGACCCTGCCTCTGGCTCAAACTGGCACAGTCAATGCGGTCGTCTGTCAGACCTGCCATCTGCCGCACGGGTCTTCCGCGGCGATGACGGGGCATGCAAACTCCGGGGTTTTGCCAGGTAACACATCCGCGACTGACAGCGCGCTCCTGCGCCTGGACAACCGCGCGACCTGCGAAGTCTGTCACCAAAAATAATGATTGATCATGCCAGCAGGGTAGGGATGGTGGTCGGGTTGACGACCCTGGCCATCCCTACCTATCTGGCTTTCTATAGCTTCTCATTTGAAGACCAACAAGATTTTTAATGCAATTATTTTTTTTCATCATCCTGCCATTGGCAAATCCTTTTTAAAGTGAAATTAAACATGACAAATGCCCGTTCCATGTTAAAACAAAACGATCAGCTGCAAAGTCTTCAACGTTTCGTTCTGGCAAAGATCAAATCTGTTCCACAAACAGTTCTGCTGGTTGTGTTCAGTTTTAGCTTGCTTTTCAGCGGTCAGGTGGTAAGCGCGGCAGTTGGCGATTCGGGTTTTGCATGGAATTTGATCCGCAAGAATAACGCGCAGGTTGTATGTACGATCAATGTTGCGCATGAAGGCGAACCGACTTCAGATGAAGTTAAACAAACCTGCGGGGAAGATCTTTTTACAGGCTGGCAGAACGGCGATTACAACCTCTCAAAAGCAGTTCCGGCAGCCACACCGACTGCATCGATCGTTCCAACTGCCACATCGATGGCATCAGGATATTCATGGCTGGATATTCCGGACAATGCTGCGGACCTGCAAATGAATCTGCCGCTGACGTATCTCGCCGGCAAATTGATCGCCGCCGGGTATGTGGACGTCAGCAGCTGCAATGGAAGCGCGTTACTTCCAAACGGGTACGCCAGCCCATGCGGAATGACTGCGGCGCAGCCCTATGTTTTTATCTGGCAAAACCGATTTGATGGTTTCATTTTTGATTCAGCTGTGAAAGAGAACATTCCCGCCTACCTGTTTAAGAACCTGTTGATCCAGGAAAGTCAGATGTGGCCCCAGGCATCTGCGCATGTGCCGCCCGAATATGGCATAGGCCAGCTGACTGAAAATGGTTCAGACACACTCTTGATGTGGAACAATGCTTACTTCAAAAAAATATGCCGGGAAAAACTGGATAATGAAAACTGCAAAAAAGATTACCTGAGCATCTCCTCCTCTGAGCGCGCCTATTTACGCGGTTCCGCTTTGATCGAAGTGCGCGCTGACTGCGCCAACTGTCCCAATCGGATCGACCTTGAAATCACCGAAAAAAGCATCTCCGTGTTTGCCGCGGCGCTTAAGGCTAATTTTCATCAGATCGATCAGATTGCCAAAAATCTAACTGGCAAGGCGGCTGTTAGCCAGATGGAATGGCAGGAGGTCTGGAAACTTTCGACGGCCAATTATCACGCCGGGCCCGGTTGTACCAGCAACGCCATGCGTGCCACGCTAAAGGAAAGAAAACCGCTGCGCTGGAAGTTTATTTCAAAGAATTTCCAGGTGGGCTGTGAAAGCGCAGTTGATTATGTTGAACACATGGTTACCACAGGAAATAGCGTTGTTTTGCCGCCCGCGGATCAGATCGAATCCGCCCGCCGCGTGATCTATGGATTACCTTCTTTAACGCCCGCGGCCACTCCTGCATCCGATTCGGCTTCAGCAGATTTGAGCATCGCCCAGCAGCTGGAATCTGCCCATATTCAGGATCAGATCGTGGTTAAGATCGATCCGAAAAATAGCGAGGAAGCGCTTCAAGTCATTGCAAGTCTTGGCATCGATTTAACAACAGACAGTACTCCGATCGGATCCCTTGAAAGCCTGATCGTAAAAGTTGATTCCTCGCAACTTGATTCTATTTTGACTGCATTACAAAATGCCAGTAGCATTGAATTTGCCGGCCTTAATTATTTGGTTACTCTGGCGGGCACACCGGATGATCCTGAGTTTCCCGCTCAAACCAACTTAACTGCCATTCAAGCGCCTCAGGCCTGGGACATGTTCCCAATCATGCCGCAGGTTTTGGTCGCGGTCATTGATACAGGCGTGGATGCGACCCATCCCGACTTGTCCACTGTCATTTGGCAGAATCCCGCTGAAACCGGTTTGGATGCGAACGGCGCGGATAAAAACACCAATGGCATTGACGATGACAGCAATGGCTACGTGGATGACTGGCAGGGCTGGAATATGGTGGCTGGAAATAATAATGCCAATGATGACCAGGGACATGGCACGCATCTGGCGGGCATCATCGGCGCGCAAACCAATAATGGGATTGGCATTGCCGGCATAGCGCCAAATGCGCGCATCCTGCCTGTCAAAGTTTTGGATAACAGCGGATATGGCACTCACGCTACTGTGGCTGAAGGGATCGTGTACGCGGTTGATATGGGCGCGCGCGTTATCAATCTTGGCTTTGGCGGTACGGGTTCCAGTGATGTTTTACAGGACGCCATTGATTATGCTCTTGCGCATAATGTGGTGGTTGTCGCCGCAGGTGGTAACAAGGGCGACGATACAACTTATTACCCGGCCGGCTATATGGGGGTGGTCGCGGTCAGTTCAGTTGATAATGGCCTGGCGCTGTCAGCATCTTCTTCATACGGGAAGCACATCAGCATATCAGCACCAGGGAATGCGGTTAGATCCACATTCCCCGGCGGGGCGTATTCAGAGGCCTCCGGTACTTCCATGTCTTCTGCGCATGTCTCAGGGGTTGCTGTACTCCTGGCAAGTCAGCCGCAGTTCATTGATAAAGATTACCTGACATCCGCATTGTTTGGCGCTGCTCTCGATCTCGGCGCCCCAGGCCATGATCCTTATTTTGGTTATGGTTTGATCCAGGCCTATGATGCGTTGAATTATGACGGGGCGATCCTGCCTATCCCTGGAATGGGTTCCATGCCTGTCCCGGGAGAAGAGGTCGGTATTTTGACAGACATGGCGGGGTCAACGCTGAATGCGTATGCGCCCGGTTGTGGGACTTCTGCGTATGGCGCACAGTTGAGCGGCACAAGTGTTCCGACCCTCCTGGCTGATAATGCTGTCTCCGCGCCTATTTCCCTTGGTTTTGAATTCTGGTATATGGGAACCCGCTATACGGATGTGTATGTCAGTTCAAATGGCTGGCTATCGTTCAATGCCCCGGGTGGAAATTCCCTGCCGTTGAATGCTCTCGATAACAGCGCAGGGTTTGCCGCCAACACCGCTGCCCGTCCGATCATTGCGCCATTATGGGATGATCTCGGAGGCGCTGCGGCAGGCAGTGCCGCTTCTTATACGACATCTGGCATAGCCCCAACCCGTACATTTACTTTCGAATGGTGGAATTTTGAGTGGAATGCCGCCAGCGGCAGCCGCATGAGTGCACGTGTTGTTCTGCATGAGAGCACGGGGGCGATCGATTTTATGTATTATCCCAACGATGTGAATCCAGGAGCGAACGCTTCCATTGGGATTACGGGTACAGCAAACACCAGTTTCATCTCTGCACAAAGTTTTGGCGCCTGCCCGGCCTGGAGCAATGTGACCGATGCGACAACTTTAGGCGCCAAACCCCTGCTCGATACGATCTATACTTTTACCCCCGCGTTTGTTCCGCTTGCTTCACCTGGTAATATAAGCTTGTCCAACGTGACCAAATCATCTGTTGCCTTGAATTGGACGGACAACTCCACGGG